>Ga0116152_10000352_pt1 | contig 37384 bp, 34 predicted proteins | sample AD_UKC119_MetaG_FD_89894 | JGI IMG/M metagenome (GOLD analysis project Ga0116152, IMG submission 89894) | Active sludge microbial communities of municipal wastewater-treating anaerobic digesters from Hong Kong - AD_UKC119_MetaG | ecosystem: Engineered > Bioreactor > Anaerobic > Digestate... | reverse complement strand
GCCAACGGGAGGTAATGTTTCTTCATGGGAACAGACCTGTTTTTGTGTGATGACTTGGACAGTAGCGCCTGTTGGCTCCCTTCTCAAGTCTTGATCTGTTGCACTTATTGTCTTACTCCAGCGGCACTCAAGAGAGACTCAGAAAAGCGTCAAACCACTTTCAACCCGAAGGAAGAAACAGTCTGAACTGAAGTTGATAATGCCTGAGAAGCCGTACCCTGTCATGCATCCGGCAGGGGCAAATGAAGATATTCACTTTTGCCAGAAAAAACTTGACAAATGAAAATACCACCTGGAATTTTTTTGAAAAAAACACTGTCGCGATTGGCGATACAGATTACGAAGCGGTCAGCCGCGTATGGAGGCAGTCCGAATGGACAAATTATAGCCAGCATGAGAATACAAAAAAACCAGCGTGGCGCTGGCTTTTCGGGTAACTGACAGTGGTGCCGAAGAAAGGACTTGAACCTTCACGGGGTTTCCCCCACTAACACCTGAAGCTAGCGCGTCTACCAATTCCGCCACTTCGGCCCGGTGTGTCAGAGGCGCGTAGAGTAGCGCCTTCATTTTTTTTTGTCAAACACAAAATCGGGGTTTTTGTTATGATTGCGCCACACTCAATCACTATGGATGACCGTGAGACTCAAAGACCCTTTTCTTGAGCGTGAAGCCGAGAAGTATCAGAACCCGATTCCCAGCCGCGAACTCATTCTCCAGACCCTGGAGCAACGCAAACAGCCGCTTGATTTTTTCAGCCTGAGTGATGCGCTGGACCTGGAAGACGAGCAGGACCTGGACGCCCTGCGCAAACGCCTGCGGGCCATGGAGCGTGACGGGCAACTGCTGTTCAACCGCCGCAAGCAGTATGTACCGGTCACCCAGACCGACCTGGTGGCCGGACGGGTCATGGGTCATCCGGACGGGTTCGGCTTCCTGATCCCGGATGACGGCAGCCCGGACCTTTATCTGCACAATAAACAGATGTCCGGCCTGATGCACGGCGACCGTGTTCTGGCCAGTGTGCGCGGCATTGATCCCAAGGGGCGGCGTGAAGGCGCAGTGGTTGAAGTACTGGAACGTGGCACGGAACAGGTGGTCGGGCGTTTTCTGGTTGAAAGCGGTGTGGCCTTTGTGGTGCCGGACAATTCGCGCATCACCCATGACATTCTGATCAGTCCCGATCATCTCAACGGTGCCAGACAGGGACAGATCGTGGTCGCCCGCATTGTGGAGCAGCCCACCCGCCGTGCGCAGCCCATCGGCCAGATTATCGAGGTACTGGGTGATCACATGGCACCGGGCATGGAAATCGACATCGCCCTGCGCAGCCATGAGCTGCCGTTTGAATGGCCCGAGAAGGTTCGCCGTGAAGCCGCCGGACTGGGCGATACGGTTCCTGAAAAAGCCAAGACCGGGCGCATGGATTTACGTCATCTGCCCCTGGTCACGATTGATGGTGCTGATGCACGCGACTTTGATGATGCGGTCTACTGTGAGCGTCAGGGCAGACACTGGCGGCTGCTGGTGGCCATTGCCGACGTTTCCCATTATGTGAAACCGCAAAGCCCGCTGGACCTTGAGGCCAGCCTGCGCGGCACCTCGGTCTATTTTCCGGGCGAGGTTATCCCCATGCTGCCGGAGGAACTCTCCAATGGCCTGTGTTCCCTGAATCCCCAGGTCGACCGCCTGTGCATGCTGTGTGAAATTCAGGTTGATGACCATGGCCGGATTCTCTCCCACGCATTTCATGAAGCCGTGATGCATTCGCATGCCCGCCTGACCTATGATGCGGTGGCACGCATGGTGGTCGAGCGTGACGAGACCGCCCGTAACGAATACCCGCAACTGCTGCCCCACCTCGATAACCTGTACCGCCTGTTTCAGGTGCTGCTGCAGGCCCGCCAGCGCCGGGGGGCGATTGACTTTGAAACCGTGGAAACCCGCATTGTGTTCGGTGCGGACCGCAAGATTGCCCAGATCCTGCCGCGTGAGCGCAATGATGCCCACCGCATGATTGAGGAATGCATGATTCTGGCCAATGTCTGTGCCGCCCGTTTCCTGACCGAACGGGAAATGCCGACCCTGTATCGCAACCATGACTATCCGGACCCGGACAAACTTGATGACCTGCGCACCTTTCTGGCTGGTATCGGCCTGTCGCTGGGCGGTGGTGCCGAACCGGAACCGGCGGATTATGCCAGGGTGATGGAGCAGGCCCAGGGCCGCCCTGATGTACACCTGATCCAGACCGTGCTGTTACGCTCCCTGTCCCGCGCCCTCTATGGTCCGGACGACATCGGTCATTTCGGGCTGGCACTGGATGACTATGCCCACTTCACCTCACCGATCCGGCGCTATCCGGACCTGCTGGTACACCGGGGTATCCGCCATGTGCTGCAGGGGGGCAGCAAGGACAACTTCACCTACCGCCACAATGACATGCAGTCGCTGGGCGAACACTGCTCCATGACCGAACGGCGTGCCGATGATGCCACCCGTGATGTGGAAGCCTGGCTCAAGTGCGAATACATGCAGGAGCATGTGGGCGAAAGCTTCGACGGCATTATTTCCACCGTGACCGGCTTCGGCCTGTTTGTGGAGCTGAGCGGTATTTTTGTCGAGGGTCTGGTCCATGTCACCGCACTGACCAATGAATACTACAAGTTCGACCCGGTACGTTACCGCCTGACCGGCCAGAACAGCGGGCGTACTTTCCGTCTGGGAGACAGCATCCGGGTCACGGTGGTCCGGGTGGATCTGGATGAGCGCAAGATTGACTTCGTGCTGGCTGACGCCGATGCGGCCACAGCCGCGCCTGTGGCGGGAGGCGGAAGCGGAGCATCGGCAACCCCGAAAACCGGCAAGGGCAAAACACGCAGCAAAGCCAAAGGCCGCCGCAGCGGTGATAACAGTACCGGTAAAGGCAAGCGTCGAAAAAAGCAATGATGGCGGCAAACACTGCCGTAACACAGAAACAGTCACAGCGATAGCCACAAGTTCAAGTTAAGGACAACAGCCCGGACCCCATGAGCAGGAAAACCATCATTTACGGCATCCACGCGCTGGAAAGCGCTTTGCACAATACACCGGAATACCTCGGTACCATCTGGCTGGAACAGGGGGCACGCGGAGAACGGCTGGGAAGACTGTTGGGCCTGATGGACACCCTGAAGCAAAAGCCCGAGTACGCGGATCAGGACACCCTCACCCGCAAGGCAGGAACCTCACGCCACCAGGGTATCGTGGCCGAATACCATGCCGCACGCAGCTGGGAGGAAAACGACCTTTATGGCCTGCTCGACCGGCTGCAGGAAGACCCGTTCCTGCTGATACTGGACGGCATCACCGACCCGCACAACCTCGGAGCCTGCCTGCGCACGGCGGAAGGAGCCGGGGTACAGGCGGTGATTGCCCCCCGTGACAATGCCGCCGGCATTACGCCGACCGTGCGCAAGGTGGCTTCCGGTGCGGCAGAAACCCTGCCCTTTATCAGCGTCACCAACCTGGCCCGTACTCTGGACCACCTCAAGCAGCGTGGCATCTGGCTCACCGGCACCAGCGACCGGGCCGGACAAAGCCTGTATCAGGCCAACCTGACCGGCCCTGCCGCGCTGGTTCTCGGTGCAGAAGGTAAAGGTATCCGGCGGCTGACCGAAGAGCGCTGTGACTTTCTGGTTTCCATCCCCATGGCCGGGCAGGTTTCCAGCCTGAATGTTTCGGTTGCAACCGGCGTTTGTCTGTTTGAAGCGGTCAGACAGCGCCGGAAAGCCTGAGATCAGCCGGCTTCCGGCATAACCGACCATGACCCGTCATCAAGGAAAAAATCAAGGAAAATACGGCATGACCCCTGCGGTACCAACGGCAACCGAACATCCCTACCTCACGGCATTTCATGGCCGCTTCCAGGGCATTATGCGCTGGAACCAGCTTGATGCCCTGTGGGAGCAGGTATTGGCCCATCCCGAGCAGCACTGGTATGTCCACGTCCCCGGCGAGCCACCACCGGACCAACCACTGGAACCGGCCCGGCTGCAGACCGTGATCCGGGAGCTGGATGCCCTGCTGCACCGTGAACACCGCGAGGACTACTGTGGCATTGTCTATGCCGATGACCTGCAGCACCCCGGCTTCATCAAGGTCTTTGACCCCCACAACCTGGGAGCCACCTGTGGCAGCAGTGCCCACCCGCCGCTGCCCGGCTGGATATTGTCCCGGCTGCCGCCCATCAACCTGCCGGCTGCCGTACAGCCCCCCAACAACCGCCGGCGCTGGTGGCAGAACCTGCTGTGGGGAGGAGCCTGAACATGAAAGTCGCCAATAAAATGCGCTGGCTGATTGCCGCCATCATTGCCGTTTCCACCCTGCTGTTTCTGCTGTTCCTGTTCTTTGCCACCAGCACCTTCCTGGAGCTGTGGACCCGCATGAGCCAACTGCCCGACTGGCTGGTCTACACCTATCTGGCCCTGGTCCTGCTGGTGCTGGGGGGCAGCTTCTGGCTCATCTGGCGTCTGTTCCGTAATGAGCGCCCGGCGCTGGGCGGCAAGGCACTGAACGAAAAGCAGCTGGTGGCAGAAATGGAGCAGATGGAGGCAGCCGGCCTCGACATCCGCCATGTGCGCGAAGAGCTGGCCCGGCTGCAGGCCCGGCGTTCCACCGGCCAGATCAATATCGCCTTTTTCGGGGATGTCAGCACCGGAAAATCCTCCATCATCAAGGCCATGCTGCCGGAACAGGACATTGAAGTCAGCCTGCGCGGCGGTTCCACACGCGAAATCCGCGAGTATGTCTGGACCACACCGTCAGGTGACCGTCTGCTGCTGACCGACCTGCCGGGACGCAACGAAGCCGATGGCACGCTGGACAGCATGGTCCGTGATGAAGCGGTACGGTCCCAGATTGTGGTCTACGTGGTGGACTCCGACCTGAGCCGCAACCAGCTGGAAGACATCCGCGAGCTTTATACCTTTGGCAAACCCCTGCTGATTGCCTTCAACAAGAGTGACCTTTATGCCGATAAGGAAAAGCAGCAGCTGACCGAGCGCATCCAGAGCCGCTTTCAGCGTCCTGAAACCACCTCGGCCAACAGCGACAAGCCCGATCTTCCCGTCCCCAAAGTGGTCTTTATTCAGTCCGGCGGCATGGAAGAGGTGCTCAAGGTCAATACCGAAGGCCGGGAGGAAACCGTACTGCGCCCGCGCAAGGTCAATGTACGGCCGCTGGTGAATCAGCTGCAGCGGGAAATCGACAGTCATATCGAATGGCTGGAGCAGCTGCGTGATGCCAGCGTCTTCAGTCTGGTACACCAGAAACTGGATGAGTCACGCCTGAACTACCGACGCCAGGAGGCCGAGAAAATAATCCGCAACTCCACCAGAAATGCGATAATCGGAGCCATGGCGGCCATGACACCCGGCACCGATCTGGTAATCCAGGGCATTCTGGGGGCGCGCATGGTCAAACAACTGTGCGACCTGTACGAAAGCCCGGTCAAACAGCTGGACATTGATAATTTTCTGGATTTCAGCCAGGGACAGCTGAAAAAAAGCATTCCCATCATGCTGGCCGTGGCCGGAAACACCCTCAAGGCATTTCCCGGCATCGGCACAGTCGCAGGCGGGCTGGTGCATGCCGTTGCTTATGGCATTATTTTCGATGCCCTGGGCCACTCGGTGGCCTATACACTGGAAAAACGCGGGACGCTCAAGGCCGCCCCGGCAGCGCTCACTTTTAGGGAGATGTTGAGTGGAAATCTGGAAGAACGTACAAAAACATTTGCCAGATTGGTTATCGACCAGTACCGAAGCAAAAACAAAGAAAACGGACGCGACTGATACGGCGGCTGATGCAGGCGGCACAGCCGACCCGGTGCACCCCGCCAAATCAGGTACCACGCCAGCACCGGCAGATACCGGCAGTTGGCAGCAATGGGTACCGGACTGGCTGTCCGGTCCGCTGGGCCTGCCCGGTTCGGTTTCCAGCCAGCCCGGCACCGCCGGCGATGCCGCCCCCGTCACAACCGGCCGCAGTGGCGACAGCCACCTGCAACTGGCGACGGAAAGCCTGCGCCAACTGCTGGATGACAAACGCATTCCGGACAATGTGCGTGAACATCTGCAACAGGATTATGGCAGGGTCCGCGACATGCTCAGCAAGCTGGAGCATGGCCACATTCACATTGCCGTCTTCGGGCGCGTCAGTGTCGGCAAGTCCTCGCTGCTCAATGCCCTGATTGGCAAACCGGCTTTCAGCGTAAGCGTACTGCACGGGGAAACCCGCACCAGCAGCATGGAAAGCTGGGAAGAATACGAAGATGGCGGCCTGTACCTGATTGACACGCCCGGCATCAACGAGGTCGAGGGAGAAGAACGCGAACGCATGGCGCATGAGGTGGCCAGCCGTGCCGATCTGGTGCTGTTTGTAGTCGACAGTGACCTGACCGATGTCGAGCTCAAGGCCCTGCGCATGGTGACCAATACCCTGCGCCCCACCCTGCTGGTGGTCAACAAGGCCGACCGTTACACCGAAACCGAGCAGCGTCAGCTGCGTGCCATTCTGCGTGAACGCACCCACGGGCTGATTGCACCGGAAAACCTTATTTTCACCACTTCCCGGCCCACCCGGCAGGTTGTCATCCAGGTGGATGAGAACGGTGAAGAGCAGGAAAACCTGCGCGTGCGCCCGGTCGAGGTACAGGCACTCAAGACCCGGCTCTGGGATATTCTGGAAGCGGAAGGCAAGACGCTCTCGGCCCTGAATGCCTCGCTGTTTGCCGGCAACCTGAGCAGTGAAATCGGTCAGCGTGTTCTGGAGGTCAAGCAGGAACTGGGCCAGCGCACCATCCGCTTCTACTGCCTGGCCAAAGGTGTGGCCGTGGCGCTGAACCCGATTCCGGTGGCCGACATTCTGGCAGCCATCGCCCTGGATGTGACCATGATTGTCCACCTGTCACGTCTGTACGGCCTGCCCATGTCGCGCACCGAAGCCGGTGAGCTGATCCGTACCATCATTTCCCACATGCTGTTGCTGGTCGGCATCACCTGGGCCATCAACCTGGCCTCCTCAGCCCTGAAACTCGGAACCGGCGGCCTGTCCACCATTCTGACCGGGGCGACACAGGGGGCTGTGGCCTGGTACAGCACGCTGGTTATCGGCAATGTGGCCGAACGCTGGCTCGCCAATGGCAAGTCCTGGGGGGACTCGGGCCCCAAATTCGTGGTACAGCAGATCATCGACTCACTGGACCGTGACTCGGTCGTTTCCGAAGCCCGTGAAGAAATCATGAGCTACCTGAAAAAAACGATCAAAAACCAAACGGGCTGACCCAACTTATGTACAGTAGCAAAAATCTGGCCATTATCGGTGTACTGCTGATTGCCGTCCTCTATCAGTACCTGGGCAATAGTGAGCAGAATGGTACCAACGGCAACAATCAGACAACAGCCACGCACACCGACAGTCGCCAGCGCAGCACCCCAACACCTGCGGCACTGGCTACAAGCGTGGAGCAGATTCGCAAGGCTGCCGATGATCCGCAGGCCCGCTTCTGGACCACAGTCTCCGGCACGGTCATCAGAAACCCAAAGATGATACCGAAGGCAGCCGGCACCAGAAGTTTCTGGTGGAAATTGCACCCGGCCTGACCCTGCTGGTCGCGCATAATATCGATCTGGCTCCACGGGCACCGGTAAAACCGGGGGACAGGGTCCTGCTGCACGGGGAATATGCCTGGAACAATCGGGGTGGCGTCATGCACTGGACCCATCATGATCCGGGGGGCCGACAGGGCGGCTGGATCGAAACCGGCGGAAAGCGCTATGAATGACCGGCTCCGGATACGAAGCAGCCCGGTATCAACCGGGCTGAATTGCAACAGGGAACAGAAAATCAGCAATATCGGGTGATCCGGCTCAGAACACCCGCATCGGCGAGATCACACGGGTCGCATCCTCAAACAGCTGGCGTCCACGTGAATCCATCACCATGATACGGTCATCGGCCTGCAGCAGCGGATCTTCCGCCCGGCCTTCCAGAATCGCCTGATAATTCACCCGGTAACGCTGGATGCCACCGCCGGATGAACGCCGGAACAGGTAAGCCTGCTTCTTGTCGGCCAGACGCGAAATGCCGCCTGCACTGCTGATGGCCTGCAGGAAGGTCATGCCGTCAGTCAGATCAAACACACCGGCATTACTTACCGCACCCCCCACGGTAAAGCGGTTCAGGACACTTCTCTCTGCGACCACAACCCGGTCATCCTGCAGCAGCAGCGGGTCCTGCATGCGTCCGGTGCGAATGGCCGCCAGATCAATCGGCAGCTGCACCACCTGTCCACGGGGATCCCGACGCAGCAGTACCGCGCTGTGCAGATCAGCCTTGTCGGTGACACCTTCCGCCAGCGCAATGGCCTGCAACACCGTCACGGTACCGCTGACCGGAAACATGCCCGGTTTTTTCACTGCACCTTCGACCGTCACCCGGTTCTGGGTCGACTCCTTGACCAGCACCGATACCTGCGGGTTGTTCATGTAGGTGGCCCCGAGCTTTTGGGCAAGGGTTTTCTCCAGCTGTGACGGACTCAGGCCCTGGGCCCGCACCGGCCCGATCAGCGGGAAGGTGATGAAACCACGGTTATCCACCCGCAGCGAACGACTCAAATCCGGTACCTTGAAGATATTGATTTCCAGCAGGTCATTGACTGCAATGACATCGCTGCCGGCCAGTTGTCCCTGTAACGGAAAGGCATTCACGATACGGGGTGCCGGAACCATACGCGTGGCAACCGGCTCCGCCGGCCCCAGCGCACTGGTCAGCGGCGAGACACTCCCGGATACCGGCACCGGCATGTGACGCACTTCAGTGGTCGAGGTACGCGGCAGTGGTGGCGGCTCATATTTCTTGTAAGGGTTGGAACAGGCACTCAGCAGCAGGGCTGACAACACAAAGGTGAAAAACAGGCCGGATCGTTTCATTCCATCACTCCGCATCTTTTAGAATTGATGCGCAGACATTAAATTGATCCTTAATAGAATTCGATTATGAAAAGAGGGAGTGGATTTATTTGCTCGACAGGAGGCCCATCAGCCATAACCGGCCGGATTGGCACGTTGCCAGTTCCAGCTGTCACGGCACATGGCCGCCAGTCCCAGCTCGGCCCGCCAGCCCAGCAGCTGCTGCGCCAGCGTCGGATCGGCAAAACAGCTGGCAACATCACCGGCACGCCGCCCGACAACCCGGTACGGAATCGGCCGGCCACAAGCTGCACCGAATGCCTGCACCATATCCAGCACCGAACAGCCCTGTCCCGTCCCCAGATTCACGGCCAGCAGGTTCGGTACCGTGCCGGCTTCAAAAGCTTCCAGCGCCCTGACATGCCCTTTGGCCAGGTCCACCACATGAATATAGTCACGTACCCCGGTACCATCCGGGGTGGGGAAATCATTACCGAATACCGACAGCTGCTCATACTGTCCCACCGCGACCCTGGAAATATAGGGCATCAGGTTATTGGGAATACCGCTGGGGTCCTCACCGATACGGCCGCTGGGATGCGCCCCCACCGGATTGAAATAGCGCAGCAAAGCCAGTTGCCACACCGGTTCGGCCTGATGCAGGTCCATGAGCAGGTCTTCAATCATGAGTTTGGAGCGCCCATAGGGATTGGTGGCCGAGCGTGGAAAATCCTCCCGGATCGGTACGCTTTGGGGATCACCATACACCGTTGCCGATGAGCTGAAAATCAGGCAATGAACCGCATGACGCTGCATGGCCTGCAGCAGGCACAAGCTGCCATGCACATTATTGTCATAATAGGCCAGCGGCTGCTCCACAGACTCTCCGACCGCCTTCAGGCCGGCAAAATGCATGACGCTGCGAATGGGGTATTGCGCAAACAGCCGGTCCAGCAGCGCACTGTCACGAATGTCACCATGCTGAAACGGAATTTCATCCACTCCGCACAGTGCCGCCACCCGATGCAGGGATTCGACAGAACTGTTGCACAGGTTGTCCAGCACCACCGGCTGATAGCCGCTGCTGATCAGCTCCAGACAGGTGTGCGAGCCAATATAACCCGCCCCGCCGGTCACCAGCACGGTAGTTTTCTGTTGCTGCACCATTTCATTCACCCCTGTTTCTCTCTGGTTTTTGTCCGAACATTATAGCGCTGCAGGCGCACAGCCCCAAAGCAAACCGTGCTACCGGTATACGTTTCGGAATACCTTGGTATAATTCCGGACTTACCCCCAAACGTGAGGAGAACGCAACGATGCCAGAGCAGAATCAGCCCGGAATCAATACACTGGGCTTCGCCGCCAAGGAGATGGAGGCGAATTTCAAAAAGGTTGAGGAAATCATGTCCGGATTTGCCAAATCCTATGAAGACATGAACCTGGACCCCTTCAACCTCAGCCAGTTATACCGGGACTGGCTGACCGCCATGAGCAGAAACCCGGACAAGCTGGTACAGGCCAATATTGAATTCTGGCAAAAGTCCATGCAGCTGACCCAGCAGGCCTTCGCCTCCCTGTCCGGCCAGAAGGCTGAAGAGCCGGTGATCAGTGAACCCCGTGGCGATCGTCGTTTCAAGCATGATGGCTGGAGCGAGGAGCCGGTCTTCAACCTGATCAAACAGTCCTATCTGCTGACTTCCGACTGGGCCCGCAAACTGGCGGCCAATGCCGACGGGCTGGATGACCGCACCGCAGAGCGTGTCAAGTTCTTCACCGAGCGCGCCCTGGACAGCCTGTCACCGACCAACTTTGCCATGACCAATCCGGCGGTGATTGAAAAGATCAGGGAAACCAAAGGAGCCAACCTGGTTCACGGCCTCAAGAACATGCTGGAAGACCTGGAAGAAGGCAAGGGCATGCTGCGCATCCGCATGACTGATACCAAGGCTTTCGAGCTGGGCAAAAACGTCGCTGTCACACCCGGCAAGGTGATTTTCCAGAACCGCATGTTTCAGCTGATCCAGTATGCCCCGACCACGGAAAAGGTGCTCAAGCGCCCACTGCTGATCATTCCGCCCTGGATCAACAAGTTCTACATTCTTGACCTGCAGCCCAAGAACTCCATGCTCAAATGGCTGACGGAACAGGGCCATACCGTCTATGTGGTATCCTGGGTCAACCCGGACGAAACCTATGCCGAGACCGGGTTTGAGGACTATGTGCTGGATGGCGTGATTACGGCCATTGATGCTGTTGAAGCGGATACCGGCGAAGATGAAATCAACATGATCGGTTACTGCATCGGCGGTACCCTGCTGGCAACCACCCTGGCCTACCTCAAGTCCAAGGGTGATGATCGCATCAAGAGCGCCACCTTCTTCACCACCATGCTCAACTTCAAGGACCCCGGTGAACTGGGTGTATTCATTGATGAAGGCCAGATCGCCAATATCGAAGAATCCATGAGCAAACAGGGTTATCTGGACGGCACCCTGATGTCCGGGGCTTTCAACCTGCTGCGTGCCAATGACCTGATCTGGTCGTTCTATGTCAACAACTACCTGCTGGGTAATGACCCGCGTCCGTTTGACCTGTTGTACTGGAATTCCGATTCCACCCGCATGCCGCACAAGATGCACTCCTGGTACCTGCGCAATATGTACCTGAACAATCAGCTGTGCCAGCCCAAAGCCCTGAGTGTGGCTGGTGAACCCATCGATATTGGCCAGGTCGATATTCCGGTCTGCTACGTCTCCACCGTTGACGATCATATTGCCCCGTGGAAATCCACCTATGACGGTGCACGCCTGTTCTCGGGCAATACCCACTTCATTCTGGGCGGTTCCGGTCATATTGCCGGCATCGTCAACCCGCCGGAGGCGAAAAAGTACGGTTACCGTACCAATGACCAGCAACCGCTGCCGGACACCTCGGATGCCTGGCTTGCCAGCGCACAGCAGCATGAAGGCTCCTGGTGGCCGGAATGGAACCGCTGGATACATGCACTGGACAGTGAGGAAGTGGATGCCCGTGAACCCGGCGCACGGGTATTCCCGGCCATTGAGGACGCGCCGGGGGCCTATGTAAAATCCAAGCTGGGTGAACCGACACCGAAACTGACAGTCACCCAACTGCCGGATAAGGCGGCACACAAGACCGCGCGCAAAAGCAGCCGGAAAAGTGAACCCAAGGCTTAAAGATCGGGCAAATGCAAAACGGGGCAGGTCCTGATCCTGCCCCGCTCAGGCCGGTAACGACCGCTCGTCGCCCAAGTCACTGCGACCACAGCCAAGCCCAGTCAATTGACCGGCATTACAGCAGGCGGTACAGGGTGCCGCAATAAGGACAGCGCACGGTATGATCGGCGCTGGCCTCAATCGCCAGAAACACGCGCGGGTGGGCACACCAGGCAGCCCGATTGTCCATGGGACAATGCAGGGGCAGGTCCTTGCGGCTTATCACTACTTCGCGGGTATCATTCAGGCGCTGATAATCCTTCAGCTCGGGTTTGCCCATGATCTGACTTCCTCTCCTTCTGCCTTCACACCTTCGTCAACCATTCAGCATACTCCGGCTTGCGCCCATAGACCGCATCGAAGAACAGGGTCTGGATTTTTTCAGTCACCGGGCCACGGCTGCCACGGCCGATGGTGCGCCGGTCCAGCTCACGGATCGGGGTGACTTCAGCCGCTGTCCCGCTGAAGAAAGCTTCATCAGCAATATAAACTTCATCACGGGTGATGCGCTTTTCCACAATCCGGATACCCAGATCCGACGCCAGCCGGAACAGGGTGCGCCGGGTGATGCCATTCAGGGCAGAGGTCAGGTCCGGGGTATAAATCACGCCATCCTTGACCAGAAAGAAGTTCTCCCCGCTCCCTTCCGCCACATAACCTTCATTGTCCAGCAGCAGTGCTTCATCATAACCATCATCCAGTGCTTCCCGCAGGGCCAGCATGGAATTCATGTAATTACCATTGGCCTTGGCCTTGCACATGGTGATATTGACGTGGTGCCGGGTGAAGGAGGAAGTCTTGATCCGGATGCCTTTTTGCATATTATCGGCCCCGAGGTAAGACCCCCACTCCCAGGCCGCCACCATGCAATGCACCTTGAGATTGTCGGCCCGCAGCCCCATCCCTTCAGAGCCATAAAAGCACATCGGACGCAAGTAGGCGGATTTGAGGCCATTTTCGCGCACGACAGCCCGCTGGGCAGCATTGACTTCATCCTTGCTGAACGGCAGGTCCATGCGCATGATCTTCGCGGAATCAAACAGGCGGTCGGTATGTTCGCCAAGGCGGAAAATGGCCGTGCCGGCAGCCGTGTCATACGCCCTCACCCCCTCAAATACCCCCATCCCGTAATGCAGGGTGTGTGTCAATACATGCACCCTGGCTTCACGCCAGGGAACCATTGCTCCATCCAGCCATATCACACCATCCCGATCGGCCATCGACATCTTGCACTCTCCAGAAAACTGCCTAAATTACCCCTTTGAGGATAACAGCAGCCCCGATCCGATACCATAGCCACAGCCGCTACTCATAAAAAAACCCCGGTAAGCCTGATGCCGTACCGGGGTCTGCAGCTTGTATCAGGCAAGCTGCCATCAACCGGAATAGATAATGGTGAAGTCCTGCCCGTTATGGCGTTCAATCGCGGCCTTCTGATAGCCACTGCGGGAATAGGAACCGGAATCGGGTGCCGCAGCAGGCAGATACTGGTGCGATACACGGGAATCCTGTTCGGCTGCCAAAGCCGCCTGCTGTTGCTGCTGCCAGCGTGCATAAGACTGCTGGCGAATCTGCTCCAGGCGGTTATATTCGTGCATGACCTTGACCACATACCCCTGGGTTTCGCGGTAAGGCGGAATGCCATTGTACTTGTCAACGGCACCGGGTCCGGCATTGTAGGCCGCCAGCGCCAGATGTTTGTCACCACCATAACGGCGCAGCATGGCCGCGAGGTATTTTGCACCTCCCCGGATGTTCTGGGTCGGATTCAGGCTGTCCTTGACCCCCATCATGTCGGCGGTACCGGGCATCAGCTGCATCAGCCCTTCGGCCCCGGCATGTGAACGGGCCTGTGGGTTGAAACAGGACTCCTGCCGGATGACGGCACGAATCAGATTCGCCTCCACTCCGTAATGGCGGGCATACTTGTGGATGGTATCCATGTAGTCGCTGGTACGCTCTTCTATGCGCTGGTGGCTGCCGCAACTGACCGTCGTGACGGCAGGCAGGTTTGCCTGACTCCCGCCCCGCCCCGCAAGCGGTGCCTTGGGAACCTTTTTCTTGGGTGTGCGCATCAGCAGTTTGACATTCTTCTGGCCCTTGACCGAGCCATTGGTGATCCAGCGGACGCCATTGCTGTCAGTATAGGAATAAACGTCAGCGTGAGCGGTCTGCCCCAGTGAAAACGCTGACACCATTGCAACGGGCAGGACACAACGCCCGATGATGGTTCCGGCTTTGAGTGCATTCATATTCATGACTTTGTTATTACTGTTTTTTTGGTGTTCTTTAATGAATTGAACAGGGGGTTTGCATTTCGGTTAAATCACGGATGTTTATACAGAATCAGGGGTCAGCTGTCACGGAAGCACGGATAAACGGAAACGATAACAGCCATGCCGGTAATGAATTTGACACCGCTCGTCCCCGCCCCTGCAGCCAAAGTCTGGCCATTTCCGGTATTATCCTTTTCACGCTGGCTGACCTCCTTAAGCCACAACCCGTTGGCGGGTTTCAACAGGGACTGTGAGACCGCTATACCCAAGCCCGTATCAGATGATACGGGCTTTTTAGTTTGATGCCGGAATACGCAGCTCAGTGCAGTTTGCGCGGGTCGGACAGGCTGAATACCGGAATGGGTGCATCGAACTGTACCCCGTCATCGGCACGCAGGGTGTAACTGCCCTGCATGGCTCCGATCGGGGTCTCCAGTACCGCACCACTGGAATAGCGGAAGCCTTCGCCCGGCTCCAGATAGGGCTGTTCTCCGACCACCCCCTCACCCCGGACTTCCTGGGTATTGCCGTTGGAATCGGTAATCAGCCAGTGACGGCTCAGCAGGCGGGCGGCGATATTGCCCTGATTGACAATAGTCACGGTATAGGCAAACACATAACGGTCAATATCCGGATCAGACTCCTGCTCCAGATACCGGGACTCCACCGATACCCGGATGTCATAAACCCACGCTTCATGTTCACTCATGCTGACAGACCATTGTTTGTCTCCCGAAATTATCAGTCACCCTTACCCTCACAACAAGACCAGATTATCCCGGTGCACCAGCTCCGGGGCATAGACATACCCCAGCACGGACTCGATGTCACCGGATGGATGCCGCTTGATGCGCCCGGCATCAAGGGCTGAATAGTTAACCAGACCTTTGGCAATAATGCGTCCTTCATGGCTGTAGCAGCTCACCACATCACCACGCCCAAAGTTACCTTCGATCCGCACCACCCCGACGGGCAGCAGGCTGCGCCCGGTCTCCAGAATCGCACGGGTTGCTCCCTCATCCAGCCACAGCTCACCCCGTGACTGCAGCTGACTGGCAATCCACTGCTTGCGGGCTGCCAGCGGCTGACGCTCGGGCAGCAGCAAAGTACCAATCGGTTCACCAGCCCGGATACGCTCCAGCACCTCCGGCTCATGCCCGGAAGCAATCAGGGTGGCACAACCGGAGCGGGCGGCACGCTGGGCCGCCAGTACCTTGGTACGCATGCCGCCACTCCCGACCACCGACCCGGCCCCTCCGGCAAATGCCAGAAAACGCTCATCTTCGGCCTGCCCTTCACGGATCAGGGTTGCATCGGCATGCTGGCGTGGGTCCTTGTCATACAGTCCCTGCTGATCGGTCAGGATAATCAGCAGATCCGCCTCGATCAGGTTGCCTACCAACGCTCCCAATGTATCATTGTCACCCAGGCGGATTTCATTGGTAGCGACAGTATCATTCTCGTTCACCACCGGGATCACACCGAATCCCACCAGCGCATTCAGGGTATTGCGTGCATTGAGGTAGCGTCGCCGGCTGGCCAGTTCGTCGTGCGTCAGCAGCACCTGTGCCGCCAGATAGCCATGCTGACGGAACACATCCTCATAAGCCTGGATCAGGCTCATCTGGCCGATGGCCGCTGCTGCCTGCTTCTCGAATAATGTCCTGGGGCGCTGTTTCCAGCCCATGCGGCTCATGCCTTCAGCCACGGCACCGGAAGACACCAGCACAATCTCAATGCCCTGCCGGTGCAGGCGTGCAATCTGGCCGGCCCAGTCTGCCAGTGCAGCCTGATCCAGCCCGGCACCATCCCGCGTCAGCAGGGCACTGCCGATCTTGACGACCCAGCGTCGGGTTTTCCCGACAAACTCAGTCCTGTTCATGATGCTCCAGAAACTGCATGATCCGGTAACAAAGCTCACGGGTGCCAAGCCCGGTGGCCGCCGAAATAAAACAGGTTTCGCCTTCCCAGCCCAGCTCGTCCACAATGGCCTCGCAACGGGCCTGGCGTTCCGCCTCTGGCAACAGGTCAACCTTGTTCAGCACCAGCCAGCGCGGACGTTCCAGCAGGTCATCACCATACTGCTCCAGCTCGGCTTCAATGGTACGCACCGCCTGTACCGGTGTTTCCCGTTCATCCAGGGGCGCAATATCAACCACATGCAGCAGAACACTGGTACGCGCCAGATGACGCAGAAACTGGATGCCCAGCCCGGCCCCCTCCGCCGCACCTTCGATGAGGCCCGGAATGTCGGCCATGACAAAACTCTGCAGCTCACCGACCCGCACCACACCCAGATTGGGGTACAGGGTGGTAAAGGGGTAATTGGCAATCTTGGGGCGTGCAGCGGATACCGCACTGATCAGGGTTGACTTGCCCGCATTCGGCAGGCCCAACAACCCGACATCCGCCAGCAGCTTCAGCTCCAGACGCAGCTGCCGCCACTCACCGGGAGTACCGGGCTTGGACTGCCGCGGGGCCCGGTTGACCGAACTCTTGTAACGCAGGTTGCCAAGACCGTGAAATCCCCCCTTGGCCACCAGCAGACGCTGCTCCGGCTCGACCAGATCACCAACCAGTTCCCCGGTTTCGTCATCATAAGCCATGGTGCCGACCGGTACCGAAATCAGCTTGTCTTCGCCACGTCGACCGGTCATGTTGCGCCCGGCACCGTTCTCGCCCCGTCCGGCCTCGAAATGCCGGGTATGGCGAAAATCCATCAAGGTATTGAGATTACGTTCGGCCACCAGATAGACATCACCGCCATCACCGCCATCACCGCCATCCGGACCACCGTACTCAATGAATTTTTCACGCCGGAAGCTGACGCAACCATTGCCACCGTCACCGGCCTTGACCTGGATAAAAACTTCATCAACAAACTGCATGCGTCACCGACCCTGAAATTATTTCCACCGTTTCTACCCTGCTTCTGCAGACAAACCGCTTTTATTGCCAAGCCTGTCGCCTTGCAAACATTATCCATGAAAAAAGCCCCGACCAGCGGGGCTTTTTTCACAAACTTGATCCAGTCGCCAATCAGGCCTGAGCAGCAACCGGCTCAATGCGGATATATTTGCGGTTTTTCAGGCCTTTCTGCTCAAAAACCACCTGACCGTCAACTTTGGCAAACAGGGTATGATCCTTGCCACAGCCAACATTCTCGCCAGCATGGAAACGGGTACCACGCTGACGGACCAGAATGTTGCCTGCCCTGACGACTTGGCCGCCAAAACGCTTCACACCCAGACGTTTGGATTCGGAATCACGCCCGTTGCGGCTACTGCCGCCTGCTTTCTTGTGTGCCATGTCAGTAAATCCTTATGCGTTGATTGCAGTGATTTCGATCTTGGTCAGGTACTGACGATGGCCAGTCCGTTTCTGATGGTGTTTACGACGACGGAATTTCATGATTTCCAGCTTTTCGCCGCGCATCTGGGATTTGACGGTGGCAGAAACTTTGCAACCTTCCACAAACGGCGCGCCAATCCTGACATCATCGCCGCTTCCAACCATCAGGACATTATCGAAATCGATGCCAGAGCCTTCTTCAGCATCCAGTTTTTCAACCTGGATCACATCACCTTGTGCGACACGGTACTGTTTACCGCCTGTTGTAATGACCGCGTACATTATTCTCAAAGCTCCAAAAATGTCCTGTAAAAAGCCGCTGGATTGTACTGATGAAGATCATCAAGGTCAAATACATTTGTCGACCATCAACCGCCATGGCATCCGGGAAGCTTGACACCGGTACGGGGTCTTCCTAGCATGCAGGACTTTAAGCCCCTTGTTACAGGCGATGGATCTCAAATCGGTTTTCAATCTTGTCGATCCGGACATGCAGGCTGTCAACACGCTGATACAGCGTTGTTTGCACACCGATGTGATCCTGATCAACCAACTCGCACACTATATCATCAACAGTGGCGGCAAACGCCTGCGTCCGATGCTGGCGCTGCTGAGTGCCCATGCCTGCGGCTATCAGGGGGAGCGTCACATTGATATCGCCGCCATCGTGGAGTTTATCCACACTGCGACTTTGCTGCATGATGATGTGGTGGATGAGTCCGACCTGCGCCGGGGCAAAGAGACAGCCAACAATGTCTGGGGCAATCAGGCGGCCGTACTGGTCGGCGACTTCCTCTACTCGCGCTCATTTGAAATGATGGTGGATGTCGGCAGCATGCGGGTAATGGAAATCCTCGCCAACACAACCAGCATCATTGCCGAAGGCGAAGTCATGCAGCTGCTCAACTGCCATGACCCCGACACCACCGAAGCACGCTATCTGGACGTGATCCACTCCAAAACGGCCAAACTGTTTGAGGCTGCCTGCCAGCTGGGTTCGGTGCTCACCGGCAAGGACCCGGCACGGGAAGACGCCATGGCCCGCTTCGGCATGCATCTGGGAACCGCCTTCCAGCTTGTGGATGATGTGCTGGACTATACGGCGGATGCCGACGAAATGGGCAAGAACGTGGGGGATGATCTGGCGGAAGGCAAACCTACCCTGCCCCTGATTATCGCCCTGCAGCGCAGCAGCGGTGACACGGCACAGGCGCTACGCACCTCCATTGAACGAGGCGGCCTGGAAAACATGGAGATTATCATGCAGGCCATTGCAGAGACGCAGGCGATTGAATACACTATGCACCTCGCCAGAAACGAGAGTCGGTCTGCCATGGAACAACTGCAGATTCTGCCAGACAGCCCATACCGACAGGCCCTCGAAGCACTGGCGGTGTTTGCCATCGAACGCAAACACTAAATTTTAATCGGAGTGTAGCTCAGCTTGGTAGAGCGCTACGTTCGGGACGTAGAGGTCGCAGGTTCGAATCCTGTCACTCCGACCACCCCTTGTTTCATACCGTTCCAAACCCTTCTAAAATCATTCACTTGAATAGTTTTCCGTGTCTCATGGTGTGTCACCATGTTCCATGGTATGCCATACAAATGTTTGCATTATTGTTTGTATTTCACAGTTTCCGCGTAGAGATACAAACAAAATGAACAGAAAGCTAACAGATTCAAAGGTTAAGCACTTCAAGCACAAACCCGATGGCAGACTCGCCTTTTATTCCTATCGCGGGGGGATTATTCCTGATGGTTGATAGCCTCAAATTTTTTTATTGGCTGTCATTGGCAGGTATCGGTCGGTCTTGCAGGGTAGCCGGAATGGCTTTGTAGTTCGGCCTGTTGGCTGTTGTTGGCATCCCTCGGTTGAGGTGATGGCGCACCCTAGAGGATTCGAACCTCTGACCTTTGCCTCCGGAGGGCAACGCTCTATCCAGCTGAGCTAAGGGTGCCGGGAAGGATCGCATCATACCCGAGCTTTGCTGCAGAGTCCATGGCTGATATGGGCCTCTGTCCGCATTGACAATTCCCAAGATTCCACAGCTACCCCATGGTTTAAGGCATGCAATTCCCCTATAATTCCCCACGAACATGATCCTGCGCGGATTTCATCTTTTTGGCACCCTGTTCCAGCAAAGTTTTAGGAGGAAAGCTGTGGCCACTGCTCAACACGACAACTACGCCAAACCCATGATGTATGCGGGTATTTCACTCGCCCTGATTCTGTTTGCCTCCATCCTTGACTCCTGCAGCTCCCCCAGTGCAGAGGAAAAAGCCGCAGCCAAAGCGGCTGCAGCAGCCGATGCCCAGGTCGCCAGAAAGCCACGGGCCCAGGCGCTGGCAGAGGCCGCAACAGAAAATATCAAACCGATTGGCACCGTCGTTTCCGTGGACAAGGCCGCACCCACCGTTGTTCGCAGTGGCGAAGAAGTCTATCAGGCAGTCTGTATTGCCTGCCATGCTGCCGGGGTTCTGAATGCGCCCAAACTGGAGGCAGGGGCATGGGATGACCGTATCGGCAAGGGCCTAGAGGGTTTGCTGGCCTCATCCATCAACGGCCTGAACGCCATGCCTCCTCGCGGGGGCAATCCGAATACCACGGATGATGAGCTCAAAAGCGCCATCCTGTACATGACCGACACAGCCGGCTATCACCTTGGGGATGGTGCAGCAGCAGCTCCGGCTGCCGACACCGCCCAGACGGCCCAAACCGACACGGCAGGTGCAGCTGCCGAAACAGCCCAGGCTGCCACGGACACGGCAGCCGCCGCTCAGGCGCCTGAAACACCTGCTGCGGTCCTGGCGGCTCCGGAAGCCCCCGCTGCGCCACAGCAGACCGCTGCAATCTCCATCAATGGTGAAGCGGTCTACCGCAGTGTGTGCTTCACCTGCCATGATGTCGGCATCGCCAACTCTCCGCTTCTGGGTGACAAGACCGTCTGGAGCGAGCGACTGGCCGCTGCCGGTATTGATGGCCTTTATGACAGTGTGTTGAATGGTAAGGGCACCATGCCTGCCGGCGGGGGGAATCCGGCCCTGTCCCCGGATCAGATCACCGCAGCGGTTGACTTCATGCTGGATAACGCCGGTGTAGCTGTCGAGCCACAGCAGGCACCCGAACAACAGGCTGTCGAACCGGCTCCTGAGCAGCAGGCGACTGAGTCCGCTCCCGCAGCAGCCGAGCCGCAGCAGACAACCGAACCGGCCCCTGCACCGGAACAACAGGCTGCCGAGCCTGCGCCTGCAGCAGAGCCGGCGCAGCAGCAGGTAGCAGCAGCACCAGCCATTGACGGCGAAAAGGTTTATCGTGGCCTGTGCTTCTCCTGTCATGATGCCGGGATTGCCAATGCCCCCAAACTGGGGGACAAGGCTGCCTGGGAGCCGCGTCTGGCAGCAGGTATGGAGACCGTCTACGCCTACTCCATCAACGGCCTGAATGTCATGCCGCCCAAAGGAGGCAATCCGGCCCTGTCGGATGATGAAGTCAAGGCTGCCGTGGACTGGATGGTTGATCACCTCAAGTGACACCGCAGACAATCAGGCTGGAGAGCGCTGCAGCAATACCGGTGCCTTCCCTTTCTGCCCTGCCAAACCCTGATATTCCTCAAGGTTCCTGACAAGTGGCTGGAGTATATTAGCTCCCTATAATAGAATGCAGCGCCTGTTGTACCCGTTTTACAGATTCATTGCCGTTCTGCACAGGAGATTAATGTGGCAACACCTGTCAAAGACCCTCTCGCAATGCCCGTACTGGTGAGTGGTTCCGTCCTGCTACTGCTGGCCGTACTGTTCCTGCTGTCCAGTCTGACCAACACCATCAGCGAAAACAGCGTGCGTCATGGCCCGGATACCGATCTGCCCTCACCCGCCATAGCACAAAACCTGAAGCCGCTGGGTACGGTCGTGGCCGTAGACAAGACCATTGCCCCCAAAGTCCGCTCAGGACAGGAGATATTCGCCTCAACCTGTACTGCCTGTCATACCAGCGGTGTTCTGGGAGCCCCCAAACTGGATCAGGCTGACTGGGCAAACCGTATTGGCAACGGCATGGAAGGACTGATGAACTCGGCCCTTCATGGTAAAGGCCAGATGCCGGCCAGAGGCGGCAACCCCAGCCTGACGGATGAAGAAATGCAGGCAGCCGTTGACTACATGCTGGAACAAGCCGGCGTCAAGCTCGCCAACTGACCCCGACATCAGGGGCACTGAAGCGCCTCTTCCCCTCTTTTCCCCCGCATTATCGGCGGCTGGTTTCTTATTGTGCCAGTCGCCTCCCTATCAAAACCCTACCAGCGGCAGTTTTTTGCCGACAACTTGCCAGCCCTTCCCCGGCCTGTTCCATGATCATGGGAACTTATCCGCTACTAACAATGACTTAATGAAAAGCTAAGAAACTGCTTAAAATTCACTCTTGCATGATACTGTTTTTCATAATACTTTCTATCAACAGGATCAATCTAACTAATGAATAAACTTACGCAATATTTACGGTATGATTGGGACTGTTACTTGGCGTATCTCACTGCTCAGCGTTTAATAAAAAGCATAATTTTTGGACAACTCATCCAATCATCAAAAACAAGATTGAATTACCGGGACTTGCAAAAAAATCTGGAGGGCAGCATGAATTCTGTAAATAAGGGAACTTCCATCATTCTTACCATTTTCGGCCTGACCCTGGCAGCCACTGACACACTGGCAGCCAGCCTGCAGGACGCAACCGGACAGCTCAACCTCTCGGCCACCATTGGTGATGTACCTGCATTTCGCAACATCAGCTGGAGTATCATGCATCAGGATGACAACGAAAAGATCATCCGGACCGTGCATCGACACAGCGCAGTCATCGATCTGGAGCCCGGTACTTATCGGGTCAATACCACACTGCAGGATAAAACCCGCACCAATCAGATCGTCATCAAGGAAGGAGCCAAACACACCCTGATGGTGAAGCTGGACTGATTTCCCCGGCTGTCCTGCACATGACCTGCCGGACAGCCTGAAAAAGTTTCGTTAAAAACCCATTGTCTGAAAGCCAACTAGATTAATCCTAAAAATAAACCGTGGCTTCTCGGGAACCTGCACATTTCCGGTCTAGTGCCGGAAATGGCGCATGCCGGTAAACACCATGGCCATACCATGGGCATTGGCAGCGTCGATCACCTCCTGATCACGCATGGAACCACCCGGCTGAATCACTGCAACAATCCCCGCCGCTGCTGCATTGTCGATCCCGTCCCTGAAAGGGAAGAATGCATCAGAAGCCATGACTGAGTCCTGAATGGCAAGCCCGGCATGCTCGGCCTTGATTGCGGCAATACGGGCCGAATTCACCCGGCTCATCTGCCCGGCTCCGACACCGATAGTCGCCTGATTTCTGGCATAAATAATGGCATTGGACTTGACGAATTTCGCCACTTTCCAGGCAAACTGCAAGTCCTGCAGCTGCTGTGCATCGGGCTGCACCTCCGTCACCACCACCAGTTCATCAGACAGCCGGGTATCGCCTTCCTGCACCAGCAGGCCGCCGGCAACACGTTTGTAATCCAGCTGCTGCAGAACCGGGGCCAAATCACCACACTCCAGCACCCGGATATTGGCCTTGGCTGCCAGTACCTCACGGGCTGCAGCAGCAATGGCGGGGGCAATGATCACCTCGACAAACTGACGCTCAATAATGGCGGCTGCCGTGCGGGCATCCAGCGCCCGATTAAAGGCGATAATGCCACCGAAAGCCGACTCCGGGTCCGTCGCATGGGCACGTTCATAAGCCTTGAACAGATCCGGATCAGTCGCCACACCACAGGGATTGGCATGTTTCACAATCACACAGGCTGGCGTATCAAACTGGCGTACACATTCCAGGGCCGCATCAGTGTCGGCGATATTGTTGAAGGACAGCGCCTTGCCCTGCAACTGAACAGAAAATGACACACACGATTCAGTCGGGGTTAAATCACGGTAAAATGCCGCTTTCTGATGCGGATTTTCGCCATAGCGCATTTCCTGCACCTTCTCGAACTGCAGGCTCAAACGTGCCGGAAACAGGCTGCGACTGCCGTCAGCCTGCAGACTGCCGAGGTAATTGGCGATCATGCCGTCATAACGGGCGGTATGCTGGAAAGCACTGGTCGCCAGTTTCAGGCGTGTTTCCGCACTGATGGCTCCCTGATGGGCCGCCATATCTTCCAGAACCTGCGTATAATCCGCCGGGTCGACCACAACCGCCACATGAGCATGATTCTTGGCGCTGGCACGCACCATGGCAGGGCCGCCAATATCAATATTCTCAACCGCATCCTCAAAGCGGCAGTCCGGTTGGGCCACGGTCTGCTCAAACGGATACAGATTAACCACCACCAGATCAATGCGCCCGATACCCTGAGCATCCATGACGGCATCATCCTGGCCGCGCCGCCCCAGAATCCCGCCATGAATCTTCGGATGCAGGGTCTTGACCCGGCCATCCATCATTTCCGGGAAGCCGGTGTACTGCGAGACCTCAACCACCGGAACGCCGTGCTGCTGCAGCAACCGGGCCGTTCCACCGGTCGACAGTATCTCCACCCCGCGTGCCTGCAGAACCAGGGCCAGCTCCAGTATCCCGGTCTTGTCCGATACGCTGATCAGTGCCCGCGTGACAGGAAGGCTTGTCGTTGTCATGCCAGTTTCTCCTTCAGAAAAGCCTCAACAGTCCCCAGTGGCACCTTGACGGCATCTCCCCCGCTGCGGGCCTTGTACTCCAGCTCACCCGCCTGCAGGCCCCGCTCGGATACCACCACCCGATGCGGAATACCCAGCAGCTCCTGGTCAGCAAACATCACCCCCGGACGCAGGTCACGATCATCCAGCAGAACCTCCACCCCCTGCGCCAGCAGGCTCTGGTAAAGAGCGTCGGCCTGCTGCTGCACCGCTGCTGATTTTTTCATGTTCAAAGGCGCTATCACAACCTGGAACGGCGCCATGGCAGGCGGCCACAGGATACCGCTGTCATCATGGTTCTGTTCAATGGCAGCGGCCACCACGCGGGTCACACCAATGCCATAACACCCCATCATCATGGGCTGGGCCTTGCCATTTTCATCCAGCACATTGGCATTCATGGCCTCGGAATACTTGCACCCCAGCTGGAACACATGCCCGACCTCAATCCCGCGCACAATCGACAGCGTACCCTGGCCATCGGGGCTCGGATCACCCGGCCTGACCTTGCGCAGATCAGCCACTCGCGGCAACGGCAGGTCACGCTCCCAGTTGATACCGAAATAGTGTTTGGCCTCAATATTGGCACCGGCTCCAAAGTCACTCATGGCCGCCACACTGCGGTCCACAACCACCGGGAGGGTCAGATTGACCGGCCCCAGTGAGCCGGGACCGGCCCCGATGGCAGCCCGGACTTCCTCCTCGGTGGCAAAACGCAGGGGAGCAGCCACTTCCGGCTGCTTCTCGGCCTTGATCTCGTTCAGCTCATGATCCCCACGCACCAGCAAAGCGACAAAATCCGCCTCCACCTGATCCGAGGCTGCCACTATCAGGGTCTTGACGGTTTTCTCCACCGGCAGCCCGAAATTGTCCACCAGGGCCTGAATGGTTTTGGTCTCCGGCGTATCGACCAGGCGCATGGCCTCCGCCGGGGCCACACGTTCGGCTGCAGGTGCCAGCGCTTCGGCCATTTCGATATTGGCGGCGTAGTCACTGCTGTCGGAAAAGGCGATATCATCCTCACCGGATGCCGCCAGCACATGAAACTCGTGCGAACCGCTGCCACCGATGGAGCCGTTATCCGCTGCTACCGGACGAAAATCCAGCCCCAGCCGGGTAAAGATACGCACATAGGCGTCATACATGGCAGCATAAGTCCGCTGCAGCGATGCCTGGGTCAGGTGGAAGGAATAGGCATCCTTCATAATGAACTCGCGTGAACGCATGACCCCGAAACGCGGGCGCACCTCATCGCGGAACTTGGTCTGAATCTGATAAAAGTTGATGGGCAGCTGCTTGTAACTGCTCAACTCACGCCGGGCCAGATCGGTGATGATTTCCTCATGCGTGGGGCCATAGCAGAACTCACGCTCATGCCGGTCCGTGAACCGCAACAACTCCGGTCCATACTGCACCCAGCGTCCGGACTCCTGCCACAGTTCACCCGGCTGTACCGAAGGCATGAATATTTCGATGGCACCGGCACGGTTCATCTCCTCGCGCACAATGGCCTCGACCTTGCGCAACACCCGCACCCCATAGGGCATCCAGGTGTAAAGACCGGAGGCAACCTTGCGGATCAGACCTGCCCGCATCATCAGCTGGTGGCTGATCACCTCTGCGTCGGCAGGTACTTCACGCAGGGTGGAAATCGGAAATTGGGAAACACGCATCAGCTTGGCATCCATAGCAAGACAAAAACCGCAACACGGTGCGTGTGGCGGGCGTCAATAATAGCGTGCTGAAGGCATTGTGTCAGCGTCTTGTCACAACATGTCCAGCTGCCGCCTGCGCCGCCGCGCCATGTACCAGCCATAACCGCTGACGGTCAGCAGCCCGCCGACCACCATGGTGGTCCCGAGCGCAAAACCGGGCTCCAGTGGCTCATCCAGCAGCCACACCCCGAACAGTACACCAAACAGCGGGGTCAGGAACGAAAATACCCCCAGCTGCGGAGCCATATAGCGCTTCAGCAGGGCAAACCAGGTCAGAAAGCTGCCAAAAGATACCACCAGGGTCTGAAACAGCAGGCTGGCATAAGTCACCGGCCCTGGCTGAAAAGTCAGCTGTCCGGTCCAGATAGCCCCCGCCAGAATCAGTACAAAGCCCATCAGCAGCTGGTAAAACAGGGTCTCCAGTGCGGGTGCCGAAGCCAGGCTGGTGCTGCGCACCGTGACCGTGGTCGCTCCCCAGCTGGCCCCGGCCAGCAGGGCCAGAAAATCTCCCCATAATACATTGGAGCCACTGGCGGAGGGCTGGCTGTCCGAACCCAGGAACGAAACCGCAATCCCGGCAAAAGCCAGCAGTACGCCAAGCCACTGCAGGCGTGACAAGCGCTCCGCCGGGAATTTCCAGTGCATGCCTAACGCCACGAAAATCGGTGCGGTATAAAGCAACACCACCATGTGCGAAGCCGAGGTATAACGCAGCCCCTCTCCCACCAGCAGAAACTCCAGTCCGAACAGCGATCCGGCCAGCAGTCCCGGTTTCCAGTTCTGGCGCAGGTTCAACGGCTTGTGCTGCCAGAACATCAGTCCCAGCACCAGTACCGCCGCCAGCCCGGAACGCAGCGCAATCTGCAGGGTTGGGGAAAAATCACTGGCCACAGCCTTGAGTTCAATCTGCTGCAGGCCCCAGATGGCACACAGCAGGACCATAATGGCCATGCCCTGCCCATCCAGCGGGGAACGGGTACTCATGTTGACAACTCCGGGACAAATCGGGTGATTATGGCGTATATCCCGGATATCGGGGTAGCGGGAATCTGTTCAGGGGATCACATGCAGTCCGTGACTGACGGATACCCCAAGCGTGACGGCCCGGCTCCAGCTTTTGCCACCAGTATCCCGAAGTGTGCTGACTTCACTGAAACGCCGTCTCGTCAAAGGCCCGCAGTTTGCGTGAGTGCAGGCGTTCAGAGGGCATTTCACGCAGTTTTTCCATCGCCCGGATGCCGATGGTCAGGTGCTGGGCCACCTGGCGGTTATAGAATTCGGTGGCCATACCCGGCAGTTTCAGCTCCCCGTGCAGGGGCTTGTCCGACACGCACAACAGCGTGCCGTAAGGAACACGGAAACGGAAACCGTTGGCGGCAATGGTGGCCGACTCCATATCCAGCCCGATGGCCCGTGATTTGGACAGGCGTTTGACCGGACCGGACTGGTCACGCAGCTCCCAGTTCCGGTTGTCGATGGTGGCCACCGTGCCGGTACGCATGACCTTCTTGAGTTCATAGCCGGACAGCTGCGTCACTTCCTCCACAGCCTGCTCCAGCGCCACCTGCACTTCTGCCAGTGCCGGGATCGGCACCCACACCGGCAGGTCTTCATTCAGCACATTGTCTTCACGCATGTAGGCATGGGCGAGTACATAATCCCCGAGCGACTGGCCCTTGCGCAACCCGGCACAATGCCCGAGCATCAGCCAGGCATGCGGACGCAGTACGGCAATATGATCGGTAATGGTCTTGGCATTCGATGGTCCCACCCCGATATTCACCAGCGTGATGCCGGAATGATCCGGTCGGGTCAGGTGATAGGCCGGCATCTGTGGTGCACGTGATACGGGCCGGCCTTCCGGCTCCGGATTGCCCCGGTATGTGGTCACATTGCCCGGCTCCACCAGTGCCTCATAGCCACAGTCGGGCTGCATCAGAATCCTGCGTGCATGGCGTACAAATTCATCCACATAAAACTGGTAGTTGGTGAACAGGACAAAATTCTGGAAATGGGCCGGACGGGTGGCGGTGTAATGCGCCAGCCGGTGCAGCGAGTAATCAATGCGCGAGGCAGTGAACGGTGCCAGCGGCTGAGGCACGCCGGGACGACCATCGTATTCACCATTGACAATACGGTCATCAGTCTGGGCCAGATCAGGCGCGTCACACAGATCACGCAGGGGGCGGGTCAGGCGTTCCTGCAATGAGCCTTCAACATGAATACCCTCAGGCAGGGCGAAATGCAGCGGAATCGGAACGTCCGAGATACTGACCGTCACCGCTACCTGATGGTTGGCCATCAGCAGCTCCAGCTGGCGCTGCAGATAGCCCTCGAACAGATCCGGGCGGGTGATGGTGGTGAAGTAGGTTCCCGGCCCCGGCACCCGGCCATAGGCCAGTCGTGAATCAACATTGGCATGGCTGCCGGTGGTGATGCTGACCTGTGGGTAGAAGGCCCGGAAACGTGCCAGTGGTGCATTCCCCGCCATCAGGCTGCAGAACGACTGATACAGGAAATCGGTACTGGTCTGGTACAACTGCTTCAGGGCGACAACCGCATCAGCGGCCTGATGACAAGCCCCGGCAGGTGGATAATCCGGGCTGATAACGGGCAGATCACTGTTATTCATATTCTCTTTCTCTTGCTCCATGGTGGAGCCGCCAGTGTATGCCAGCCGGCAAAATTCAGCCAGTCCGGTAATGGGACGCCAAGTACCCGAAAATCAGCTCGTCCTGGTACGCTCATTGGGATAACCTGAATACCCTGTTCCGCTACCCGGAGGCGATCCGGAAGGCGACTTACACCACCAATGCCATCGCTGGACGGTGGCTTGCTGCTGGTACGGCTGTTTTTCGCAAGGCGGGTCTCCAGCTCACGGATGCGCTCATTCTGCCTTTCAATCACCTGATTCTGCTGCGCCAGCAGGGCCAGAAACATTTCCTGTTGTTGCAGGAACAGCGTGACAACAGCATCCTCACCCTGCCGAAAGGCGGCGCGGATGTCTTTAACAGTGGGGAGTTTGAGTGCGGGTTCCATGCGGCCAGATCGGCTGGTTTTGGATCAGCTGGCAAGGTTTTTTTGTGAGGACAGGGGGGGATGAGTAGTTACGTAACACTAAAGATAATGATAATCATTTTCTTTAGTGTTACAATCAGCGCCCTCATTGACCATTTCGAGAGATCACAAATGCAGAGCTTTAGCCCACCACTGTTTGCTGCCGTTGCTGTCGTTGCTGTCGTAGGCTTATCGAACCAAGCACAGGCACAAAGCCAGGATGTCACAGAACTGGAGGCTGTCGTGGTTACCGCATCAGGTTTTGAGCAGAATATCTCAGATGCACCCGCCAGTATTTCTGTCATATCCCAACAGGAGTTGGGTAAAAAATCCTATACCAACATCATGGATGCGGTACGGGACATTCCAGGGCTTTATGTCACGGGCGGGGGTGGATCACAGGACATCAGCATCCGGGGTATGGATGACAGTTATACCTTGTATATGATTGACGGCAAGCCGGTTTCGGCAGGCCGGTCGGTCAATACCAACGGTGCCGATGAGGGCAAGCAGATTGCCATGCCACCGCTGGCCATGATTGAGCGGGTTGAGGTCATTCGTGGCCCAATGTCATCCCTGTACGGCTCGGAGGCCATGGGAGGGGTGGTCAATATCATTACCCGTAAGGCAGGTGATCGCTGGGCGGGTTCGGTGGCCACGGAGTACACCCACTCCATGAACGACCTCAGCAATGATCAGCAACAGGTGAACCTGTATGCCGCCGGACCACTGATACCCGGGGTGCTGAACGCCCAGGTCAATGCCAGCTGGGCCGGTACGGAGGAAAGTGATTACATCGGTGGTGATGACAACGCCGAGAGTACCCCGGAAAGTACCCGCAAAAAAGGCGGGATCAAACTGACCTGGACACTGGATGAGCGCAACGAGCTGGCCGCCAGCATCAACAACTCCAAACTGGATTATTCCCATACCCCCGGCAAAAGCTATCCGCTGGATAGCGATCCTTTCAGCTACGAATACGAAAAGGATATCTACTACCTGTCCCATCAGGGAAACTATGGCAAGCTGTTGCTGAACACCTTCCTTCAGCAGGATACCTCCGAACGGGTACAGGATCTGACCAAAAAGGAAGAAGTCACCACCCTGAACAGCCAGGCCTCCTATTTTGGGGATAAAAAGATCATCACCTTTGGCGGGCAGTACAAATACGAAGACTTCACCGATGAAACCAACGGCCTGCTCACATCGGGTGTTGCCGGTGCAGTCAGGAGTACCGACCGCTGGATTGGTGCGGTATTTGGTGAAGTCGAATGGGAGCTGGGCGAGGCGCTCAAGCTGACAACGGGGCTGCGCTATAATGATGATGAGTTGTTTGGGGGCCACCTGAGTCCGCGTATCTACGCCAACTACCAGCTCAACCCGGACTGGACCCTGAAAGGCGGTATTTCCACCGGTTACAAGCAACCTGGACTGGCAGAAGCCACCGCAGGTTTCGGGCGGGGTACCGGTGGGAGTGGCTCTCCAGCCCCACACCCGCGGGCACTGATTATTGGCAACCCCGATCTGGAGCCGGAAACCAGCACCAGCTATGAAGCAGGCTTTACCTTTAAAAATGACCAGCGTGACCTGTCTGCCAGCCTGATGCTGTTTCACACCCGGTTTGAAGACAAGATTGCCGAGAGCCGTCTCTGTGAGTCAGCGAATGGTGATCGTAATGACCCCGCCACCTGGACTTGTGGATACGAAGGTACTGATTACCTGTTCCTGAGTACCCGCGAGAATATTGATGAGGCCGAGATGCAGGGAGTGGAGCTTTCATTTGGCTATGGCCTTACCCAGAATGTCAATCTGCATTCCAGCTATACCTACACCGAGTCCGAGCAGAAAACCGGGGAGTTTGCCGGGCAGCCATTAAACAAAATCCCCAAGCACATGCTGAATGCTACCGTGGACTGGCAAGCCAATGACAAGCTGAATGTCTGGGCACAGGGCAACTATCGCGGCAAGACCAGCGATTACCTGACCCGCACCAGCATGAGTGAAGGCACGCCCAGTTACGGCTTCATCAATGCCGGGCTGGTGTATGAGTTGAATCCGGATGTCAATGTGAAAGCAGGCATCTACAACCTGCTCAACAAGGAAGTCACCAATGAAAGCTATGGCGTGGTGCTAGATGGCCGCCGTTTTAATGTTGGGCTGACAGTCGACTTCTAAAACCAAACAAGCTACCCAAAGATTGCATTGTGACTATAAACCACAATAAAGATGGACTTATTGTGAGATAAATTTGATAATGAGATTTATTTCTGTTCTCATTAGCAACCAACTGTGACAGGGTGCTTCCTGAAACGCAACGGATGCACAACAGAAAGCACCCTACTTTCAAATATTGGAGATATTAGTGATGAGACTTGCTTCCCCCCTTTCCATCCTGCTATTGGCCCTGGCTTGTGCCACCTCAGCCCTTGCAGTGGAGCCTGTTGGAATCGAAACGGCTCGGGGCATGGTATCGTTCAAATCAGCCCCCAAAACCCTGGCGGTATATGATGCTGCCTCTATTGATACTCTAGCTGCCTTAGATGTCCCCATCGCCGGCATCCCCCAAAACTTTAGTCTTGACTACCTGGAAACTGTTGTTAAGGCGGCCAAGCCTATTGGCAGCTTGTTTGACCCTGATTTTCAAGCTTTATCACAGCTAAAACCAGACTTGATTATTGTTGGTGGACGCTCCGCCAAAGCATTTGATTCCGTCGCTAAAGTTGCTACTGCAATCGATATGACGATCCCCCGCGATGATTTGATGGCACAAACCAAGGCACATACCTTGGCTTATGGCCAGTTGTTTGCCAAAACAGAAGCGGCAAATGCCTTAATCGCCAAACTGGATACCGCGATCCAACAAGCTAGAAAAGCGGCCGCCGGCAAAGGCACCGGATTAGTAATTTTGACCAATGGCACTAAGGTTTCAGCTTATGGCCCAGGATCCCGCTTTGGCTGGATTTACAGTGCATTAGGCATGGAACCTGCCACCAAGGATATCAAGTCTGGCAACCACGGTGATGCAGCCTCCTTTGAGTTTCTGTTAAAAGTTGACCCGGAATGGTTATTGGTCATTGATCGAGGTTCTGCTATCAATGCGGAAGGTTCCAGTGCCAAAGAAACACTGGATAATGAACTGATGCATAAAACCAAAGCCTGGAAAAATAACCAAATTATCTACCTGAACAGCAAGGAAGTTTACATTACCAGCGGCGGTATCCAGGCACAAACCCATATTATGCAAGACCTGACCCAAGCTTTTGGTAAGGCTGATCCACAGTAAACGTCCCTTCCTCTCCATGATACGCTTTACGTCTCTATTCTCCCAAAGCCAGCCACACAAGCTGGCTTTGGCACTCACAGCACTTCTGCTCAGCACGATCGCCAGCCTGTTCATTGGTGTTATTGAGCTGGACTTGGATCGCCTGTTTACTGACCCAGATGGCCTATGGCTAATGTTGGTCAGCCGTATTCCACGCACCCTTGCCGTATTGTTGACGGGTGTGTCACTGGCCATTGCTGGGCAGGTTATGCAGGTACTGGTGCAGAACCGCTTTGTGGAGCCCGCCACGGCCGGGAGTGGGCAATCTGCCTTACTGGGCATTGTGCTGGTAACGTTGTACCTACCAGATAGCTCTTTAATGACCAAAATGGGGCTGGCCAGTCTGGCTGCCTTATTGGGAACCGTGGTCTTTTTGTTAATGGTACACAAGCTACCACGGCATGATACTTATCTGGTGCCCTTGGTTGGGATTGTCTATGGGGGTGTAGTGGGAGCGGCGGCGACTTGGTTGGCTTGGCAGTTTGATCTGATCCAGATGTTGGGTATCTGGATGACGGGTGAGTTCTCGGGGGTGATGCGCGGACGCTATGATTTTCTATGGATTGCTGGGGTGTTAGCTATTTTTTCCTATTTACTGGCAGACCAATTCACAATTGCCAGCCTAGGCGAGGATCATGCCCGTAATCTGGGCCTGAATTACAATATAGTACTGGTGATTGGCCTACTGATTATTTCTGTGGTGATGGCAGTCACGGTCGTAACTGTAGGAATTATCCCGTTTATTGGCTTGATTGTACCCAATATTGTCAGCCGTTGGCGGGGAGATAATTTGCGTGACTCACTGCCTCTGGTGGCTTATCTAGGGGCCATGCTCACTCTGCTGAGTGATATTATCGGGCGGCTGGTGATCTTCCCTTATGAAATTCCGGTTGGCTCTGTATTTGGTGTAGCAGGAGCCCTGGTGACCTTGTGGTTACTCTACCATTCACCCTCAGCTCAAAGAAATTAAATGAAACGTGTACAAGCGATGGGCTCATCTGCCCAGCTATTGCTTTGGCTAACGGCCATAACGGTCGTTGTTTGTGGGATTTACCTATTCCAGGGCGGCGGCGGGGATTACCATTTTATCAGAACCTTCCGCCTGCCAGTGTTTACTGGACTGGTGCTGACTGCGGCAGCCATCGGTCTATCGACTCTGCTGTTCCAGACCTTAAGTGGCAACCGCATCCTTACCCCATCACTCATGGGGTTTGATGCTCTGTATATGCTATTACAGACCAGTATTATTTTTTTCTTCGGTAGCCTAGCCTATTTGAGTCTACCCGCTCACTGGAAATTTTTCGGTGAATTGACACTAATGGCCTTATTGTCAGTCACTCTGTTCAGCACACTACTAACCCGGTTGCAATCCGACTTCTCCCGTCTAATCCTGACTGGCATTATCCTGGGTGTATTATTCCGCTCACTCTCAGGTTTCATGGGGCGTGTCATGGATCCAACCGAGTTTGCGATTGTTCAATCTGCCAGCTATGCCCGTTTCAACCAAGTAGATGAGGCATTCCTATGTTATGCCACCGGTATTGTGTTGCTGGCCACCGGCTTGGTTTACCTGCTTAACCGACGGCTGGATGTCATGGCACTGGGGCGTGATACAGCAATTGGGCTGGGAGTTAATTATGATAAAAGTGCTTTTCAGGTCATGGCTCTAGTGGCTGTGCTGGTTGCCACCGCAACTGCACTGGTCGGCCCTGTAGTCTTTCTGGGCCTGCTAATCAGTAGCCTGGTATACCAACTTAGCCCCGATTACCGACATGCAGTATTGATTCCACTGACCATTTTGGTTGGGATTCTAGTGGTCATTGGTGGGCAACTGATTCTGGAACGTCTTTTACAGATGCAGGTAACCATCAGTATTGTGATTGAATTGCTGGGCGGAGTGGTATTTCTTTACCTGATTTTGGTACAGAAACGCCGGCACAAACGAGGACGTAGATAATGATTCATACCCACAATATCCAATTGAAGCTGGGGGGTAACCCAATCTTGAACCAGGTTTCAATTCAGGTGCCCAAATCCCGATTTACCGCGCTTATCGGCCCCAATGGTGCGGGGAAATCCACTTTATTACATATCATTGCCCGCCTGCGTAAACAGGATGCAGGTGATATTGAGCTTGACGGAAATAAGATACAGGCTTACTCCCATAATGAGCTGGCGCGTCACTTATCGGTTCTGCGTCAGGAAACTCGGATTGCCTCCCGTTTACAGGTACGTGACTTGGTTGCCTTTGGGCGTTATCCGCACAATAAAGGACGGCGCACCCCGAAAGATGAAACCATCGTTGATCAGGCACTAGCCGACTTTGACCTTGAGGCGTTTGCGGAGCGTTTTCTGGACACCCTATCCGGTGGGCAGCGCCAACGGGCGCTATTAGCAATGAATTTTGCCCAGAATACCGATACCGTGCTGTTAGATGAGCCGCTAAATAACCTTGACCTTAGCTATGCACGGGTATTGATGCAGCTCATCCGTACCCAAGTGGAGCAAAAGGCGCGTACCTTTGTCTTAGTGCTGCATGACCTGAATTATGCCGCCCGTTATGCGGACTATATTATTGCCATGAAGCAAGGTGAAGTATTTGCGCATGGCGAGACCGCCCAGATTTTTGAAACTGGCTTGTTGTCGGAGCTGTATGATACCCCGATAAAAGTTGCTCAAGTGGACGGCATGCCACTGGCAATAAGCTATTGATTAGATCGGGGTTGGCCTGATCAGCGGCTTTGCTCAAGCCCCGTGACCACATCCATGTATCCGTGATGCCTGATGGCAGGCAATCCGGGGTGATGCACAAAGTCGGATGCAGGGACATACCGCGTTGTTTATCATGGGATAACCGGCCTGATCCTTCGGTTTCCTGTCCATTGAAATCCAGTTCAGTGGTGTCTTGGATACACAGGATGACCTTCGAGTCCTGTTGGCGGATTCGGCACTTTGTTGCCTCAAAGTGTGCGGCCATCAGGACTTCATGGCTGACCGCCTCGTTCCAGAAGAAACGGTACGTCGCCAACGTGCCTGACCCACTCCGGCAAGCCTTGGGGAGGCTGGATTGCGGGGCTTGCAGCATCGCGTTGAGAATCGTGACAGCACGGGCTTCGAGACGGCTGTCTCCCAAATCAAGATGGTCAAGTTCGGTGGATAACCAGTTCCTTGGCAAAAATGGGTAAGTTTACAGTAGCCTGACGACTTGTGTATAAGGAGATGGGTTTACGGAGGATTGCCTGAAAAGTGTCGCGGAACGTCCACGAAGACGGGGTTTACAAGCCCTGCCGGCAAAGGTCATGGGCTGGATTAATATCTGCCAAGAACTGGAGGTAAGCCATATTTAATCAATGGCTTATGTGCTTAAGTTGGTGGGTGTGTGGTGAGCAGTTATCAGGCAATCATATCTTTGATAATAATTATCATTTGCAAAAATATGATTACCTGCTTATCATTCAGCCCATCTCCCCCCAAGCCAATCAGCCCGAATCTTGTTGATAGCCAGGGCATCAATAATTGTTTAGCGATTTTGTTATGGAATTAATGGATGCAACATCAGGCCTGTCAGGCACTGATGAGCTGATGGCTTTTTTGAAAATTTATCTGGATCATCTCGTTCTGGGCGTTCTGGGAACAATGAGCGTTATCATGGTGGCCCTCGTTCTGGAACGCTATTTTTACTTCTGGTTTGTCAAACTGGATAAGTTTGAACACATCGAACTACTGCAAACAGCACTGACCCGTAATCTGACAGCAATTTCCACCGTGGCGGCAAACGCACCTTACATCGGCCTGTTAGGCACGGTCATCGGCATTCTGATTACCTTTAATGATATGGGGCAGGCAGGACGTATTGATGTGAATGAAATCATGGTCGGTCTGGCGATGGCACTGAAAGCCACGGCTGCCGGACTAGTGGTGGCGATTCCGGCCATTGTTTTCTACAACGGACTGATGCGTAAAGTCGATGTGCTGGTAGCACGCTGGAAAGCACTGCAGGACATAAGAACGGCCTGAGCAGACTACTATGAAACGCTTTAATCAGATCAATATGATTCCGTTTATTGACATTATGCTAGTGTTGCTGGCGATTGTGCTGACTACAGCAACGTTCGTATCGCAGGGGCTGATCGATGTTAATTTGCCGAAAGCAGAAGAAGTGAGCGAGCCGGTGCCGAAACAGGAAGAGCCGTTGCAAATTTCTATTGATGAAAACGGCGATTTGTTTTTTGGCGAAAAAAAGATTGCTTATGACGAGCTAAAAACCAAACTGGCCGATGTTGATAAGGCACAATTTATCGTGTTGCGGATTGATAAGCAGGCGGCTTTCGAACAGTTCGTGAAGATTCTTGATCCGCTGAAGGCGGGGGAATTTACTAACCTGTCAATTCAGGCGGAGCAGGCTGACTAATCATGCGGCACTTTTTTAGCTTTATTGTTTCTGCTTTTCTGCATGGTGTATTGCTGTTTCTGTTGGTGGCTACCGCCAGAACTGATGAAGAGGAAATCGAACAGCCCAAACTGACACCGATTGAGCTGGCGATGTTTGAACTGCTTCCACCCGCTCCGGCCACCCCGATGGAAGAATTACCGGCAGTTACCGAACCGGCTCCCGCCCCGGAACCGGTGGCAGAAGCTGTGCCGGAACCTGCTCCCGCCCCGATTCCAGAACCGGAGCCAGAACCGGAGCCAGAACCGGAGCCAGAACCGGAGCCAGAACCGGAGCCAGAACCGGAGCCAGAACCGGAGCCAGAACCGGAGCCAGAACCGG
>Ga0116152_10000350_pt1 | contig 37569 bp, 26 predicted proteins | sample AD_UKC119_MetaG_FD_89894 | JGI IMG/M metagenome (GOLD analysis project Ga0116152, IMG submission 89894) | Active sludge microbial communities of municipal wastewater-treating anaerobic digesters from Hong Kong - AD_UKC119_MetaG | ecosystem: Engineered > Bioreactor > Anaerobic > Digestate... | reverse complement strand
TGCCGAGCTGATCAATCCACGGTATGTCTGTTACTTCATCCGGGATCTGAACCAGCCACTCGTCTTTGTTGGACACAAACTCCAGATCCCATACTGCCGCATGTGTCTCCCCTCGCCGGCGAGTGACGACTGTTAATCGTCGGCACTGCGAAAACGACGCCGTCTTCAGCCCCAGGCCGAATCGTCCCAGATCTGCCGCGGACCTTTCGTCCAGCGGATTCCGACAGCCGGGACGCATCGCAACCATCAAGTCCTCCCAAGTCATCCCGGTACCGTTATCCAAGATTGCAACTCTGTGTTTGCCGCCAGAATCCGTGTATATGTCGATCTGTGTTGCATCGGCAGTGATAGAATTATCGATCACATCGGCCAATGCTGTCTCCAGCGCGTATCCGATATCGCGCATACTCTCTATCAGCATCGCTGCGCTCGGCGCGGCCAAAAACGTCCGCATGAAGACTACTCCAATTCAGTGTTCAACAGTGCAAGACAAACCGCAGACGGTACACCCACGATACCCGACAAGTCCCCATGAATTGTACCGATTTCTATGTTAGCCCCGCACCGTCCGGAACACACGCATTTGGCAGTCAAAGCGTAAGGAGCGGCAGGCGGTACACAGCCCGCGGCAAACCGCGAGAACTGAACCGCCCCCGGCGCCACTGGTCGACAGAATACACGGCAGTCGCGTGACGCCTTTGGATTGAACTCGAAGAAATACGAGCCGTCTGTGTTCAGACTCGAACCGAGGACCCGTAGGCAACGAACAGAGATCCTGCTGAGACACCTAACGCAAGCCGAATCATTCGGCTCGCAAACCTTCAGCGCCCGCCGCCGTCTTCGGTTGGCGCTCCGGCGTCATCGCCGCGGGCAATCGCCTGCAACGCCGCATTCGACAGGGTTTGATGATTCCGCCGCAGAAAGAAGCTCCTCAGCCGGCGCCAGGCGCCGCGCGGGACCTCGTCCGTGAAATCGAACATCGGCCGGCCGGCGAGCGGCTCGGGCCAGAGGATGCGGCTCGCAAAGTCTGTCGAACCGGACAGGCCGGGTTCCAGTCGCGCCCCCAGGCGCTCCCCCAGCGCATGAAGAAACGCGTCACGACCTTCCGCGTAACAGGACGCCTCATACCAGCCGCCCGCCGCCTCTGCGAAACAGAAGAAGTAATCATCAGCAAACGGCCCATGCGGACTCGTCAATTCGCCGATGATGCGAACCGCATCGAGTGGTATCCGCCAGTCGCCAACCGGCGTCTCATAGCGGATCACGTCGCCGTCCAGCCACAGCCTGCCGGATTTCCGCACACGCCCCATACCCATGTCCAACGCCTCGCCCTGACAGTGTCACGTATCGCCGCCGCCGCCAACGACCGCCCGGCGCCCGGCGGGCCAGGTTAGGGAATCGCGTCGATCGCGCTCCATCACGCGCACGCCGCATGGCTCACGAACGAACCGATACCACACAGACATCATAAGCACAGAAGGATCGGCCGGCGGACAGGAAGCGGCCGGCGGGCCGCGAGCGCAGCTGACGGGTCATCGAGCGTCTCGCGGAACGGGGATGCAAAGCCGGCAATCGGACTCGAACCGATGACCTGCGGTTTACAAAACCGCTGCTCTACCAACTGAGCTATGCCGGCGCGTGCTGCGCAACGGGGGATTATACATGACTTTCCGGCGTTCGCCTCCCGGCGCCGCTGGCATTTTCCGCGGATCGGGTCGGGCCCGCGATCGAGTGGCCGGTGGCCTACGCCGTGCGGGGCGCAGGCGATCGGCGCGCGGGGGCGCCGGCGATCGCGCACGCCGCTCGGACCATCGCTCCGGCCGTTGGCGTCACTCCGCCCTCAGGTTCTGCGCCCCCGGTTGCCCCTGGCCCGGGACGCCGTTGTCGTCGGCCCTTGCCAACGCCGCCGAGGCCTGACCGCATTCGGGACACACCGCGCTTTCGACGCCCTTCAGGTCATATCCACAGGCGAGGCATCGCCCTTCCGTCTCGCGCGCTTTCCGCTCGTGCGCGCGGATTCGATGTCGGGCGCAGAGGATCATCCATATCACAAACTCCAGCCAGATCGCCCACCAGGTCTGAATGTTGAATGCAACGCCGCGGGTCCCTGGGAAGCTGGCCAGGGTTCTGCTGTGCGGCGCGCAGATCAACAGACCGGGAGAGAGCTCGTGAACTCCCTCAATACAAAGACTGTCCGTATAGATATGGAGTTCGCCATTGCTCACCCAGATGGCGATCTGCGAGTTCGAATACGACACGGCAAAGATGAAAGTGAGGAACCAGGCGATCGCCGTCACGATCATCAGTCTGAGCATGACGTATCGAGGAATGTCCCACGGCTTCGCCATGATGGGCTCGTGTTCTCCGGCGCCGCGGCCTCACGGTTCAAACCTGCAGAAGAAGGAGGCCTCCCGCAGTCTATCAAATTCGCCGAGCGAGGTCGTCGGCCATTCCGACTCGACAAACACATTGAGGCGAATCCGCCGGCGCCAGGTGTCAGCCGCGATGGGCGCAACGATCGGCGCGCCAAGGTCGCCCGCAAACGCCCGCCCTACCAGAGCGGCGTCGAACTTCAGGGAACAATCGTCCCATATCGCTTCGCCGCGAAGCGACTGAGTCGACACGCCACGCCGCCGCCCGGGCGGCCGAGCGGCTCGCGGGCCCGCAGGATATGGGCCCACGCCAACCCGTCTGTCCGCGTGAAGCTGTTCGCCACGCGATGTCATGGGGGTCACCACGGGTTAATACGCAGCCCGCAGGCGTGTTCACAGCTGAAAATCCAACTGAATTCGACCGAAAAGACTGATACGACATCAGGACAGACCGGCGGAATCGTCGACGCCGGAATCAAGGGTCAGCGGCATGGTCGGTCTCATTCACACAATCCTGCTGGACATGATCCAGCGCCAGGCGGGCGCCGACGCGGCGACGGACATTCGACGCATGGCGAAGGTGGATCCGCAGATCGACTTCCGCATCGACGAGAACTATGACGACGCCGAGTTTCTGCGACTCCTCGTCGCCACCTGCGAACGGCTCGGCCTCACGCAGGACCAGGCCGAGCAGGCGTTCGCCCGCGCCTTCTACGAAGACTCCGTCCGGCGCTGGCCGACATGGTTCCAGTTATCAAAGAGCGCCCGGGAGTTTCTGAAGCGCCAGCCCGCGATTCATAACGGATTCGCGACGGGCGTCTCCGATTCGTCGGCCCGAGCCGGCATCCGCGACAAGTTTCGGCTGGAAGAGCGTCCCGACAGAATCGTCGTTCACTACAAGTCACCGAACAGGCTGTGCGGCGTGTATGTCGCGCTCGCCCAGGAAATTCTCGAGCACTACGGTGAGTCCGCACGGATCGAGCACCCGCGCTGCCTGCGTGGCGACGATCCGTCCTGCGAAATCCATGTCATCTGGCCCGATACCACGGGGAACGCATGATGGAGCAGTCGACAGCGCCATCCAACGAACCCCTTCGGGCCGCGATCGAGGAGATCGCGGACCAGCTGTGCATGGCGGTCGACGGCCATTTCGACTTCCGGGTCGACGTCGACGTGTCGGATCCCAGCGCCGAGAAGCTGCACATGCTGATCAACTTCGTGCTCGACGCGGCGCGCCGATCCATCGAAGAGCATCGCATCGTGAATGAGGAACTGCAGAAGGCGATGTCGCAGGTGGAGTCGGCGCGAATCCAGGCGGAGATTGCCAACCGGGCGAAGTCCGAATTTCTCGCCAACATGAGTCACGAACTGCGAACGCCGCTCACGGCCATTCTCGGATTCGCGAATCTCCTGCGCGACGAGTCCACGGACCAGCAGCGGGCGACTGTCGACATCATCTCGCGCAACGGCGAGCACCTGTTGAACGTGATCAACGATATCCTCGACCTGACCAAGGTCGAGACGGGGCGATTCCGGATGACCCGCTCAGAGGTCGCGCCGCTCCAGATCATCAACGACGTCATCGCTGACTACCGTCGCCAGGCGCTGGAGAAACATCTTCAACTGGGTTCGCGGCTGGTGACGACGACGCCTCCCACGATCTCGACGGACCCGGTTCGATTCCGCCAGATCCTGACGAACCTGATCAGCAACGCAATCAAATTCACGGAACAGGGATCGATTGACCTCGAAATTTCCTACCTCCCGCCACCGGCCGACCTGTTCTCCATCGATATCGTCGACACGGGAATCGGCATCAACGACGATCACGTGGAGCGGCTGTTCCGACCCTTCTCCCAGGTGGACACGTCGATGTCCCGCAGCTTCGGCGGAACGGGACTGGGGTTGATCATCGCCCGCCGCTTCGCAGAGATGCTGGGGGGCGACGTGACAATCGTCAGCTCAGAGCCCGGCAGGGGATCCCGCTTCCGCTGCAGAATCGCCGCGAACACGGACGCCATCGCCAGACCAACCACGAGCGAGACGCCGGCACAGTCCCGTGGCGCCACGAGCGCGAACGCGTCAGAAAGCGACGCGGACGCCATCCGTGGTCTGCACATCCTCTTCGTGGAGGACGGTCCGGACAATCGCCGACTCGTCTCGCACATTCTCAAGAAGCGAGGCGCCGGCGTGACAATCGCCGAGAATGGACAGATCGCGGTCGACATGTTCGAGCGTTCGCTCCCCGGCGCCGACACGTTCGACGCGATTCTGATGGACATGCAGATGCCCGTGATGGACGGCTACACGGCGACGGCGCGATTGCGCGAGATGAATGTGCGGACGCCGATCATTGCGCTGACCGCGCACGCGATGACGGGAGATCGCGAGAAGTGCATCGCCGCAGGCTGTGACGACTACGCGACGAAGCCGATCTCGCCGAAGGAACTGGTCCGCATCATCGCCTCCCACGTCCGCAAATCGGCCGTGTCCGGTTAGCGATCGGGCGATCCGTCGGGCGATGGCTCGCCGACAACCTCCTGAGCCCCGAAAGTTGTATCCACGGCGCCTGTCGGCGTACAATAGAGGACCTGGGTGAATCCGCGAATTCACCACGAACGCGCAGCCTCGGGGATCTCCCGGGATCGCTGCGCCAGCCAGGGACCCGGTGGAGTGGAACATTGAAGAATCACGCCAATCGCAGCCATGCGACATCGTTTTTGACTTCTCAGACAACCAGCAGGGGCCGAGGGCCGCGTGGCCGACGCGCCGGCGCCCTGACGCTCGCCTGCGCGCTGATCGCCACAACAACGGCGCTGGCCGCCAACGAGCCGAGTATTCGCCGCTCGGCGAGGACCGGCGTTGCGCAGTTCCTGTCAGCGCCTGACGGCCCGATCCAGCCGGCGCCGGGAGCGAACCGGCGTGGCGCCGACGCGGCCATCGATCGATTCGGCGCGTCGTTCGGCATCGCGGACGCCTCCGCGCAGTTGCGGGAGATCAAGCGGGAGACCGACGCATTCGGATACGTTCACACGAGCTATCAGCAGATCCACGCGGGCATCGACGTCTTCTCCGGCATCCTGCGCGTCCACGAAAACGCGGCCGGCGCCCTGGTCGCGATGAACGGCGATATCTACCCCATCTCGGCCAAGCTCGAGACGACACCGGCGATCTCCGCCGACGACGCCGTCGCCTCGTGCCTGGCCGATCTGCGAATCGATCGGGCCGACACGGAGCGAAGCGACCTGGTCATCGTCGATCCGGGCTGGTACGGCGATCCGTCGATCGGACCTCGGCTCAGTTACCACGTCATCCTGTCGCGACTGACGCCGCCATTGCGCGAGGCGTTTTTCGTGGACGCCGCCAACGGTGAGATTCTCGATCAATGGACGATGCTGCACTCGGCGCGCGTGCGACAGATCTACGACGGCCAGGGCGGCGGCAGCCTGCCCGGCTCGCTGTCACGCGCCGAGGGCGATCCCGTTGTCGTGTCGCCCGAGGATGTCAATCGCGCCTACGACTATTACGCCGATGTCTATGACTATTACTTCAACGCCTTCGGCCGGGACAGCATCGACGGCGCCGGCATGCCAATGATCGCGACGGTCAATTCAACGTTTCCCTCCTGCCCGAACGCACAATGGAACGGCTCCCAGATGATCTTCTGCGATGGCGCCGTGACGGACGACATCGTCGGACACGAACTGACACATGGCGTGACTCAGTTCACGGCGGACCTGATCTACCAGAACCAGTCGGGGCAGCTCAACGAGTCCTTCTCCGACGTCTTCGGCGAACTCATTGATCTCTACAACGGCGGCGCCGAAGTCGCGGGCCCTCCGACGGCCACGCCGTTCGGCGCCCATCCGACGGGCGGCGGTCTCGACACACCGAACACGCTGCGCGACACGGACTGCAGCCTGTCGTCGGAAGGTCATCCCGACGGCGTTCGCTGGCTGATGGGTGAGGAAGCCACGATTTTCGGCGGCGCGATTCGCGATATGTGGAACCCCGCGTGCTTCAACGATCCGGACTTCGCGAACAGTGTCCTGCAGACCTGCCCGTCCATCGACAGCGGCGGCGTCCACTCCGGCAGCGGCGTTCCCAATCACGCGTTCGCCATGCTGACGGACGGCAAGACCTTCAATGGCTATACGATCAACGGCATCGGTCCCATCAAGTCCGGCGCCGTCTGGTATCGCGCGTTGTCGGAATACCTCACGCCCGCCTCAGACTTCGACTCGGCGTTCCCGCTCTTCATTCAGGCGGCGAATGACCTGGTCGGCATGGACCTGAACGACCCGCGCACGGGAATGCCGTCGGGCGTGTCCATCACGGCCGCCGACGTCCTTGAAGTTGAGAAGGCGCTGCTCGCCGTCGAGATGAACACGAGCGGCGCGTGCGGCGCCAGCGACGACGTGCTCAGCGGCATAGAACCGGCGAGATGCGGGGCTCGACAGACGATCTTCGCCGACGACTTCGAGACGGGCGCCGTCGGCTGGACCGTCTTCAACTCCGGTCCTCCCACGCCCTATGACTGGACGCTGACGACGACTCCGCTGCCGATGAACGTCGCCGGCGTCGCCTGGTTCTGTGCCGACGCGGACGTCGGCGACTGCTCCGGGCAGGATGAATCGGGAACACACTCGCTGGTCAGCCCGATGATCGCGATCCCGATGTCCGCCGAACATCCGCGCGTTTCTTTCCGGCATCTCGTCGGAACCGAGGGCGCCTGGGACGGCGGCAACCTCAAAATCAACGTCAATGGCGGCGGCTGGCAGGTTCTGCCGCGCGAAGCCTACACGTTCAACGCGACGAACGCGCCGCTGAACAGTGTCGCCCAGAGCAGCACGAATCCCCTTGCCGGCGAGCCCGGCTGGACAGGCGGCGGCGGTCCCTGGGGACGCTCGATCGCCGATCTGGCGGCGTTCGTTTCGCCGGGCGATTCCGTCCAGTTCCGATTTGAATTCGGCAAGGACGGCTGCACGGGGGGCAGCGGCTGGTACGTCGATGACTTTGAATGCTACAACTGCATTGACTGCGACAACGACACGGCGGCCGATATCGACGCCTTCCGATTCGCAATCTCGACGGGACCTCAGGGCAACATCGGCGATGGTCAGCCGCAGATCTTCGTGATTTCGGCGCCACCCGCGGCGGCGGGAGATGTCGAACTGCGGGCGAACGCCAGGGGCGACTTCTCATCGAACGAGGAGTTCCTGGATGTCGATCTGAACGGGACGCTCGTCGCGACGCTGTTTGCGACCAACGGGGCCGACTGTCCCAACACACCCGAATCGGAACTCCTGATCATTCCGGCGGCGACGTTCAATGCGGCGCTGGCCGGCGGCGACGCTACGATCACGCTGATCGCCAGCGGCACCGTGAACCCGGGCCTGACGACGGGCGCCTGTCGGGGCGAGTCCTTTGTCGCGTTGTCGATTCAGTACGACCTGGCGGCGCCGGACTGCGACGGTGACCTGGCCCTCGACGCCTGCCAGCGGGCCGATCTCACGATCGCTGATTTTGTGGACGCCCTGATCACACAGGTCGGCGCGACATGCATCCACGACTTCAACGATGACGGACAGGTCGACGGCCGTGACATCCAGGACTTTGTGACGGATCGCCTCACGCCCTGAGTCACGGGACGCCGGCGCCTCGTGACCCGCGCAACGCCGCCCGTTGCCCTTGTGGCCAACAGCGTCGATGATCCCCGTGACTCTGGATCATGGGAGCGGCGTTGCGCGAGTCGAATCATGGCACATCTCGGATCCGTCGTCTGATTGTCCTGGCGGCGCTGTCGCTGTCGGTCGGACTGACGATGTACAAGGCCGCCGTCGCGCCAATCACGTACGACGAGGCGTATACCTATCTGCGGTTCGCTCGGCGCCACACGGGCGAAATCCTCAGCGATTACGAATACCCCAACAACCACATACTGCACACGCTCGCCGTAAGGGCGAGCACGCGCGTCTTCGGGGACGACGCCTGGGCGATTCGCCTGCCCGGCGCACTGGGAGGCGTCGCCCTGCTTGCCGGTGTCGTCGCGCTGGCGCGGCGTTTCAGGGAGCCGATCCGAACGGCGTGGCCCGTCGGCGTCGCGATGACGCCTGTCGTCATGGAATACAACGGGCTGGCTCGCGGCTACAGCCTCGGCGCCGCGGCGTGTGTGTGGGCGGCGTGGCTGATCATCGTCGCCCTGGAAGACGCCGCGGCGGAAAGACCGCGGAGTCGGGCGCACGGCGCCCGTCTGATCGCGGCGGGCCTGCTGCTCGGCGCCGCCCTCGGCTGCGTTCCGACATTCGGTCTCTTCGTCGCCGGGTTGCTCGCCGCCACGGCGACGATTCGATTCCTGGCCGTACGACCCGTTCGATTCCCGGCGGCGCTGGCGGACGGCGCGCTGATCGTCGCCGGACTCGCGCCGGTGGTTTTCGTCGTCTACAGCCGCGTGCGCCTCAAGCCGCGTGAATGGCCGTGGGGACTCAGCGACTGGCCATCCTGCAATCACGCATTCTGGGAACACACGCTCGCGTGGCCGTCGCTCGGCGCCACGGCGGCGCTTGCCCTGTCCGCCATCGTCGTACTGGCGACGCTGACGAGTCTCATCACAGCTCGACGCGCGGGCATGGCGGAGCGACTGCTTCCGCTGACGCTGACGTTCGGCGTCGTCACGCTCGGCCTGGCGGTCAGCGGACTGAAGACTGTCTGGCCGCTTCCGCGAACCATTCACTGGCTGGCGCCGTTGAGCCTGTTGGTCACGCTGATTTTCATTCGCGTCGTCCTGCGACGTCAACGCCTGTGCGACGTTGTCGTCTTCGTCCTGGTAAGCGCACTCGCCATCCGGAGTGTTGCACGCTGGGACAGCCGGCGATACGCGGGCTGGGAAGACAACGCCGCGATTCCGACGCTGGTCGACGCGATTGAACAGGATGCGACGACGGCGGGCCGCCGGAACATCACGATCCGCATTCCGTGGACCTTTGATGTGCTTGTCGACTACGCGCTGCGCCGAGACGCCCGGCGCGACTGGCGAATCACGACGGCTGACGACGCGGACGCCGACTACGCGATCGTCGCCGCGAACGCCGGCGCCCCGACAGGCCAGACGCTTGTCGTTGACCCATCGTCCGGCGCGAAGGCGCTGCGTCTGAAGTAGCCGATCGCGCCGCGGAGGTCGCCAACCATGTTGCTGCAATGTCCCAACTGCCGCCGCCGCGTCTCGTTCTATCGTTCAATCATCACGCCGGCGTGGTCGTCGTTTCCATGCGCCGGCTGCGGTTCGACGCTGTCCGTCTCCTTCGCGCGGCGCATCATGGCGGCTGCCCTGTGGGCGGCGATTTTCCTCTTCGCGGGCGAGTACCTTGGCATAAGTCGCTGGGGGCGCCTCATCTCCTACGCCCTTCTTGGCGTGTCGCTCATCATCACGCTCTACCTCTTTGAGAAAATCATCCTCGTGGACCGTCGGGAATTCACGTGTCTCGAATGCGGATACAACCTGAAAGGGCTGACTGAATCTCGCTGCCCCGAATGCGGCGCGGCGTTTGACCCGTCGGAAATCGAGCAGATTCGCGCCAGGATCGGTCTGCGACGAGCGCCGCCCAACGGTCGATGGTTGGCCATCGGCGCCGTGCTGTTGCTGGCGGCCGTCGTGACGGGGAGCTTCATTGCGTGGCGCAATATGGCGCGACGGGCGCCGACAACCACAACCACGTCGGCGCCGGCGAGCGCCCCGGCGCTTTGAATCGGCCGCCCTCGGCGGCGGATTCCGCCGGCGACGCCCCGAACGCTTATTTCCCTACCATTCCTCGTGCGATTCGCGAATAATACGCGCACGCGTGTCGGCGCCGCCGAATGACCTGCGCCGCATCCCTTCGTGCGCCCGTCGGGTCGATCGCCATCCGCCAGAAAGGACGTCCGTTTGCTCGCCAGCAGCCATACCGGTTCGATCGCCGTTTCCCTGGCGATGATTCTCATCCTCGGCGTCGGTTCACAATGGCTCGCCTGGCGTGTCGGTCTGCCCTCGATCCTCCTGCTGCTGACGGCCGGCGTCGTGGCCGGTCCCTGGCAGGGATGGCTGGAACCTGACGCGCTGTTCGGCGATCTGCTCCTGCCCGCCGTCTCGCTGGCGGTCGCGCTGATCCTGTACGAGGGCGGTCTCTCCCTGAAAGTCTCCGAGCTGAAGAAAGTCGGCGCCGTCGTGCGCAATCTCGTCTCGATCGGCGCCGCCGTCACATGGATCGGCAGCGCCACGGCGGCGCATTTCGTGCTCGGCCTGTCGATGCCGCTGTCGGCGCTGCTCGGCGCCGTGCTCGTCGTCACGGGCCCGACCGTGATCGGACCGCTGCTGCGACACATTCGGCCGACCGGCGCCGTCGGCTCCATCCTGAAATGGGAAGGCATCGTCATCGATCCGATCGGCGCGCTGGCCGCGGTCCTCATCTTCGAGGCCCTGCTCATCGGCAAGGCGTCGACCGCGGCGGGGTTCGCCGCCGTAGCCGTCGGCAAGACGATCCTGCTCGGCGGCGGCATCGGGGTCATCTCGGCCGCCCTGCTGACACTCGTCCTCGCCAAATTCTGGCTCGCCGACCATCTGCAGAACGCCGTGTCGCTCATGCTGGTCATCGCCGCCTTCACAGTCTCCAACCTCCTGCAGGAGGAGTCGGGGCTGCTCGCCGTCACTGTGATGGGCTTCGTCCTGGCGAATCAGAAAAAAGTGGACGTAGCGCACATCGTCGAGTTCAAGGAAAACCTGCAGGTGCTACTCATCTCGAGCCTGTTCGTGATCCTCGCGGCGCGACTGCGGCCCGAAGCGCTCCGGGAGGTCGGGGCGCGCGAAGTGCTGTTCGTCGTCCTGCTGATCATCGCCGTGCGCCCCATCAGCGTGTTCGCATCGACGATACGATCAAAGCTCACGCTTCGCGAAAAGCTGTTTCTCAGCTGGATGGCGCCGCGCGGCATCGTCGCCGCCGCCGTTGCCAGCGTGTTCGCCCTGCGGCTCGCCGAGAACGGCTATGCGGGCGCGGAACGGATCGTCCCCGCCACGTTCTTCGTCATCATTGCGACGGTCGCCGTTTACGGACTGACGGCCGCGTTCGCCGCCCGATGGCTCAAACTGGCGGAGTCCAATCCTCAGGGGATTCTCTTCGTCGGCGCCCAGGACTGGGTCCAGCAGGCCGCGGCGCTGCTGAACGAGAAGAAGTTCCGCGTCTTCCTCGTGGACAATAACTGGGAAAACGTGAACGAGGCCCGCATGCGGGGGCTGTCGACCTACGCCGGCAGCATCCTCGACGAGAAGCTGCTGACGACGATCGACCTCGGCGGCATCGGTCGCATCCTGGCCCTGACGCCGAACGACTGGGTCAACACGCTTGCGCTTCAGCGATTCGAACACGTCTTCGGCAAGGCGAACTGCTATCAGCTTCCGCCGGAGGAAGACACGCTGAAACGTCGGGACGAGCACAAGCACATCCACGGCCGACTGCTGTTCGACGAAGCGGCGACGTATGACGCCGTGCGCATGCGCGAGTTCGACGGGTACACGATCAAGGCGACACGGCTGAGCGAAGAGTTCACCTACGACGACTACCAGGAGCAGTATCGCCAGTCGGCGATGCCGATGTTCGTCATCGACACGCGGAATCGCCTGCATGTGATCACGGCGAAGGATGGCTACCAGCCGGAGGCGGGGCACACAATCATCGGCTTCGTGAAGGAGAGACGCCGCACGGATCCGACGACGCAGCGCGCCGGCAGACCGGCGCCGGCCTAGGCGCAGCGGCCCCGCAATGATATTCGCGCGCCAACAGTAGGGTCCGCTGTGCGGACCATTCGCCGTGATTGCACGCCACCATTTCATGAACCAGGAAACGCCAGGTGATTCGGTGTTCGGGGCGCTTGCCAGAGATGCCCGCGCCGGATTGGCTCTTGGTCCGCACAGCGGACCCTGCACTGAGGACGCACAACGCATCCGAGTGACTTCGGCGCCGACCGCCATCGACGCGCCACTGGCCCCCTCGCCGGCGCTCGCGGTCCGGTTCGACGCCTCAACTTTCAATCGGCGGTTCCGCGTTCGGCGCGGCGGATGGCGTGCGCCGGCGCGGCGCTCTACACTTTCTTCCATGACGACTGGACGGAAGATCCGTCTGACCAGCTACGCCAATTGTGCGGGTTGAGCCGGCAAGCTCCCTGTGGAGTCGATGACGCAGGTGCTGCGTCAGTTGCCGAAACCCAATCATCCGGACCTGCTGGTCGGCCATGAGCACTTTGATGACGCGGGCGTATTCCGCCTCGACAGCCATACTGCGCTCGTTCAGACGCTCGATTTCTTTCCGCCGCTCGTTGACGATCCTTTCACGTTCGGACGCATCGCCGCCGCCAACGCCCTTTCGGATGTGTACGCAATGGGCGGCGAACCCATGACGGCCATGAACATCGTCGGCTTTCCCGACAAGGTCCTGCCCGCGGAGGTCCTCGGCGACATCCTGCGCGGCGGCGCCGAGCGCGTCGCGGCGGCCGGCGCCGTCATCGTCGGCGGACACAGCGTTCGCGACGAGGAAGTCAAATACGGTCTCTCCGTCACAGGACGCGTTCATCCCGATCGCGTCGTGACAAACGCCGGCGCCCGCCCCGGCGACAAACTCGTGCTCACGAAGCCGCTCGGCAGCGGCACACTCACGAGCGCCGCCAAGGCGGAGAAAATGCCAGAGGCGGATCTCGCCGAAGCCATCGATGTCATGACGGAACTCAACAGGAGCGCCCGCGACGCCATGGTCGCCGCCGGCGTGACGGGCGCGACGGATGTCACCGGCTTCGGTCTCGTCGGCCACGCCTTCGAGATTGCGGACGCCAGTCGCGTCGGCATTCGCATTGAGGCGCACGCGGTTCCGCTGATGCGCCGCGCTCGTGAGTTCGCCGAGCAGAAGATCCTCACGCGGGCCCACAAGGCGACAATCGATTATCTCGGTCCTCGCCTGCGCGTCGGCGCCGTTGACGATGTCCTGAAGGGCCTGCTGTGCGACGCCCAGACCTCCGGCGGCCTGCTCATCGCGATCGCGTCGGATCGCCTCGACGCCCTTCTCGAGCAGATTGACGCGTGCGGCGTGCGCTGGAGCGCCATCATCGGCGAGGTCGTCGAAGCGGACGCGCCGTTCGTCGAGCTTTTCTGAGACCCACTGACTTCAGAGATCAAGCTGCGACGCCAGCGTGTCCCATGGGCGGACCGCGTCGCGATCGCCCGACACGACGAGTCGTGCGCCCGCCGCACGCACGCCAAAGGCGTGCAACATGCCGAGCCCAGGGCAAGTGCAGCCCGCAACGCGGGCAAACGCAGCCCTGGGGCCCGTAACGGCGCATGAATTGAGCACTGAAAGTGCGAAACAACAGTCCTGGCGTTACTCCGTGCAGGGCCGTCCAAGTCGTATCGACAGCATGAGTGGGTTTCCCGGCATTCCGAGTTGAGCGCAAAAAAAGGGGCGCGCCTCGAAGCCTCGAGGCGCGCCCTTCACAGCGTCACGCAACGAACGGAGCTAATTCGCCGCGTGTATATCAATCTCTGTAAAGAAGGTGCCGTCACCAACGTCCTCAACGGCCCAGAGGAGCCAGTGATACGGGCCCAGTTCGCCCTTCTTGCCCGTAATCGTGGAACCGTGCTTCTGACCGTCGCCGAGCTTTCGCGTGTCTACGACGCCGAGCAGTTCCCAGTCCGTGTCCTTGTTCGGCTCAATGCCGGGATCCGGCATCTTGTCGCCCTTCGCCCCCCACACGGAAAAAAACTGGGGGGCCCTCCCCGCATAGTGCCATGAGTAGGTGTTGATCCGGTCGATCCTCACGTTCTTTCCGAGGTCGCAGTAGAAGCGACCGGCGTTGTCGTACCAGACGCAGCGGCTCGTATCGTCCCGGTTCTGGGCGACGACACCGTCGTTCAGTCGCGGGAACTTGTCCCCGACGGCGCCCGAGCGGCCGTGCGGTCGCCAGTCACCCGCCTTGTTGTCGACATAGTGGAACTCAACGTTGTGCTTCGCGTTCGCATCGGCGAAATCGTTGTCGACCGGCGCGCCCATCGAGAGGGCCTCGAACGTCGGCTTGCGATCCAGGGCGACGTTGCCGAGCGCTTCCTTGTTGTCGAAGACGGCCGGCGGAGGCGGCGGATAGACGTGTCGCATTTCGATCGGCTCGCGACCCGTGAAGTCGTCGTACAGCGGCGCCGCGGGCGTCACCAGGTCGTTGTCGTTCTGGGCGACGCTGACCGCGAACACGCGAATCTTCGGATTGTCGGGCAGCGTCACTGAGTTGGCGCCCTCCGGCAGATCGAAGCCGTACTTGAACAGGTAGCTGAACTGATAGGCCTCGTTGCCGTGCTCGGGATGATGGCGATGCGTGGCGAACCAGGCAATCTCGTCGCGCTTGATGTAGCCCTTGTTGATCGCCGTGACCTTGCCGTTGCACGTGAAGTCGACCTTCTTGAACTCCGTGTCCCAGACGCGATCGTCCCACTGACCCACGAAGCCCGTCCAGTTCTGCACGTTCCACTTCTGAGTCTTTCCGCCGATGGCCAGCTCGGCTGTCGTATCACCGTCGGCCGCCGCGAGCAGATAGACGCGGTTGTACGGACCCGCGGGCAGTTCGATCGTCTGGCCGGAGCAGGCGATCGCATTGTCGACACCCTTGCCCGACGAACCGAACTGGAAACCGACGCCGTCGACGACGAGTCGCTGCGGCAGCATCTCGCCCGGAAGCGAACGGCCTTCGGCGTCGATGGCGCCGTCACCGCGATCGTTGTCCGTCGAGACGCAGTCCGTGTTGTATTCCAGCTTGACCGTCTTGAATCGCGGATCGTCAAACGTATTGCCCGCCTTTGCGAGCTTGACGACAAACGTGCGCGGCAGGAACGGCGTCACGCTGGTCGCAATCCGGCCGTCCACGACGCTGGCGTCGCCGATGCGTCGCTCCTGGCCGTCCGCCTCGAAGGCGCTGACGACTTTGGCGCCGAATTCGATCGTCGCATCGCCGGAGCGGCCCGCGATTTCCTGAACGCGGACGACATAGGCGTCCTTGTCCTCTTCGGCGCACTTGAGCGCCCGGATCGCAACGTACGGTGACGAGGTCTTCGCCATGGCGAACTGCCTGCCATGCGATCCCGCGTGCTTCGGCGCGACGAACGATCGCAGCGGCTGGTTCAGCCGGCGGCCCTGCCACTCGCTCTGCGCGGCGACGTGATCGCCCTTGTGGCCGTAAACCGCATAGAGAATGTCGTGTCGCCCCCAGTCCTGGCTGTGCTGATCCATGTAGCCTTCGCGCACGCCCGGGGAGTAGAGCAGTGTCAGGCGAACCTTGTCGTCCGCCGGCTTGTCCGACCCGAACTTCGAGTCTTCCAGGATCGATACGCCGTACTCGCCGCTCGAATCCGTCAGGTCGAACCACTCGTGCGACGGCACTTCATACTTGACGGGGTTGTTGTTGGTGCGCTCGATCGTGCCCATGCCCCAGTTGTACGTCGCATTTTCGTTGGAGACAGTCAGCGGGAAGGCGGCTCGCAGCGCGCACTCGGCGGACTGCCAGTCGATCTTGTTCTTGAATTCGACGCGCTTTCCGGCGTCGCCGCCCGACAGGCGGATTGTCTGCCTGATGATCGAGTCGCGCGACGCGCGTTCGACCTCGATCGCAACGCGGACGGGACCATTTTCGACCACGCGGATCTTGGCGGGACCTTCGACCTTGCCTTCGATGGGCTTCTGGCGATCGGCCCAGTCCATGTTCCACGCCGGCCAGTTGCGAGGTCGTTCATAGGTGAATTCGAGCGTCGCCGGCGAACCGAGCAGCTCACGATTGCCGTTGGCCTTGTCCTTGATGCTGGCCACGTCGCCCTCGTCGTTGAGCGTGACGACGTAGTTCGCATTCTCCAGTCGCTTCTCCGACACCTTCAGGCCGCTGGCGCCGGCCGAGCCCTTGCCGTCCGGATTGACGCTGAAGACGCTCCAGCTGACGGCCGGAACCTTCGCCAGGAAGAGAATCGAGGCGGTATTGCCGTCCACGTTGACGACCTGGGAAGGAACTTCCCTGCCATCGGGCCCCGTGACTTTGACGGCGCGAACCGGTGAATCGAACGTGACGCTCGCTTCGACGACATCCTCGCGCTCGGCGCCGATCGGGTTATAGACGACCAGCGGCAGGCCTTCGACGTTCGTGTCCAGCGCTCGCGACACGGCGCCGACGGAATCCGCCAGAACGCCCGCGAAGTGATTGCTGGCGACGATTTCGTCGTTCCAGGAGTAGTTGTAAGCCTTCGGGAGACTCGTGCCGGGAAGAATGTCGTGCATCTGGTTGGCCAGGGTGCGCACCCAGCCACGATGGAGGCGTTCGACCGGATAGTCGGCCCCGCCCAGCCAGTCAGCGGCGACGGCCGCGCGCTCCGCGGCGTCGGCCAGCAGTTCGTTCTTCCGGTTCCAGCGCTTCATGTAGGACTCGGAGGTCAGCGTGCCGGCGGAGTGTTCCGTCAGCAGCAGGTCGCCCTTGTAGCGCGGCAGTCGATCCTTCATCGACGACGTGATGTCCTTGTACATCTGGTCCGACGCTTCCAGGACGATCTTGATCGGTCCTTCCGTGTCGTTCATGCTGGCGACGTAGTTCTTTACGTCCTTCTCCTTCGGCGCGCCGCCCTGGTCGCCGACGCCGTAGTAGTGGAAGTCCGTCCAGACGCCGTACTTCTCGCCGTTGTCGTTGACCCGCTTGACCCATTTTTCATTCGTGTTGATACGACCATCGACGCCGCCGGCGTAGGCGCCGGGATCCAGCGCCGCGATGATGCCGTGTCCGTCGGGGCCTTCCCAGACACCGACCTTGAAGGGGATGCCCACGGCCGAGCCCCACGTCAGCTTCTGCGTGCTGAAGCCCTTGAGACCGCAGTGGGCCCAGATGGAGGGCATCGACGCCGGAAAGCCGAAGCAGTCCGGGAGCATGTAGTCGACGCTCTCCTTGTTGAATGCGCGTCGAAAGTACTGGTTGCCGTAGAGAACCTGTCGGATCGTCGCTTCGGCTGAAGGGACGTTCACATCGCCTTCATCGACACTGGAGCCGGAGACAAACCAACGTCCCTCGTCGATGTACTTCTTCAGGCGCTCGAACTTCTCCGGGTAATACTCCTCCATCATTTCGTAGCGAACGGAGCCCGTGAAGTTGAACGTGTAACCCGGGTACTTCTCAAACCGATCGAAGTTGTGATCGAGCGTGTCGCGGACATACTCGTCGATCGTCGTCTGGAAATCCCATCGCCACTGCGTATCGAGATGCGCGTAGCCGATGCAGTAGAGCACCTTCTCCTTCGACAGGTCGTACTTCGGCTTTGCGTCCTTCGCCTTTTCGTCGGCGGCATGCAGCGTCGCGCATGCCAGCAAAGTCAGCCCCCAGACAATGTGTGAGTGTTTTCGCATCAGTCTCCCTCTGTAGGAAAGTTGCCCGCCATGACGCCGCCACAGTCGGCGGTGAAGCGTCGTTTCGATCGACGGAATTCACATTCCGCCGCCCCCGGGTTGAATCAGTTGAAATCGCACAGGACCTCAAAATACCGCGCGTCAGACATCGCCTCAGGACTGCGTTGTCATCGCCGGAATTTCGCCAAGCGAGGTCGATATCGCGTTGTAGAGCGCGTCCGCGCCGGATGCGCCCGCAACGGCCTCGCGGAACTGATCGTCCATGATGCGAACGGCCAGTGTCTTGAGGACATCCATGTATTCCGTCGCCGCCGCCGACTCGCGGACGGCCAGCAGGAAGACGAACCGCGTGGACGCGTCTTCATCGCCGTCCCAGTCAATCGGCTTGCGAAGCCGCGCCACGGCGATGCTGTTGGCCGTTACGAAATCGCTCTTGCAGTGCGGAACGGCAAAGCCGAAGCCGAGCCCCGTCGGCGTCGTTCGCTCGCGAACCCAGACGGACTGCTCCAGCTCGTGCGGCGTCTCCGTCCGTCCCGTGACATAGAGCCGATCGACCAGCCGCTTGATCGCCTCGGCGCGCGACTCGCACGCCACATCGCAGATCACGAGACTGGGTTCCAGCAGCGTGCGGACGGCGCCACCGCCGTCGAACCGCCCGATCTGAGATCGAACGTCGTCCGCTGTCGTCGCCGACGCGACACTGTCCAGCAGCTCGACGCATTTGGCTTCATCGAGACCCGTCAGGCGCGATCGAACGCGACTCAGCGACTCGACGGTCATGCTCAGTTCTTCAAATCCCATGGCCAGCAGGAGCGGCGCCGCCAGCGGAGCGCCCGCCATTTCGCCGCACATGGCGAAGGGACGCTTCGCGCGATGGGCCGCGATACTGATCTGCCGCAACACACGGAGGAAGGCGGGCGCAAAAACATCGCCCAGCCGGGCCACGCGCGGATTCTCACGATCCGCCGCCGAGAAATACTGCGCCAGGTCATTCGTTCCGACGCTGAAGAAATCGGAGTGCTTCGCCAGCTGATCGATGATCCAGACGGCCGCCGGGACTTCGAGCATGACGCCGATCGGAATCTCGCCGCCGCAATCGACGCCTTCCTCCGACAGCGCCGCCGCCAGTCGCGTCACGCGCTCGCGAACGGACTCGATCTCCTCCACGCGCGTGACCATCGGTACGAGGATCCGCACGTCGCCGAAAGCCCGCGCCCGCAGAATCGCCCGGATCTGGGCGTCGATGACCTCGGCGTAGTCGTCGTACATTCGCACGCCGCGCCAGCCCAGGAACGGGTTCGTCTCCGGCGCCACGGGCATGAACGCCAGCGGTTTGTCACCGCCGCAGTCGAACAGTCGGATCGTCAGCGGCTTGCCTTCAAGCGTCTCGGCGCCGCGCCGATAGACCTCGAACTGTTCCTCCTCTGTCGGCGCGGTTCGCCAGGCGCCGAACACCAGTTCTGTTCGCAGAAGACCAATTCCGCCGGCGCCCGCTTCCACGGCGCGCTCGATGTCCTCGATGGAGGAGGCGTTCGCCATCATGGAAACGCGACCCACGCGACCGTTGCCGCCGGCCGACGCCACGCGCGCATTCTCGAAGCGCAGGCGATCCTTGATTCGCAGCCGCTCCAGGTCGTAATAGGTCCTGCAGCCATCCAGCGACCCCGTCGCGACGACGCCGGACTCACCGTCCACGATTCCCCGTGAACCGATCAGGGTGCGCAGCAGCGCCGTCTCGACACCCACCAGCGTGGGAATGCCGCGCGACCTGGCCACGATCACGACGTGCGCCGTCGAGGACGTTCCCCCCAGAACGAGGCCCCTGAGTTTTCCGAGATTCAGCGCGAGCAGTTCGCTCGCCAGCAGTGTATCGGCGACGACAATCGCGTCTTCCTGAATGTCCGGCAGCTCGGACACGACGTTCTCGCCATAGAGCTCGATGAGCACGTGGCGGCAGATGTCGTCGATGTCATCGGCGCGGGCGCTGAGGAGCGGATTGCCCGTCGCGCGGAGCATGTCGCTGAGCTCCTCACCGGCGATCAGGATCGCCCGGCCGGCGCTGCAGCGCTCGCGGCGGATCGCGTCGTCCACCTGCGCTCGGAACTGATCGTCCTCCATGATCGAGCGATGCGCTTCGATCACGTCGCGTTCGAGTCCGCGCGCGGCCTGGATTCGGGCCTCGAATCGGCCGACAACCCGTTCGATCGCCGTCACGGCCCGCATGCGTTCCCGTTCCAGGTCGGCAATCGCCCCCATCGCCGAATCCGGCAGCGTGACTTCGCGATGCAGATCGACCAGCCGGCCCTCGCCGACGCCGCCCACGACGGGGACGCCGCGCAGGTAGTCGGCGCCGCTGTCCTCGAGCATCGGGCTCAGCGGAATCCCGCCGCGACTCATGTCGATTGCGGGCAGCGCCGAATCACAATGGGGGAATTCCACTTCCAGAAACTGCGTCAACGATGCGTGTGCGGCCGCCTCGTCTTCGCCTTCAATGAGGACGCGATAGGCGTCATCGTGTCGAAGGTCCAGCGTGATCGAAGACAGCGGGCTCTTGGCGTTGGCCCGCTTGCCGCTGCTCTCGTTGACGAGCGTTATCGACGCGCCGAATTGCCGCGCCTGCGCCGACAGCAATGCTGCGGGACGCGCGTGCAGCCCATTGGGCAACGGACAGCGTTGTCGAATCTCAAGCGCCATGGCTCGCGTTCGCTCGCTAGGTGTTCGGAATCAACCCGCCAGCTGCGCGAAGATCCCCTGCGGGTTCTTGATCGCGCTCTGGACGGACACCTCGATCTTCCGCTTCCCTTCGAATCGATCGACCTGCTCAACGGCGATGTCGGCCGCGAGAATCACCGCGTCGGCGCTCTCGATGTCGGCCGCTGTCAGTTCATTTTCAATGCCCATCGAGCCCTGCGTCTCGACCTTGATCTCGTGCCCCAACGAGGCCGCCGACTTCTTCAGCTGCTCCGCAGCCATGTAAGTGTGGGCGATGCCCGTGGGGCACGCCGTGATCGCAACGATCTTCATACCGCCACTCCTTCACGTCTTCCGATCGATTTCAACGCGATGACCGACGCCGACGTCACGATCATCCCGACGATGATGGCGACGACATACCACAATCCATGATCCACAACTGGCAGCACGATGGGACCGCCGTGCGGCGCGTGATCCTTGACGCCGAACTGCATCGCCGTCATCGCCGCCGCCATGCTCCCCAGCATGATGCTCGGGATCACCCGGAGGGGATCCGACACTGCGAACGGAATCGCCCCCTCCGTAATCCCCATCATCCCCATGCCCAGCGCGGCGTATCCCGACTCCTGCTCGGTCTCCGTCCAGACTTTCCGGCGAATCAGCGTCGCCAGCCCGAGCCCCAGCGGCGGCGTGCAGATCGCCGCGGCCGTCGCCCCCATGATCATGGGATTGTCCTTGATCATGCTGAAACTAAAAAAGAAGGCGGCCTTGTTCACAGGACCGCCCATATCGAATGCAACCATCGCGCCGAGAACCGCCGCAAGAACCAGCGAGCTGCCACCTTGATGCTCGAGGTTCGTCAGCGCCGTGTTCATCGACACCATAATGTCGGAAATCGGGCCGCCCAGGACCTTCAGCATCAGCAGGCCGACGAACAGACCGGAGAAGACCGGGATGATCAGAATCGGGAGAATCGGCTTGATGAACTTGTGGCTCGGCACGAGCTTGAACAGGTTCACGAAGTGACCCGCGAAAATGCCAATGATAATCGCGCCCAGGAAGCCCGCCTTCGCCTCCGGGAGCCCTGGGACGCCGTCCATATCCACATTGCAGAACCAGCCGCCGATCATGCCGGCGACCAGGCCGGGACGCCCGGCGATCGCGAACGAGATGAATCCTGCAAGGACCGGCAGGAAGAGCCCGAACGAAGCCCCGCCAATGTCATTGATGATCTTGAAATACGGCGCGTTTTCAAAACTCGGCTGTTTGCCGGGGACCATCTCTGCGCCCATCAGGCTGATGGCGACGAGAATTCCGCCACAGGCAATGAACGGGACGACGTAGGAGACACCCGTCAGAAGGTACTGCTTATGTTTTCTTAATTGTTCGCGCATGAGAATCCGATCAGGCGGCACGCAAGCGGCGATCCTTCGTGCCCTCGCGACAAACGACGGGACGCATCGCCCCGTCGCTCGATTCGCTGATTATAAGGTGAACGCGGCTTTGACCGGAACAGGCCAGCTACGTGAATTATGATGCATCAGTGCAACAATCCGACACTTCGCCGAGGGTCGCGCTGACAGAAAACCCTTTGTTTGACGGGCGATTTCGGAGATTCGACCCACCGCAATACGCCACGACCAAGCCACGTCAATCCAACGCCAGCGTCAAAATTACAACCAGCGCTATAAGAATCTGAAGCCGATAACAGGGCCTCACGAAATGACGGGCGAATTGCGACATACGCCTGCGCAACCAGGCGGCGTTTCCCACGCGTCACTGCATTGGATGGGTCACAGAAGGCGGGCGGCCCGTAAGTCGATTTACCGACGCCGATCGCTGAGATCCGCGCTGGCGGCGCGATCCAGAACCCGGACCGTCGTCATGCCGCGGTACTCGACATTGTCGCGCGTGATCATCAGGACCGTGATGCGATGGACGCCCGGCGTCTCCAGAATCTTGACGCCATAGGGCTGATCGCCCATCCAGACACCGTTGTCCTTCCAGAGGAAGTCGGCGCCACTCGTCACGTCCGACGGCAGTTCGATGCCATAGGCCAGGTAGTAGGGCGCCGTCCCGATCGTCGGTCCCTTGATGGAGATGTCCACGTTTCGCGCCCGACTCGGCGGCGTCGGCGACGTCGATCGCCCCGTCCGCCTCGACGCCGTGGAAGGCGTTCGGGAGCGGGTCGTCGAAGCGCCGTTGGTTCCGCGCCGTGTCGCCGCCAGGCGATCCCGAAGCGGATCGTCATAGGGGCGGGACTCCGGCTCCGGCGGCCGATACGTCGAGCGGGTCGGCGCGGCGGTGGATCGATTGGGCGTCCCCGTTCCGGCGCCGCTGGAGCGAACCGGCTGCGACTGCCCCACGGGGTACTGGAGTTTGGACGAATCGCTCGATCCCCTCGTCACACTGCGGGAGGCGACGGCCGTGTTCTGCGGACGCACGGGCTCCAGCCAGTTGCCGCTTCGCGGCTGGGCGCTGGCGATGCGCGTCGACGTGGAAGCGGGCGCGCTTCGCGTCGGCGTTGAGCGATTCTCCGGCTTTGGCCGGTTCGGACGGGTCGTTCGGTTCGCCGGCTTGTTGGTTCGGGGACGCGGCGTTCGTCGCGTGACGTCCCGCTTTTCAGCGGGCGTCGGTTCGGCGCTTGCGATGCGCGTGCCCGACGATGCGCCGGACCCTCTGGGCGACATCGCAGCGAGCAATTGCGGCGGCGGCTGGTAGGACGTCATCTGGACCTTGGAAATCGACTTCGCGGCGCCGGCCGGATGCAACGGCTTGATGCCGAGCTGCCGGGCAAAGAACGCGGCCGCCGTCTGCGGAATGCGGCGATGCCCCATCGAGTCGATCATCTTGCCTTCAACGACTTTGAAGTTCCGCGCCTGATACCAGGCGACGGCCTGCTCCGACTCCGCCTTGCATGCGGGAAGATCGCCGTCACCGATGAAGATGCCGACGCTCGTTCGATCCCTGTATTCCGGGACCGTTTCCTCGCGCAGCAGTTCCGCCGAGAAGTTGGAAAGTCGCGTGGCAATACAGGAAAAGCGATGCGGGAAGCGATTCGGGAAGTAGTGGGCCAGGTAGCCGCCGCAGGACCAGCTCGTCGACAGCACGTGCTGCGGGTCGGCCATTGTCGTCGCAAAGACGTGATCCATGATCGCGATCACGTTTTCACGATCCGTGCGGACGTATCCCCATTCCTTGGTCAGGGGATACTCCATGAACGAGTCGGAGGTTCGCAGCTCCGGCGCACACACGACGTAGCCGTAGATGTCCGCCTCGTTTTCCCACTCGCGCTCCTGAGGTCGCGCATTGTCATAAGGCTTCATGCCGTGAAACGTCATGACCAACGGCCACTTGCGCACTTCCGGGCTGTTCGGGTGCTTGCCGTCGTTCTTTACGTAGTCGACGGGGAGATACAGATGATAGATCGCGCCGGTCCGGGGCTCTTTCACTCGCTTGTACTGACCCTGACCGCGCGGCTGCGGCACTGCGCAGCCCGTCGAAAGGCTCAGCGTCGCGATCCCCAACACCACAAACAACAAGCGCTTGGAGGATATGCTCATTAACTCGGAATCCCTTGAGCCGATGGAATCTCTATTCTCTATCGGCTGGCGCCCACAATATTGATACGCGGCCGACGCGTTTCGGTTCTGACACGGGCGAATGAGCGATGATAGCGGACCCACATCGCGCACAATCCACCGCCACGTCCTGACCGCTACGACGCGGTCTCTGGCCGGCGTCGCCCCCGCACTTTGTGGCGCAACAGGGATCATAAGAGCTTTCGATCGCCATATCTAACCGGCCGTTACCACAGGGGCGCCGATACGATCATAATCTTATGATATTTAACATCTTACAGCTAATTCTCGGACCCGACTCCACCCCATCCGCCCTTGCGGTGCTCAATCGGCGCCCCAGCCCCCGGACCTCCGCTGACGCTTGATATCGCCCCTGCGGCGTTTCTCGTCCAGGCGGCGTTCGACGGAACCGCGGCTGGGCTGCGTGGGCCGTCGCTTCTTCGGGACGCGCAGGGCGCCGGCGACGATGTCTCGGAATCGCTCGATGGCCTCCCGCCGATTGGCCGGCTGGGTCCGATGCCGCCAGCACACGACCTGGAGCCATCCTTCCGAGTTGATTCGCGTCGTCAGTTTGCGAAAGAGCAGTGACTTCTGCGTGTCCGTAAGGGAACGACTCGCCGCGATGTTGAATCGCAGAATCGCTTTCGTGGCGACCTTGTTCACATTCTGACCGCCGGGACCGGGACTCCGTGCGTAGGTGAACATCAACTCCCCCTCATCAATCGACACACTCGGATTGATCTCGATCCGTCCCATCCCCCGATTATCACCGGAACCCCCACCACTCGCCACGGTCCGCCGGAACATCGCCCGATCCCAGGCCGACCCGCGTGACGCCGGCGGCGGCGCTTTTGGCGTTTCTAGATTTTTCGATTCTGACGTTTCCGAAATCGACGTCGCTGCGCGAATCGAAACACAGACGCGTTGCCCCAACGCCGCTCAATTCGTAGCATGCGCCGCCAGCAGGATGACGGACCGACTCGATCAATTCGCCTCGCTCTTCAAGAGCGCCGACAAGCCCACGATGGTTCACGACGACATCGTCGTGCGCAAGGTCATCGTCGTCGGTGATGAATCGGTCGGAAACATCGACACGCATCTCGCCGCCGTCCGCCAGTTTCTCTCCCTCCTGGATCGCGACAACCCCGCCTGGCAGGCCCTCGCCGTCACAACGACGTCGGCCGTCTCCAGCATTCGCGAAGTGATCCGGGGCGTTGCCCCCGATCTGATCATTGCTCATCGCGATCTCGGCGAATCGGCGAGGCGGACGGAACGCAGCCTTGGCGTCATCCTCGACGAACTGCTCTGGGACTCACCGACGCCCGTCATCGTTCTTCCGGACGACGAAAGCGGCAAAGCCATCGTCCCGGCGCAACCGGCCCGGCGCGTCATGCTCGCAACGGACCATCTGACGGGCGACAATACGCTCGTCGACTACGGCGCCCGCTTCACGCCGGAAGACGGCTCGCTCCTGATGGCCCATATCGAGGACGACGCCGTCTTCGCGCATTACATGGGCGCCATCGAGCGGATTCCCGACATCGATACCGCCGTCGCCCGTGAGCGAATCCGCGAGCGGCTTCTGGAAACCCCTCGCAGCTATATCGAATCGTGCGTCAACGTCCTGCGCGGCGCAGGCCTGTCGATCCACGTCGAAGACGTCGTTCGCTTCGGCCATCGCGTCCGCGACTACGAGCATCTCGTCCGGGAACACGGCATCGAACTGCTCTGCCTGCACACGGACTGGGACGACGCCCCCGCAAGACTCGGAATGGCCTACATGATCGCGACGCGCTGCCGGCGCCTGCCACTGCTGTTCGTATGATGTCGCTCAACCAGCGAGGACCGGATCGTCACGGATGACGCCTCAGACACTACCAGCCATGGTCAACGCATTTGCAGCAACGCTGCTCGCATCGGAAACGACGAGCGCTCCGGCGGTCCACGGGCACCACGTATCGATCGGCGTGACGATCTTCTTCGGCGCCCTGCTCGCGCTGATGATTCTCACACTGGCGTTCGAAGAGAAGATCCACGCGAAGAAATCCATCATCACGGGCGTTTACGCGATCGTCGCCCTGCTCGTCGCCACGGCGATGGGCCTGCTGCCCTTCGGAGAACTCACGAATCCGTGGGGCGAAGCGATCAAGATGCCGATCTACATCCCCGCCGTCGACTGGGGCGTCATCACGATCATCTTCGGCGCGGGCCTGTTCGTGGACGTTACGAGCAAGAGCGGCATTTTCACGTGGATCGCCATCCGGCTCACGAAGGCGTCGAAGGGCGATCCCGTCCGCCTGCTGACCTATTACGGCGTGATGACTGTCCTCTTTTCGGCCATGCTCAACAACGTCACGGCGATGATCATCGTCGGCTCGCTGAGCGTCGTGTCGCTGCGAAAACTCAAACGCGAATCGATGCTGCTCGGCTTCCTGCTGACGGAGGGCCTCCTCACGAACGTCGGCGGTCTGCTCACGCTCATCAGCTCCGTACCCAACATCATCGTGGGGCAGATCGCGAAAATCGAGTTCCTGACATTCCTGAAGATCGCGGCGCCCTACGTCGTCATTGCCACGTTCGCGACGCTCTGGCTCGCCAAAAAGCTATTCGGCATCCGACGGCTCGCCAGCGAACAGGAACGCGCCGAGGCCGAGGCGCTGGTCGCGACCTTCGATGAGAATGACGGCATCGAGAGCCAGCGGTTCTTCTACTTCAGCGCCATCGCCGGCATCCTCTTTATTCTCGCGCTGTGCTTTCAGTCCGTGCTGCCGCTGGAAAAGGAACTCGGCATGGGCTTCGTCGCCCTGTTCTTCGCGGCCATCGTGCTCGTCGTCTACAAGCACGAGGTCCACAAGTTCTACGCGGCCGTGGACTGGGATCTGCTCGGCTTCTTCGCGGCGCTCTTCGTCGTCATCAACGTGATGGAACACGCCCAGGTGCTGGCGTGGCTCGGCAAGGGCATCGGCCGGCTCATCGAACTCGGCGACGTGGGCGGACCGGCGGCCCTCCTGGCCGGCGCCGCGGGCGCGAGCAGCGTGACGGACAATATTCCGCTGGCGGCGATGCTCGCCAAGATCCTCGGCGCCGCGGGCCATCCGTCGGATTCTCCCCTCTGGTGGTGCGTGATCTTCGGCGCAAACCTTGGCGGCAACATCACGCCCATCGGTTCGGCGTCGACCGTCGTCGCCGTCACGATCATCCATCGCGAGAAGCTGCACCTCAGTTTTGGCGGCTTCGTCAAGACGGCGATCGTCTTCGCCGCCGCCCAGATCGCCCTCGCCATCGCCTACGTCCTCGCCGCCGCCGCCATCGGCTGGATCTGACACCGCCCCGATCGCATTGTTTTGACTTTTTTGAGTTTTGACTTTTTTGATTTCTGAGAGCTGAATCTCCGAATCTGAAATCTCGAATTCTCGAAAAGTCCGCTTTCGGCGGTCGCAAGTTGCCCCCGCCCCGCCATTCGCCTTGAATACCCCTGAAATGAACGTCTACCCCTTCCGAACCCGTCCCGTCGTCGAACGCGCCCCCTGGGGCCGCGCCGCCTGGCCGTTCCCGATCGGGGCCGACGGCGCCGACATCGCCGCCATTCGCCTGCTCGACGCCGATCTCGCCTGCGACGACAACGGTCAATCCGTCCGGGATCGTACGGACGCCTGGGCCGCCGATCTGCTGGGCCGCGCGGCGCCAATGGGCCGCATCCCCTACATGGCGCGATGGCTCGGCGCGTCGGCCGATTCGCCGATTCACATCACGCCCGCCGGCGGCGCCCACAAAATCTGGTACATCGTGGACGCGGACGAAGGAACGCACATTCTTCGCGGTCTTCGCCCCGGAGCGACGCTGGAAGAGGTTCTGAGCGCGCCGTCGGAAGTCGACGCCCGGGCGCTGCTGCAACCCATCTCCGTCAGGCGGGGACAGTGTCACTACATCGCCCCCGGCCAGCCACATGCGATGGGACCCGACGTGGTTGTCGCCGAAATTCAGTCGACCGACGCGCCCTCCGCCGCGCGCGAAGCGCATCGTGACACCGCGTTGGCGGCTCACGCTTTCGAGGCGCCCGATCTCGGAACCATCGAAAAGAAGTCGCACGTGACAAGCCTCTTCACGACTGTCACGCGCCTGATCACGACGCCCGATCTCTATGTCGAGCGCGTCCGCTTTCTGGGTGAACTCGACCAGGAGATTCCGTACGCCGAACTCGTCTGCTGGCTGGTGCTGGAGGGGACGGGTACCGTCCTGCATGACAGGAACGCGTCTCTGCCGTTCAAGCCCGGCGACTGCGTCGTCCTGCCGGCGAACATGCGCGACGCGAAGCTGCGAACGGACACGGACTGCGTGTGGCTGGAGATCACGATCCCCGTCGAAAGCGATCTCGCGGCCTATCCCCGCCCCGACGCGGAGTACCTTCGCGCAAACGAGGGCACGGCGAATCACCCGATCCCGCTGAATATCTCGATCAATAAGAAGAAATAGAGCTGGCGGAGGCGGACTCGACGTCGAAGCGCCGCGCGCTGACTCATCGTCGCGCCCCAACGCTGAAGCGATGTGCCATCTGGATGATGCGCCACTCGGCGCACGATGTTATCATGCGCAACATCAACGCAATGGAGGCCCGGAGTCACTGGGGAAAGGACCCGCTGTGGACAACGACACGACGATCGCCTCAAAGAAGAACGATCGCAGGATCGCCGTTCGCGTCGAACATCACGATCATCCCATCGACGACCACTGGACGAGCCACAACGGCGTTCGGATCGTGACCTGGAACATCGGCCTCATCCTGTCGCTCCAGCTCTTGTGGCTCGCCAGCTCCCGACTTCTGATCGCCGCCTGGATCATCACGAGCTGCGTCGTCATCTGGCTGGATCGAAAGGAATTCCGCGAACACTTCGATGCGTCGCGTGACAAGCACGGCCCCATTCTCGGTGTCGTCTCCATGGCCCTGTTTCTTCTCTTCGCCGTTGTAATCGCACCGTTTTTTCTCACGATCCGGACGGTCAACCGCATCGCGAAAGCGCGGCGGCGGCGATCGAACGAACGATTCGACATCAGGGATTCGCCCTTTGAATCCCGCGTAACCTGCCACGGCGAACCCGCCGAGCTTGCCGACATCGTCGACATACCGGATGCGTCCTTCGAGCCCGCGATCTTCCTGGGCCGGGCCGACGCATTTCCGAAAGAGTTCGCGAGCTGGGGCACAGCCGGGCTCATCGTGGTCTCGTTCAGCATCATCGTCATCGGCATGGTGTTCACAGTGTGGCTCACAAAGCGCCTCAGCGGCGCGCTGGGACCGCTCGCACAGGGCGCCATCTTTGGGACACTCCCGGTGATCGGCGTCCCCATCATTCGACTGTGGCGCACCGTCTTCGCAGAGTACTATCGCATCGTTCCCGGCCGGATGGACATCATGAAGTTCGGGCCATTCCGTACGCGCGGCAGGATTCTCAATCGAATCAACCTTCGCGGCGCGACAGTGTCGGCGAAGTTCACGCGCCAGACGATCGCGATCACCACGGCGGACAACCCACCGGAAGAACACAGCCTGACGATGGCGACACGTTCGCCACACGCGATGACCCGGGCCATTCTGCGCGCCGCCATCTGCACGAGCCCAACGCCGCCGCTTCCCGACGACGAGCTGCTCGGCTGAGTCACGCCCGCCGTGACCGGGGCTCTCCGAAGGCTGGGCGCTCCGCGCTGTCTCATCGTCGCGCCCCCACCGCTGAAACGATGGGCCACCCGGCGATGGGGCGCCCGGCGCGCGTCATTTCTGCGATTTGACTTGTTCAGATTTCAGCGTTTCAGCGTCCCGTCGCACGAACGCCTCGATCGCCTGGTACTCCGGCAGACCCAGCTTGTCGTAAACCTCCGCCGTGTGGCGATTGCGATCCTCGGCGCGCTGCCAGAACTCCCGCGCGTCGCTCGGTCCCGGGAAGAGCGCCTTGTCCTTCTGCGACTGATGGCGAAAAACAGCGAGCCGCTTGCGCTCGACTTCGTCCGGGCTCAGCGGCACGGCCATGTCGATCTCGTGCGGATCCCACTCCTGCCAGGCGCCGCGATAGTGCCACACGTCGCAGCACTTCATCCACGATTGATCGCCCAGCTTCGCAATCGCCCGATCAATCGCGGCCAGGCAGACGCGATGCGTCCCGTGCGGGTCCGACAGGTCGCCGGCCGCGTAGATCTGGTGCGGTTTCACACGCTCCAGAAGGGCCGCCACAATCAGAACATCCTTGTCCGACAGCTGGTTCTTCCGCACGCGACCCGTCTCGTAAAACGGCAGATCCAGAAAGTGAATTCGCTCATTCGCGACGCCCGCGAATCTCGCCGCGGCGCGCGCCTCCGTCCGCCGGATCAGTCCCTTGATCCGCTGAAGCTCGACGCTGTCGACATCCCCCGGCGCCTTTTCGCCGATGAAGCGCTGAATCGCCTCGCGAATTCCCGCGACCTTCTCCTCGCTCATCATCGCGAACGCGCCGCAGAACTCGTTCACGAAATCCGTCAGCCGAATCGCCTCGTCATCCCACACAGCGATATTGCCCGACGTCTGGTAGGCGACGTGGACCTCGTGGCCCTGTTCGCACAGCCGAATCAGCGTGCCACCCATGGAAATCACGTCGTCGTCCGGATGGGGGCTGAACACGATGATCCGCTTCGGATAGACGTCGCTCGACGCCTTCGCCGCGTCGCCGTTCGGCTTGCCCCCGGGCCAGCCCGTGATCGTGTTCTGCATCCGCCTGAAGACTTCGATGTTGATGTCGTAGGCGCTGCCCCGAGAAGCGATCAGCCCCTGCAGGCCATTCTCGTTGTAGTCCTCTTCGACCAGCTTCAGGATCGGCTTGTCGACGCGCATCGACAGCCAGATCACGGCCCGACGAATCGTCGGCGTGTCCCAGGCGCCGTCGAACTTCGATATGGGCCCGAGGAGCCACGGCGTCCGGATCGCCGTCAGCGCGCTCGCCGCAGCGCGATCCGCAATGACATCCACGCGACTGTGCTCCTGGAGAAAGCTCGCGGCAACGGCGGGTGTCACATCGCCCTCGATCGCCCGCGCCAGGATCGACGCCTTCTGCTCGCCGAAGGCCATCAGGATGATGCGCTTCGCCTCGAGAATCGTGCCGACGCCCATCGTGACAGCGCGCCGCGGCACGTGCCGTTCGCCGAAGAAATCCGACGCCGCGTCCATCCGCGTGACGCGATCGAGCGTGATCAGACGTGTGCGGCTGCGCTTCGACGAACCCGGTTCGTTGAAGCCGATGTGACCTGTCCGACCGATTCCGAGGATCTGCAGGTCCAGCCCGCCCGCCTCGCGAATTTGCGCCTCATAGTCGCGGCAATACGCCTCGACATCCTCCATCGCCAGTGTTCCGTCCGGCACGTGGACATTCGCCGGATCGATATCGATGTGATCGAACAGCGACTCCGCCATGAAGCGATGGTAGCTCTGCAGGGCGACGGGATTCATCGGCCAGTATTCGTCGAGATTGAAGGTCACGACATTCGCGAAGCTCACGCCCTCTTCCCGATGCAGCCGCACCAGCGCGTCATACACGCCCTGCGGTGTCGACCCCGTCGCCAGACCGAGGACGGCGCGTCGCCCTTCGCGCGAGCGCTCGCGAATCAGCTCGACAATCGCATGCGCGACACTCGCGCTCGCTTCGGCGCTCGAATCAAACACATGAACCTGTTGTTTGGACGTGTCGGCCTTGCCGATATCGGCGGCCCCGAGAGTCAGGCTGGCGCCCCGCATTGCTGTCACCCTTTCGAGCGCGTGGCGACGTGAAACGCACTGCCACGAAGATCAGACAGTCGGTACCGGCGTACGCGACGGCGCAGCGGCCTCGTTCGCCAATCGGCGCCGCTCATCATGGGAGCGACTCGCCATCGCCGCAAATCCCGTGCGACGAAAATCGCATCCGGACGAGTCCATCTATTCGTCGAAGAGGCCTGCGTCGTCCGCGTCGCGATCCGGAGCTTTCGGCGCAGGCGGCTTGAGGCCCAGGTGCGTGTAGGCCTTCGGTGTCGCACAGCGACCCTGCCGAGTTCGCGTGATGAAACTCCGCTGAAGCAGGAATGGCTCGACCATGTCCTCCAGCGTGTCGCGCGACTGCCCCATCGTTGCGGCGACAGCCTCGATTCCCGCGGGGCCGCCGTGATAGGTCTCGATCAGCGCCGTCAGATAGGCCCGATCCAGTCGATCGAGCCCGGCGCCGTCGATCTCCTCGATCTTCAGCGCTTTCTCGACAACGGCCGTCGTGATCCGACCACTCCCTTTGACCTGCGCGTAGTCCCGAATGCGCTTCAGCAGCCGATTCGCCACACGCGGCGTGCCGCGCGAGCGCTCGGCGATCATCGCCGTCGCGTCGCCCTCCGCGTCAATCTCCAGCCGCTTCGCCGAGCGCGCCAGGATTTCTGTCAGGTCTTCCGCGTCGTAGAAGTCCAGGTGATAGCGAAGACCGAAGCGATCGCGCATCGCCGCCGAGAGCATGCCCGCCCGCGTCGTGGCGCCGACCAGCGTGAAGCGCTTCAGCCGGAAGTTGACGGTTCGGCCGCCGACGCCGCCGTCGATCGTGAAGTCAACGCGGAAATCCTCCATCGCCGGATAGAGAAACTCCTCAACGACCTTGTTGAGACGATGAATCTCATCGACGAACAGGATGTCGCCCTCGTTGAGGTTCGTCAGCGTGCTCATCAGCTCGCCGGGTTTCACGATCGCCGGTCCACTCGTAATGCGAATCCGATCGGCGACGCCCATCTCTTCGGCGATCACGTGGGCGAGCGTCGTCTTGCCGAGGCCCGGGGGACCGTCCAGCAGCACGTGCTCCAGTGGTTCCTTCCGCCGCATGGCCGCGCCGATGGCGATGCTGAGCTGTTCGACGACGGCGCCCTGCCCGACCCATTCGTCGAAGCGCGTCGGTCGCAGGGCCCAGTTCGTCCGCTCTTCAGGCGGGCCGCCGGACTCGTTGCTGATGATTCGATCACGCATGATTACGCCTTGACCGCGCGGCCTTCATTTTTCAGCCGATAGACGGCCGTGACCCATTCGTCGGCGCCGCTCGGCGTTTCATTCGACTGCGCCACACGGGCGATCCATCGCTCCGCGTCATTCCGGCTGTCGCCCCAGGCGACGAGGATCTCAATCGCGTCCTTCTGATCCGTGGAGAACTCCGGCCGCGCCGCGGTCTCGGGAATGATGTCCGCCAGCGCGTGGGCCCGCGCCTTGCCTTTCAGTTCCGCCACGATCGTCTCGGCCATGCGCTTGCCGATGCCCGGCAGCTTCGTCAGGGCGGCCGCGTCCCCCATCTCGATCGCCGCCGCGATCCGCCCCGCGGGTGTCGACAACGCCTTGAGCGCCTTGCGAATACCCATGTTCTTCACGCTGATGAACAGCTTGAAAAACGCGCGATCCTCGGCCCGGAGAAACCCGACGAGCCGCGGCGTCAGATTCGCGCCGGCGGCCGAGCCCTCGAAATACTGAAGCGTGTGCAGCGAAATGACATCGCCCAGGTCCGCCGCCAGCTCCGATCGCGCGTAGGCCGGCACCATCACTTCGTAGGCGAGGCCTTCGCGATCGACGATCGCCGCATCGTCCGTCAGCTCGACGAGCCTGCCCTGGATTCGAACGATCATCGATCGCCCCCCGCCGCCATCGCCAGCTCATCGCGCTGCGCCACATCGGCGCAGATTGCGATCGCAAGGGCGTCCGCCACGTCCGCCGGCTCCGGCGGCTCACTCAGATTCAGCACGTGCGCGATCGCCTGCTGCATCTGCCGCTTGCTCGCATGGCCGTTGCCCGTCAGTGTCTTCTTGATCTTCGTCGCCGGCAGGCTCAGCACACGGGCGCCCGCCCGGGCCGCGGCCAGCAGAATCACGCCGCGCGCGTGCCCCATCATGATCGCCGTTCTCGGATGCTTGTAGTGCGCATAAAGGGATTCAACCGCGACGAGATCCACATCGTGTTCGCCAAGGATCTCCGCCAGCCCCGCGTCAATCTCAACGAGCCGCCGTTCCAGGGGGACCGACGCGTTCGATCGCACGACGCCGGCGTCGATCACACGCAGGGGGCGCGTGTCGATCACGGCGTACCCCGTCCGGTCCAGCCCCGGATCGATACCGAGGATGCGCCGTACGGAGGAATCGGATGCGTCTATTCGATGCGCCACCGTGTGCCGTCCTTGCCATCCTCGAGCGTGACGCCGAGTTTCGTGAGCTCATCCCTGATGTGATCGCCGATGGCGTACTGCTTCGCCTCGCGGCTCAGTTTGCGCACTTCCACCAACAGATCGACGAGTTGCGGCAGCTTGCTGTCGTCGCCCGCCAGCTTCGCCGCGGGGCGTCGCTCGAACAGGCCCAGCACATTGCCCAGCGACACGAGCGTGCCGCCTGCGGCTCGCAGCATGTTCCGCGGCGTTTCCTCGGAGTGCGTCTCGAGCTTGGCCGAATCGATGTACTTGTTCATCGCGTTGGCGATCTCAAACAGGACGGCGATGGCGCCAGCCGTGTTGAAATCGTCGTCCATCTCTTCCAGGAAGCGGACGCGCAAGTGCATCAACTCATCCAGCAGATCGCGGCCGCGCGGATCCAGCTCGGCGTCGCGCATGCGTTCGATCTGCAGCTCCGGCTTGTAGGGATCGGCGTTCGTCACGCGCTCGACGCGCTCCAGCAGGCGCCGGAAGGTCCCGAGGCCTGTCTTCGCCGCCTTCAGCACTTCGTCGGAGAACTCAATCGGCGAACGATAGTGCGACTGCAGGATCAGGAATCGCAGGACCTCCGGATCGTGGCGGTTGAGGAGATTCGTGATCTGCAGCGACTCCATCACTTTCGCCATTTCGGCGTCGCTCTTGGAGATCTTCTTCGTGTTGAATCGCGTCAGGCCGTGATGCATCCAGTACCGCGCGAAGACCTGGCCCGTCGCGCTCTCGGCCTGGGCGATCTCATTCTCGTGGTGCGGAAACTTCAGGTCCATCCCGCCGCCGTGGATGTCAAACGTCTGTCCGAGGTACTTCATCGCCATGGCTGAGCACTCGATGTGCCAGCCCGGCTGGCCGACGCCCCACGGCGCCTTGTATTTCGCCGTCGCCGGTTCGTTCGGCTTCGCCGCCTTCCACAGGGCGAAATCGCCGGGGTTGCGCTTGGCGGCCTTGACGAGACCGTCGCGGGTGCCCGACTCCTGGTCATCCGGCCTGCGATTCGTCAGCTTGCCGTAGTCCTCGTCCTTCGACACGTCGAAATAGACGTCGCCTTCGACCACGTAGGCGTGATCCCGTTCGATGAGATCGTTGATGTGATCGATGATCTCCTGAATGTGCTCGCTCGCCCGCGGCATGTAGTCGATGTTCCGCACGCCCAGGGCGCCCATCGCATCGACATATTGCCGCTCGAGATCGCGGGCCAGTTCGAGCATGTCGCGCCCCTGGGCCTCCGCCTCGGCGATCAGCTTGTCCTCGACATCCGTCACGTTCACCACCCACGTGACTTTGAAGTTCTTGAACATCAGGTACCGCTTGATCACGTCAAAGATAACGGGACCCACGGCGTGACCGATGTGCGACGGCTTATAGACCGTCGGACCGCAGAGATAGACGCCGACTTCCCCCGGCCTGACGCTCTCGAACAGTTCCTTCTCACTCGTCAGCGTGTTATAGACGCGTAGTGTCATAGGCTCGCAAACTCTCGCTGTTGATCCCCGGATCGGCGGTCTTCCGTCACGGGACCTGTAAGGTGGGCCACGCCCACCATTCACGCCACCTGCCACTCAAATTCAGGGCGGGCATGCCCCCCCCTGGCGCCGCTGGTACGAGAATCCCCTCTCGTACCCATCTCCGCGGGAATCCCTTCCCGCCGGGTGGCCCACCCCTTCAGGGGTGGGGGCGCGACGATACGACTTCACTCCACATCATCAGAGCCCCGTCAGCCCGGCGATCACAGTACAGGCCATCGCCTCACCACGACCTACGGCGTCGACGCCCTCGTTCGTCTTGGCCTTCACGCTGACAGCGCTGGTCTCCAGACCCAGCAGATCCGCCAGGCGCTCGGCGATCGCCGCCTTGTAGGGAGACAGCTTCGGCCGCTCCGCGTGAATGACGACGTCGATGTTGACGGCAGCATACCCCAAATCCCGGACGCGCTCGACGACCTTTTCGACCAGCCGTGTCGAATCCACACCCTTCCATTGCGGATCCGTATCCGGGAACTGCTCACCGATATCCGGCAGCCCCGCCGCCCCGCACAACGCGTCGATCAGCGCGTGACAGACAATATCGCCATCGCTGTGACCGGCCAGTCGCTTGTCGAAGGGCACATCGACGCCGCCCAGCCGAAGCCCGCCCCCCGGCTCCAGCCGATGCAGATCCGTCCCGATCCCAACGCGATGTATTTCCTGATTCTCTGACATGATTTCGGGGCGCCGTCATGCGATCCGTTAGACGATCAGACGGTTTGACTCTTTCAAATTTCGACGATCCCGGAAAACACTTCCGCCGCCGGTCCCGTCATGAAAACCGATCCGTCCGCCTCGGGCCAGGCGATCTCCAGATCCCCGCCCGGCAGATGCAGCAGCGTGGAGCGATCGAACCGGTCCTCCAACACGCCGGCGACGTGCACGGCGCACGCCCCCGTGCCGCAGGCCAATGTGATTCCGCTGCCGCGCTCCCATGTCCGCATCGTCGCCTCGCTGCGGTCCGCCGTCTGCACGACATGGAAATTCACGCGATTCGGGAACATCGCGTGCCGTTCGACCAGCGGACCGATCCGCTCCAGGTCGAAGGCGCTGACATCGTCCACGAACGTGACGGCGTGCGGATTGCCCATCGACACACAGGTGATACTCATCGTCACGCCACCGACCTTCAGCGGCGCGTCGATGCAGCGCTTGAAGTCGAACGTCACGGGGATGTCGGCGCACGTCAGGATCGGAGTCCCCATGTCCACGCGGACGCGTTCGATCCGCCCATCCTCCCCGGGAAACGCCACAAGTGACAGCACGCCGCGATCCGTCTGAACGCGAATCGTGCGCCGCCCCTCCGCGTCCCCGGTCGCCGGGCACAGTTCGTGATCGATCGCGTACTTTGCCACGCAGCGCACGCCGTTGCCGCACATTTCGCCACGCGAGCCGTCGGCGTTGAACATGATCATCCGCACGTCCGCCAGGACATTCGCCTCGGGCGGCGCGATGAGAATCAGGCCGTCGGAACCGATCCCCCGATGCCGATCGCTTACGACGCGCGAGATCGCCGGCGCGTCGTCCGCCGACATCGCCACGTCAAAGCAGTTGACGTACACGTAGTCGTTCCCCAGCCCGTGCATCTTGGTAAACGCAAACTTCATATTGATCCCGCCGTGGGTGTCCTACGCCAACCAGGGTGGCTCACCCCTTCAGGGGTGGGGGCGCGACGATCGACCAACGTCGGGGCCACCGCTGCTCTGAAAACAGACTGCTGGTACGAGAATCCCTTCTCGTACCCATCCCTGCGGGAAGCCCTTCCCGCATCCGCC
>Ga0116152_10000348_pt1 | contig 37926 bp, 36 predicted proteins | sample AD_UKC119_MetaG_FD_89894 | JGI IMG/M metagenome (GOLD analysis project Ga0116152, IMG submission 89894) | Active sludge microbial communities of municipal wastewater-treating anaerobic digesters from Hong Kong - AD_UKC119_MetaG | ecosystem: Engineered > Bioreactor > Anaerobic > Digestate... | reverse complement strand
TGGATCCGGGCCGGTGCAGGGTTGGGGTCATGGTTCGGTCATTCGTGCGTCTTGCCAGCCCTGGGGGCCACTTCCGGCGATGAAGTTGCCCCTGACCGAGTCCGCCTGGCCCCATCGCCCGACCCTGCGCCAGACCTGGCGCACGCTGCGCCACAGTGGTCCGGCGCAGGCGCGGTTCTGGTTCATCGCGCTGATGATCGGCGGCCTGGCGGGGCTTGCCGCGCTGCTGTTCCGGCTGGGGATCGAGCGTCTGCAACGCGTGATCTACAACACCCAGGACGTCGCGCATCTGCACAGTTTCGCGGCCACGCTGCCCTGGTATCACCTGGTGTGGCCGCCCGCGCTGGGGGGGCTGGCGGTCGGACTGATCCTGCACCGGTTCACCCCCGACGGCCGGGTGCGCGCGGTCGCCGACGTGATCGAGGGCGCGGCGCTGCGCAATGGCCGGGTCGAGATCCGCGAGGGGGTGGCCTCGGCGGCGGCGTCGCTGATCACGCTGGGCACGGGGGGATCGTCGGGGCGCGAGGGGCCGGTCGTGCACCTGGCGGCAACGATCTGGACCTGGGTTGCCAGCCGTATCGACGCGGACGGCATCACCGGGCGCGACCTGCTGGGCTGCGCGGTGGCGGGGGCGGTGTCGGCGTCGTTCAATGCGCCCATCGCCGGCACGATCTTTGCGATGGAGGTGGTGCTGCGCCACTATGCGCTGCACGCCTTCGCGCCGATCGCCATTGCCTCGGTCATGGGCACGGTGGTGAACCGGCTTCAGTTCGGGGACGTGGCCGAGTTCACCTTGCCGGTCAACACCATGCTGGCCTTCTATTGGGAATTGCCGGCGTTTCTGATCCTGGGGCTGGTCAGCGGTGTCGTGGCGGTGGTGATGATGGTCGCGATCTTCTGGGTCGAGGACATCGGCGACGCCGTGCAGGCCCGCACCGGACTGCCGCGCTGGCTGCGCCCGGCGGTGGCGGGGCTGCTGGTCGGGGTGCTGTCCCTCGTCTCGCCGGCGGTGATCGGTATCGGCTACGAGGTGACGACCTGGGCCCTGACCGGGCAGTTGACGCTGGCGGCAGCCGTGGGCATTGCCGTGGCCAAGGTGGCGGCGGTGTCGATCACGCTGGGCGGGCGCATGGGGGGTGGCATCTTCTCGCCGGCGCTGGTGGTGGGGTCGCTGACGGGGCTGGCCTTTGGCCTGATCGCCACCGACCTGATCCCCAGCTTTTCCGGCAGCGCCACGACCTATGCCCTGGCCGGGCTGGGCGCGGTGGCGGCTTCGGTGCTGGGGGCGCCGGTTTCGACCACGCTGATCGTCTTCGAACTGACCGGCGACTGGCAGACCGCGATCGCGGTGATGGCGGCGATCTCGACCGCGACGGCGGTTGCCAGCCGCTTTGTGAAACGCTCGTTCTTTCTGTCGCAACTGGCGCGGCGCGATGTGCGCATCGCCGAGGGGCCGCAGGAATATCTGCTGCAAATGGTCGGCATCGCGCATGTCACCCACCGGCCGGGCACGCCCGGCACGCCCGACCTTGCCGCCTTGGCCGAGATGGTCGCGCAAGGCCTGTCGCTGGATTCCGGCGCCCGGCTCAAGTCGGCCCTGCGCCTGTTCGAGGACCGGGGCGCGACCTTGTTGGCGGTCACCGTCGCCGGGCCCGAGGGCACGCCGGTGCCGATCGGCAGCCTGAGCCACGTGGACGCGCTGAAAGCCTTCAACCAGGCGCTGGCCGCGACGGCAGCCGAGGAACACTCGTAACCGCGCCTAGTCACGGGCGAGCGGGTGGTGATCCATCACCAGCGCGCGCAGGCGGTCGTCCAGAACGTGGGTATAAATTTCGGTCGTGCCCAGGTCCGCGTGCCCCAGCAGGGTCTGGATCACCCTGAGATCCGCACCGCCGGCCAGAAGATGCGTGGCAAAGGCGTGGCGCAGCACATGCGGGCTGACGCGCTCGGGGTCCAGACCGGCGCGGGCCGCGACCTCTTTGACCAGGCCGTGAAAGCGAACGCGGGTCATGTGCCCCTCGGCGCCGCGCGCGGGGAACAGGAATTTCGACGCGGCGCCGCCTCTGGCGCGAAGCGCGGCCTCGGCCGCGTCGCGATGCGTCAGCCAGACGGCGGCGGCGGTGCGCGCGGGATCGGACAGCGGCACCATGCGGTCCTTGCCGCCCTTGCCGCGCACCATCAGCATTTCGGGCGCGCCGCGCAGTGCCGCATGGGGCAGGCCGACCAGTTCGCTGACCCTGAGCCCGGCGGCATAAAGCAGTTCGAACAGGCAGGCGTTGCGGGCGCGGGTGGCGGGGTCCGCGCCATGGTCGCGCGCGCAGTCCAGCAGCCGCGACACTTCGGACTCGGTCAGGGTTCCGGGCAGACGCCGGGCCCGACCCGGCCCGTCAATGCGCAGCGCCGGGTTGTCGGCGCGCGTGCCCTCGTCATGGGCGAAGCGGTAGAATTGCTTCAGGGACGACAGCCGTCGCGCCCGGGTCGCCCGGGCCATGCCCTCGGCATCCAGCGCGACCAGGTAGGATTCGAGATCGTCCTGTGTCGCGGTTTCCAGCGTGCGGCCGCGATCCGCCAGCCAGTCCGAGGCATGGCCCAGATCGCGCCCATAGGCCAGAAGCGTGTTGCGCGCGGCGCCCTTTTCGGCGGCGATCGCCTCGAGAAAGGCCGAGATCCATCGCGAGTCGCCGGCCCCCGGCATCAGCCGCGCCGCTCCAGCAGCAGGCTTTGCAGCGCCACCTGCCGCGCCGCATCCTCGAGCCCCATTGCCCTGAGCGCGGCCAGCCCCTGCGCCAGCAGGCGCGGGTCGCCGGGCCCGCCCAGATCGGCCAGCGTGCGCAGGATTTCTTCGCCCAGGCGGCCCTGGGCCAGACGGTCGGCCAGGCCATCGGGAAGGGGTGGTTCGGGGCCAAAGGCCAGCGCGACGGCCTCGGCCAACTCGCCCGGCATTTCGCCCGCGCGCGCCGGGTCCGTCCCGCGCGCAAGGGCCGCCAGAAAGGCGTCCTCAGGGCTGGCGCGCCCGGGGTCGAGACCCAGCGCCACAAGCTCGTAATCGTTGGTCAGCAGCCCCATGCGAAAGGCGATCGCGCGCGCGTCGGGCGGCAGGGCCATCTGCCCCAGGGCGCGCCCGAACAGGTCGGCGGCGGCGACCTCGAGCTCGCCGGCCTGGATCAGCGGCCAGGCGGCGACCAGTGCGCGGCCTGCGGCCTCGGCGTCGTTCGCGCGCAGGGCCGTGTCCAGCGCCTGAACCGCGCTGACCCGTTCCCAGATCCCGCCCGACGCCGCCGCCCGCCGTTCGGTATACAACCCCAGCAGGCGGTTGGGGGGCAGCGCGCCGGCCCGCACCAGGCGTTCGGCGCTTTCGATCTGCGCGCGCCAGCCGATGGTGCCGCGCAGGTCGGCATGGGCATAGGCCACCGGCAGGCCCAGGGTCGGGATCGCGTCGCCCGTCGCCTCGCGCAGGCGCCAGGTCAGCGGCTCGGGCGTGCCCGCCGGCGGAGGAAGCAAGGTGACCGCGCCGGGCAGACTGTCCTCGTCGTTGAGGAACTGCGCCAGCAGGTCGGCCAGATAGGGGGCGATGCGGCCGCTTTCGGTCGCCGCCACCAGGCGCGCGTCGGCGGCATCCCATTCGCCCGCACGCGATAGGCAGAACACCAGCGCCGCGTCGTCACCGATCGGAGGTTCGGGGCGCAGGACGGGCGGGCAGGCCGCGTGTTCGTCGCCCAGAAGCAGGCCGATGTCGAACCGCCTGAGCCTGAGCACGGGCTCGGGCGAATCCAGCGTGTCGAGCAGCGCCGCCGCCTGGTCGAGCGCACCGAATTCCACCAGCTTGTCGATCCGCGCCAACAGGAAATCGGGCGAGGCGCTGAGCGCGCCCGCGGTGGGCAGCGGCGCGGTGAATTCGGCCAGCAGCAGGCGCAGGCTGAGGTCGCGCAGCGCCGGCAGCATGTCGGTGGGCAGGTCCAGGATCAGGTCGGCCAGCGTCCCGGCGGGGGTGGGGCCCCAGATCGCCTCGGGCAGGCCGACACGGGCGGCGGGATAAAGGCCGACGGCCTCGGGCCGCAGGGCGTCGAGCGCGCGCACCGAGATCGCGCCCGCGTCGGCGCCCGCGTTGGGCGGCGTCACCGGATAGGCGCCGGGTTGCGGCGCGCTGCCGGACTGGCGCAGCCAGTCGATGGCGGACAGCGGCGATCCGCTTTGCGCCAGGCCCATGCCGGGCGCGCAGAGCAGCGCCACCGCCACCAGGGCGCAAGCCGAATCGACCAGGGTGCCCAGGCGCGCCATCGGCATCAGCCCTGCGGCAATTCGACCGGCAGGCTGCGCGGTTCGGGTTGGCGGCTGAGGTCGCCGAAATAGGCGAAGGCCAGGAACCCCACGCCACCCAGCAGCACCAGGAGCAGCACCAGGCGCAGCAGGTAGCCGATCACGCCGGGGCCGTCGTCGTATCGGGACATGGGGGTCGTATCCTTCGCTCTTGGTCCTCGTTCGGGCATGCACGCCACCCGTTCACGCGTTTTATAACTGGAACTCGGCGCGAGATCACGCCATTCAGGGACACAAAGCGAAAAATCGCCCGCTTGTGATGCGGGTCCGGGACGGGGTCATGCGTGCGACGCTGAAAAAGACGGTGGTCATGGTAGGGATGATGGGGGCCGGAAAATCCGCGGTCGGCAAGGCGCTGGCGACGGATCTGGGGGTGCCGTTCCTCGATTCCGACGCCGAGATCGAGCGCGCCGCCAATGCCACCATCGCCGAGATCTTTGCCCGCGACGGCGAGGCCTTCTTTCGCGACAAGGAGGCCCAGGTCATCGCCCGCCTGCTGGATGGCACGCCCTGCGTGCTGTCGGTCGGGGGCGGCGCATTCCTCAGGGCCGAGACGCGCGCGCGGATCTCGCGCGACGGGGTGTCGGTCTGGCTGAAGGCGGATATCGAAACGCTGTGGCAGCGCGTGCGGCGAAAGGATTCGCGCCCGCTGCTGCGCACGGCCGATCCCCGGCGCACCCTGGCCGAACTGATGCAGGCGCGCGAGCCGGCCTACGCGCAAGCCGACCTGACCGTGCTGACGACAGCCGATTATGCCATTGAAACCACGTCGCAAAAAGTGATCGAGGCGCTGGCCTCGCGCGCCGATGTGCTGACCCTGACCTGACCCCGGAGACCCGCCATGACCGCCCCCGCCGTCGATACCGTGCCCGTCCGATTGGGCGAGCGGTCCTATGAGGTGCGCGTGGGCCAGGGGCTTATCGCCCGCGCCGGGGCCGAGATCGCGCCGCTGCTGCGCCGCAAGCGGGTGGCGATCGTGACCGAGGAAACGGTCGGCGCGCTGCACCTTGCGCCGCTGCGCGCCGCGCTGGCCGAGGCCGGCCTCGCCGCCGAGGCGCTGGTGTTGCCTCCCGGCGAGGGGACCAAAAGCTGGTCCCATTTCGAACGCACGGTCGAATGGCTGCTGGAATCCAGGATCGAGCGCAGCGACATGGTGGTTGCGCTGGGCGGCGGCGTGATCGGCGATCTGGTGGGATTCGCCGCGGCGGTGATGCGCCGCGGCGTGCGCTTCGTGCAGATTCCGACCAGTCTGTTGGCGCAGGTGGACAGTTCGGTGGGAGGCAAGACCGGGATCAACACGCGACAGGGCAAGAACCTTGTCGGCGCGTTTCACCAACCCAGCCTGGTGCTGGCCGATATCGACGCGCTGGACACGCTGCCGGCGCGCGATTTCCTGGCGGGCTACGGCGAGGTGGTGAAATACGGGCTGCTGGGCGATGCGCGCTATTTCGAATGGCTGGAAACGCATGGCCCGGCGCTGGCCCGCGGCGACAAGGCGCTGCGGCAAGAGGCCGTGCGCCACGCGGTGGCGATGAAGGCCGGGATCGTCGAGCGGGACGAGACCGAGCAGGGCGAACGCGCGCTGCTGAACCTCGGGCACACCTTTGGCCATGCTTTGGAAAACGCCACCGGCTACAGTGATCGGCTGCTGCATGGCGAGGGGGTGGCGATCGGCTGCCTGCTGGCGTTCGACCTGTCGGCGCGGCTGGGCCTGTGCGCGCAGGAGGCCCCCGAGCGCGTCGCCGCGCATCTGGCCACGATGGGCATGACGCGGCGGTTGCGGGACATCCCGGGCGATCTGCCGGGGCGCGAGGCGCTGATCGCGCTGATGGCGCAGGACAAGAAGGTTCAGGACGGCCGGATGCGGTTCATCCTGGCCCGGGGCATCGGCGAGAGTTTCGTCACCTCGAACGTGCCGCGCGATGCCCTCGCGGCGCTGCTGGACGAGGCGTTGGGCGCAGCCTAGCCCAGGGTGCCGGCCTCAGGCGCGGGGGCGGCGGTTGATGAGGACAAGGCCGCCGATCAGCAAGGCCAGCGCGACAGGCGTGGTCGTGCCGACCGCCTCGCCCAGAAGGAGCCAGCCGAGCAGCGCGCTGAGCACCGGCGTGAGGAAGCTGAAGCTGGCGACGGTGCCCGCCTGGTAGCGGCCGATCAGCCAGAACCACAGCACGAAGCCGACGGTCACCACCCCCACCCCCTGAACCAGCAGCAGCACCGCCTGAAGCGCGTCGAAGTCGCGCACCAGTGGCAGGCCGAACAGCGGCGACAGCGCGCAGAGCAGGGGTGCCGAGATCACGACCTGCCAGAAGATCTGCGTTTCCGCCGCGCTCTGGCCGAAGCGGGTCTTGCGCGAGACGACGACGATGCCGGCCCAGGACATGCCGGCGACCAGCGCCGCCAGGTCGCCCAAAAGCCCGCCGTCGCCGCCGGTGCCGCCGCCGCGCCCGGTCAGCGACAGGACGACGCCGGCAAAACCCAGCAGGAAGCCCAGCAGGCGCACGGGGGTCAGCCGTTCGCCGGGGAACAGGAAATGCGCCGCCAGCGCCAGCCAGATCGGCATGGCGTAGAAGATCGACGAGGCGTGCACGACGCTGGTGTGATCGAGCGCGACGAAGAGAAACAGGAACTCGGACGAAAAGAGCAGCCCGGCCATCAGCCCCTCGCGCCACAGATCGGGGCGGAACGAGATCCCGCGCCAGACCATCCAGCCGCTGAGCGCCACCAGCGCCACGGCCGAGCGCGCACCCGCGAAGAAAGCCGGCTGCAAGCCGCCATTTCCCAGCTTGATCAGCACGTTGTTCACGCTGAACAGCACGGCGAGGCCGAGCATCATCCAGAAGCCGGCAGTATCGAGGGAGCGGCGCTGCAAAAAGGACCTCCTGGTGGTGAACCTGTGAATTATCGCCTCGACTGAACCGCGCGCGCGTGGCAGGGTCAAGCCCGTTTCGCCCGTTCGCGCGCCCCATGATCCAAGGACCACCGCCATGAATCGCCTGCAAGGCCCTTTGATGATGGTCCTGTCGATGGGGGGATTCGCGTTGCAGGACGCGCTGATCAAGACCCTCGCGCAGCGAATTCCCGCGGGCGAGATCTCGTTGACCATCGGTTTTGGCGGCGCGTTGGTCTTTGGCCTGATGCTGCGTCGCCGCCGCCTGCCCCTGGTGAGCCGGCAGGCCGTGCGCGGGGCCGTCCTGGTGCGCAACCTGGCCGAGGTCTTTGCTGCGACGTGCATGATCCTGGGTGTGGCGCTGGTGCCCCTCAGCGTCGTGTCGTCGATCCTGCAGGCGATGCCCCTGACCGTGACGCTGGGCGCGGCGGTGTTTCTGGGCGAGCCCGTCGGCTGGCGACGCTGGAGCGCGATCGTCGTCGGGCTGGTGGGTGTGCTGATGATCCTGCGCCCTGGGGCCGGCGGTTTCGACCAACTGGCGCTGATCCCGCTGGCTGCGGTCTTCGTTCTCAGCGCGCGCGACATCGCCACGCGCAAGGTGCCGCCCGGGGTGGCGTCCCTGCAATTGTCGTTCTGGGGGTTTCTGGCGCTGTTTCCCAGCGGCCTGCTGCTGCTGGCGCTGCGCGGCGAGGGGCTGGTCGCGCCCGACGCGCTGGAATGGCTGATGCTGCTGGGCGCGACGGTATTCGGGGTTCTGGCCTATGCGGCACTGGTGATGGCGACGCGCACCGGCTCGATCGCGGCGACCACGCCGTTTCGCTATGCGCGGCTGGTCTTTGCCATGCTGCTGGGGGTGCTGGTCTTTGGCGAACGCCCCGATGGATGGATGCTGGCCGGCGCTGCACTGGTGGTTCTGGCCGGGCTTTATACGCTGATGCGCGAGATCGCGGTGAAGCGGCGCTAACGGTGGCGGTAACCGGCGCCCGCGCCCTTTTATCGCCACAGTGCACGCAGTATAGAGGCGCCAAACCACAGCCATGAGGGGCGCCAGAATGACCACCATCCTCGATATCATCGGCCGCGAGATCCTGGACAGCCGGGGCAACCCGACGGTCGAGGTGGACGTGATCCTGGAAGACGGCACCATGGGCCGCGCGGCGGTTCCGTCGGGGGCCTCGACGGGGGCGCATGAAGCGGTCGAGCGCCGCGACGGCGACAAGGCGCGCTACATGGGCAAGGGCGTTCTGCACGCGGTCGCGGCCGTCAACGGCGAGATCGCCGAGGCGCTGGTCGGCATCGACGCGACCGAGCAGGTCGCCATCGACCGCGCGCTGATCGAACTGGACGGCACCGAGAACAAGGGGCGTCTGGGCGCCAACGCGATCCTGGGCGTCTCGCTGGCGGTGGCCAAGGCGGCCGCGGATGCGACCGGCCAGCCGCTCTATCGCTATGTCGGCGGCACCTCGGCCCGCGTGCTGCCGGTGCCGATGATGAACATCATCAACGGCGGCGAACATGCCGACAATCCGATCGACATCCAGGAATTCATGATCATGCCGGTGTCGGCGGACAATATCCGCGACGCGGTGCGCATGGGCTCCGAGGTGTTCCACACGCTGAAGAAAGAACTCAGCGCGCAGGGCCTGTCCACGGGGTTGGGCGACGAGGGGGGCTTTGCGCCGAACCTGTCCAGCACCACCGCCGCGCTGGACCTGATCCTGAAATCGATCGAAAAGGCGGGTTACAGACCGGGCGAGGATATCCATCTCGCGCTCGACTGCGCCTCGACCGAGTATTTCAAGGGTGGCAAATACGAGATGAAGGGCGAGGGGCTGAGCCTGACCTCGGCCGAGAATGTCGAGTATCTGGCGAAGCTCTGCGCCGCCTATCCGATCATCTCGATCGAGGATGGCATGGCCGAGGACGATTGGGACGGCTGGAAGATGCTGACCGACGCGCTGGGCGGCACGGTGCAACTGGTGGGGGACGATCTGTTCGTGACCAACCCCAAGCGGCTGAAGCGCGGGATCGATGCCGGCGTCGCCAATGCGATGCTGGTCAAGGTGAACCAGATCGGTTCCTTGACCGAAACCTTGCAGGCGGTCGATATGGCCCATCGTGCGCGCTACACCAACGTCATGTCGCACCGTTCGGGCGAAACCGAGGATGCGACCATCGCCGATCTGGCGGTGGCGACGAACTGCGGGCAGATCAAGACCGGCTCGCTGGCGCGCTCGGATCGTCTGGCCAAGTATAACCAGTTGATCCGCATCGAGGAAATGCTGGGCGAGGTTGCCGAATACGCCGGCCGGTCGATTCTGCGCGGCTGATCCGCTGCCCGGATCGGGTGAAGAAAGCCTGAGGGGCGCGTCCGCGGGCGCGCCTTTTTTCCATAAAATGCTATGTGTTAAGAGGGAGTTAAGCGAGCGGCGCTAGGATTGGATCGTGATCCATCCACGAGGTTCGCCATGACCAGCCTCCTGTCCCCTGTTTCGCCCGTTGGCGCGGTGTCGCGCGACAGCCCCGCGCCCTCGGTCACGCAAGGCGCGCCCCGGCCCGCCGCGCCGCTGGAAAGCGCCCGCGCGCCCCGGCCCGTCGATCCCGCGGGCTTGTCCGAAAAGGCGCGCAACCAGAATATGCGCGACCGTCCCGTGGGGCCGCCCCCCAGTTTCGATGTCAACGTGCTGGAGGATATTCGCGCCCGTCTGGCCGACTCGGCCGCGCAGGCGCCCGGGTCACGCTGGCCCGCCGACACCGGGACAGCCAGCGCGGATGACGCCGCGCTGGAACCGGCCGGCGACAGCATCGACGCGCCGCCGCCGCATCTCCAGGCGCAAACGACGCCGCCCCCGCGTCACCTGGACAAGAAGGTCTAGCACCCGCGCCGGTTTCAGGCGGCGGCGCCCCTCCCCGCGCGGTGGGGGCGGCGAGGGGCCGGCGGGTCAGGGTGCGCGGACATCCACGGACACGTCCATGGAAAGCAGGTCGCTGGATCGGCCGTGGAAGCTGCCCGTCACGGGTGCGACCTGCTGGATCCTTCGCGCGACGGCGACGGGGATGAGATTGGTGGACCCGACGGACCGGTTGGTCGGGTCGAACGGGATCCAGCCCGCGCCGGGCACGAACACTTCGACCCAGGCGTGGGTTGAGCCTGCCCCAGCCGAGCCGACCCAGGCCCCCGAGGGGTTGAACAGATAGCCCGAGACCAGCCTCGCACCAAAGCCGAGCGTGCGGGCGGCCTCGGCGAACAGCACGGCAAAGTCGCGGCACGATCCCCACCCCCTGTCGAGGGTCTCGAGCGGGCCCTGCGTGCCCTCGGTGTCGCGGCTCTGGTAGGAAATCCCGGCCGTGATGCCGTTGCTGATGTCTTTCAGCAAGGCCAGCGTGTCCGTCGGCCGCGCCATGACAAACCGTTCGACCCAGCGCGACAACCGGCCCGTGTCGTCGGCATATTGGGGCATGACGAGGGCGCCCAGGTCGGTCAGATCGTCGGGGGCATAGATGAACGGATACGTCGCCGCGTCGGCGGCGATCGGGAACACGGGCCAGACCGGCGCGCGCAGATCCACGCGGGTGCTCGACCGGATCGACAGCATCCTTGTGGGGACGGCGAACTGCGCCGTCGCAATCGCGTTGCCGGCCACGTCGTGCGACCAGTCGATGCGGGCGTCGGGCCGGATATCGAGGTCAAAGGACGCCAGGCTGAGATCGCGGGTCTCGCGCGGGCGCAGCATCAGCCGGTGCGGCCCCAGGGGGACCTCGGTTCTGTAGCGATACGTGGTCGCGTGCGTGATCGTGACAGAGGGCATCGGCGCGACCTAGGCCCCCCGTCCGCCCGCGCGGCGCCGGCCCTGTCCGCTGCCCTCGGAAACCGACGAGCGCCAGGCCATCGTCCCCTTGCATCGGGAACAGATCCGCTGGCCGAAGCCTTCGCTCCAAAAGCTCGCGCGGCATTTCAGGCAGACTCGTTCGGCGGCGACGTCGGCCGCCGCCCGGGTCACCCCAAAGGGGGTGTCGGCTGATCTGGTCGTCATGTCCGCTCCTCGCGTTTTCGCAGTCGTTCCATGTCGCCCAAGGCGCGCTGGATGAGTTTCTGAAGGCGTTCCTCGCGGGCCTCGGGCGTCGTCGCGTAGCGTTCCAGAAGAAAGCGCCATTTTTCCAGGACTTCGGCCCAGGTCCGCGCAGGCCCCGCCCCCATATGGTGGTCCAGCCTGTCCAGACCCGGTTGCGGCCCCAGCGGTTCCGGGCTGTTCGCGGGGCGCCGCCGCTGTTCGGTCCGGTGCCGTTCGGCGGCGGACCTGTGGCCGTCCAGGGGGATCGGGTCGTCGGTCATTCGCCGATCCCCGGCCGCGCACTTCCATAGCGCGGGTCCCCGGTTCCGGCGTCCATCCCGCGCCGGCGCGCGCGCACCGGGTGATCCGACGGGGGGGCGTAAAGGTCGCGCAGGTCCCGTTCGGCCACGTCGTCCGCCTGCATGACAAGACGGATCATCGGGTCCGCCAGCATTTCCTCGAGAAAGAAATCCCTGAGCGGCTTGCCGGTCAGCTTGTCCCGGGCGACCGCATGCTCCAGTTCGGCAAGCGGCACGGTCAGCGTCCGGCTGAGCCCGGGATGCGAGGCGCGCGGCGGCAACCGGACCACTACGGACGAGGCCCATGCGCCCGGCCCGATCCAATCCGCAGGTTTCAGCCGCTGGGTCTCGATCTGGTATTCTCCGGCGGGAAGGGTCTCGTTGAACCGCGACAGTTGAAAGGGGCGCAGGAAGACAGCGGTCGTCTGGATCGTGGGGGGCATGTGGGCTCTCCAGAAGAAGGGGGGACCAGGTCGGCGGGGCGCAAACGCCGACCCACGAGGCCGACCGCGCGCCTGGATCGGGACGCGCTATCGCCCAAGCACGCAGGCTTCGCCCGCGCGTTGAAAGCCGCGATCGCAGCGCCAGCGGTTCCCGGATTGTTCGAGATGCGCGTTTTCCGGCAGGTCGATCCGCACGCAGGTGTTGTCCACGGGTTCAAACCCCCGCTCACAGCGCCATCCCGGCCCATACGAGACGGGGTCCAGAAAGGCGTTCTCGGGCAGCGCCACGGGATCGCAGCGGCCCGCGATCTCGAAAAAGCCCCGCTCGCAGGCCCAGGCGTCGCCGTAATCGGCATTGGTGAGATAGCCGTTCTCGGGCACGGCGATCGGAACACAGGCGCCGGAACTGGCCGTGAAACCGCGCTCGCAGGTCCATCCGGTGCCCGAGGGGTCGTCGGTGAGATAGGCGTTGTCGGGCAGGGCGATGGGCACGCAGGCCTCGCGTTCCTGACGGTAGCCGCGCTCGCATTGCCAGTCATAGCCCGAGGCCCGCAGGAACGCGTGTTCGGGCAAAGGGATCGCCACGCACGCGGTTCCCCGGACGTCTTCATACCCGCGCCGGCAGGCCCAGCCCGATCCATAGGACCGGCCCGTCGCATAGGCGTTTTCCGGCATCGCAATGGCGACGCAGGCGGCATCGCTGACCCGGTAGCCCAGCGCGCAGACCCAGCCGCCGCCGTAACGCTGCGGCTCGGCGTGATCCGGCACCGCGCCGGTGCCGTCCTGCGCAAGCGCCGGGCCCGCCAGCGCGATCACCAGACCGGCCGCCGCCCACATCAACCGGCTGCGGCCCCGCTTCGGTATCCGCGCGCGGTCAGCGGCCGAGACACCGCTCATCCGTTGTCGCCCGTGGCCTGCGGATCGGGAACGGCATCGACATCGAGCGAAGCCAGGCAGGCCTGTGCGAGGTCGCGGTTCGGTGCGTCGGTGCCGGGCATCGTGGCCCAGCCGGTCGCCATCAGCACGTCGCGACGCCGGTATGCCTGGGCCTCGCGGATGCCCGCAAGCGCCGCGGCGCGGTCCGGGTCGGCCCGCGACAGGTCCAGACAGACCGGCACCATCGCCGCGACGACGTTGTCGCGCGACATCGCCACCGCCCTGTCATGCGCCGTGCCGCCGGTCACCCAGCCGCCCCAGCCGAAGCCGACGATGCCGAAAATCGCGGCGCCGATCACGGCGCCATAAACGCCGGGTTTGACCCATTCAGGGGTTTTCATAGGACTAGTCCTCCTGCGGAGAAAGCGCCGCCTCGCTGTGAAAGCTGGCCCGGGTCGCAGTCAGCTGCCGGTGCAGCGCCGTCCTTGTCGTCTGACGCAAGGGGCCCGAGGCCTGCCGTCACGCCGCCATTTGACCCCCGCGGCCCGGGGACCGCCGGCGCGGCCGCTTCTTGGCCTGCGGTTTCGGCGCGCCAGAGGTCCTTGCCTCCCACGGATGGCCGCCGGCGATCTCGACCCGGGTGCCCAGCACCTTTTCAATGGCCTTGAGTTCGCTCACCTCGTCGGCGGCGCAAAAGGCGATCGCGCGGCCGCTCTGGCCGGCGCGGGCCGTGCGCCCGATCCGGTGGACGTAGTTTTCCGGCACGTTCGGCAGGTCGTAGTTGTAGACATGCCCGACGCCGGGAATGTCGATCCCGCGCGCCGCGACATCGGTCGCAACCAGCACGCGCACCGACCCCGCCTTGAACGCGGCGATGGCCCGGTCCCTTTGTCCCTGGCTCTTGTTGCCATGGATCGAGGTGGCCGCGAACCCGGCGCGGTCCAGGTGCTTCATCAACCGTTCGGCGCCGTGTTTCGTGCGCGAAAAGACCAGCGCCCGGTCGTTGCGGTGCGCGTCCAGCAATTCGATCAGCAGGTCCTGCTTTTGGTCCTTGGCGACAAAATGCACCGAATGGGTGACCTTGTCCGCGACCTTGCCCGCGGGCGAGACCTCGACCCGGACGGGATTGTTCAGGTATTGACGCGACAGGTCGGCCATCGCTTTCGGCATCGTGGCCGAAAACATCATGGTTTGCCGGTCCTTGGCGACCATCGTCGCGATGCGGCGCAGCGCGTGGATGAATCCGATGTCGAGCATCTGGTCGGCCTCGTCCAGCACCAGGAACCGGGTCTGGCCCAGATCGACGGCGCCACGGTCCATCAGGTCGATCAGCCGGCCGGGCGTCGCCACCAGGATATCGGTGCCGCGTGCCAGCTTGTCGGCCTGCGCGTTGATCGACTTGCCGCCAACGACGAGTGCGATGCGCAGATCGGCCGTCATGCCCTGAAGGCTCTGGACGATCTGGCTGGCCAGTTCCCGGGTCGGTGCCAGCACCAGTCCACGGGTCGAGCGCGGCGCCGGCCGCTCTTGCTGTTTCGACAGCGCGACGATCAGCGGGATGCCGAAGGCGGCGGTCTTGCCCGTCCCGGTCTGCGCGATCCCGAGAATGTCGTTGCCCTGCAACGCCTGCGGAATGGCCTGTTCCTGGATGGGTGTCGGTTGGGTCAGCCCCAGGGCTTCGAGCCGCGAGACCATGCGGGCGCTGAGCCCGAGTTCCGTGAAAGTCATGTCGATCCTTGACCGGACCATGCGTCCGGCGTCGCCGAAACGCGCGGCTGCGCGTTCGGTCGGGGTGCACCCGGGGCGAACACTCCGGCACCGCATTGTGCCCAGAGCCGCCTTGGGCGGCGTCCCCCCTTCGTGATGTGGGAAAACGGTGCGTCACGGCCGGGGGCGGAAGTGAACCCGCCTGCTCACGCGGCAGAGCGATAACGCAAGGTCTACATGGTGACCCATCGACCCATTGTCAATGGCGCAGCGCCCGCCGCGCCGGTTCGGGGATGAATTTTCGCGCTTTCGCGGGCACACCCCTTGCAACGGCGGGGCGCAGGGCCCATGTGAGCCGCGTAATCGTTTTTCTCTGCGACCTTCTGCTTCCGTTCAACCGGCTTCAGTCGTTCTCTCAGTCTGACTTTGCCGGGCTGCCGCATCCTGTGGGCAGCATCTGAACAGGAGACCACGGATATGGCCAATGGCACCGTGAAATTTTTCAATTCGCAAAAAGGCTTCGGCTTCATCGAGACGGACCGCGGTGGCAAGGATGTGTTCGTGCACATCTCGGCCGTGGAACGCGCTGGCCTGACCGGCCTGGCCGACGCGCAAAAAGTGACCTTCGACGTCGAAACCGGACGTGACGGCCGCGAAAGCGCGACCAACCTCGCCCTCGCGTGAGGGATCGCGGTCGGTGGGCGCCGTCTGCGCGCACCGTCCGCCATCTGCGTGACTCACACAGGTCAGGGCCTTGGACCGTGCCAAACGGCATGGCCCTGACCGATCCCCGGGGCGCCGAATGGGCAGGCCGGGATGAACCGGCCGGCGCTCGCCGCCGCGTCTGAGCAGGGCACGAGGGTCGAACCCCGCCCTGGTGGGCCGATCCGACAAGGCCCCGATCTGACAAATCCGCGCACGGACCAGGTCCCGGCGACTGTCGCCGCAGGGCCCGTTTCGCGTGGCCCGGCGCGTCCCGCGATCATGGGCGCCTGAACATCCGGGCCGCCGTTCCCCCCGAAAGTTGTAAGGAAAAGGCAACAGGTCCCTTGTCAGCTAGGTGGATTGCTTTAGCCCCCTCTCGCCTCGATTGTGCAAGGCGGAAGTTCCGTAACGGACATCAAGACAACCAACTCAGGGAGGAGATCATGCGTATCTTGACGACCGTGGCCGGTATCACCGCCGCCTTATTGGCAGCGGGTAGTGCCACGGCCCAGGAACCACAGCACGGCGGACAACTCGTCGTCGGCGTGGTGCAGGGCGATCCCGATACCTTCGACTGCCACGCGACCCGTTCGATCGGTTCGCTTTACCGCCTCGCGCCGCACTACTCGACGCTTCTGCGCTACAGCTCGGTCAATTATCCGGCCATCGAGGGCGACGTTGCCGACAGCTGGGAGGTTTCGGCGGACGGTCTGGTCTATACGTTCCACATTCGCCCCGGCGTGGTGTTCCACGACGGTTCGAGCCTGGATGCCCATGACGTCGAAGCCAGCCTCAACCGCGTGCGCAATCCCCCGGCCGGCGTCGTTTCGGCCCGCCAGGCGCAGTTCTCGGCCGTGGCCTCGATCGAGGCGACCGACGACCAGACGGTGGTCGTCCAACTGTCGCACCCGGATTCGGCGATGCTGGATATCCTCGCCGGTCCGTTCAACTGCATCTATTCGGCCGAACTGCTGGAAAGCGATGCCGACTATCCGGCGCGCCGGGTGATGGGCAGCGGGCCTTTCGTGTTCTCGGATTATCAGGCCGGGGCCTCGTGGACCGGAACGCGCTTTGACGGATATTACGACCCGGGCAAGCCCTATCTCGACAGCGTGCAACTGCTGAACATGGCGATGCCGGCGGCGGTCAACGCCATGGCGGCGGGTCAGATCGGCACCATCGTGCCCAGCCTCAGCCAGGCCGATGTGGACCGCATTGCCCAGATGCAGGGCGACAATGTGGTGGCCTATCCCGCCATCGACACGACGGTCTTCTTCAACGCCATCATGAACACGCAGCGCGCGCCCTTCGACGATGTGCGGGTGCGCCGGGCGCTGAACCTGGCCATCGACCGGCGGGCCGGGGCCGCAGCCCTGTCGCGCACCACCTCGGCCAGCGGCTACGGCGGCTGGATGCGCCCCGGTTCGGAATGGGAACGTCCCCAGGCCGAGCTTGAGCAGCTTCCCGGGTTCAACCCCGATATCGAAGCGGCGCGGGCCGAGGCGCGGGCCCTGCTGGCCGAGGCCGGTCAGGAGAACCTGAGCTTCACCTACCTGAACTGGAATCGTTACACTCCGATGGGCGTGTTCCTGATCGACCAGTGGCGCCAGATCGGCGTGACGGTCACGCAAGAGACCCTGGATGTGGGCGAATTCTTCGGCCGGCAAAACCGCGGCGATTTCGACGTGACCCTGATCGCCATCGCCGAATATTCGGACGATCCGACGCTGCGGTTCTCCAGCATGTTGTCGCACAGCCAGAACCCGCGCAACCTGACTTTTGCCGACGATCCGGCCTTTGACGCGCTGTTCCAGGCCCAGGCGATCGAAACCGATCCCGCCGCCCGCCGCGACCTTGCGCTGCAAATCGAGAACGAGATCATGGACCAGGCGCTCTATATCCCGCTCTTCTGGTCGGTTCGTCCGATGGTCGTGCGCGCCGATGTGCATGGGTTCGAGGTTCCGAATATCGCCTCGAACTATGTCGGGCTCGACTTTGGTTCGGTCTGGCTGAGCCAGTAACCCCAAGGCTGCGCGCCGGCCAGTCCGGCGCGCGGCCCTCCCTCGCCGTCCCTTCCCATCTTCCTTCCAGTCGGACGTGGCGCCCCCGGGCCGCCAGACTGCCCCGTCATGTCCGGTCCCCCCCCCTTGCAGCAGACAAAGCGGCACAGGCGCATGAAACTCTTCGGCGACACACCAGAGGCTTCGGTCCGGCTGAGCCAGGACGCCCCTGGCGTCCTGCGGGTGACCCTGCACCAGCCGGCGCTACGCAACGCCATCGCCGCCGGCATGTGGCGCGGACTCGGGCAGGCGCTCGAGGCGCTGCGGTCCCGGCACGATCTCAGGGTGGTGATCCTTTGTGGCGCGGGGCGCGACTTTTCCTCGGGCGCGGATCTCAGCGAATTCCTGACGCTGCGCCGCGATCCGGCCGCGACCGAGGCCTACAATTTCCATGTCCGCGCCGCGGTCGCGGCCCTGGCCGCCCTGCCGGTGCCGGTGGTGGCCGAAATCCGCGGGGTCTGCATGGGTGCCGGGCTGGCGCTGGCCGCTCAGGCCGACCTGCGCTGCCTGGCCGAGGACGCGCGCCTGGCCATTCCCGCCGCACGGATCGGCGTCGCCTACGATCCCGACTGGGTGACGCGCCTGGTCGCGGCCAGCCGGGCCGAATGGGTGGGCGAGATGATCTATGCCGGGCGCGCCTATGGCGGCGCCGAGGCCGTGGCGCAGGGCTTTGCCGCCCGCGCGCTGCCAGAGGCGTCGCTGGCGGGCCATGTGCAGGCGTTGGCGGCCGACATCGCCCGGGGGGCCCCCCTGACGATGCGTGCGACCAAGCTGGCGCTGGCACCCGCGGCCCGCACGCCCGAGGGCGCGGCCCGGGCCCGGGCGGCGGCGCGCGCCTGTGATGACAGTGACGATTACCGGCGGGCTATCGACGCGCTCGGCCGCAAGGAAAAGGTGGAGTTCAAGGGACAATGACCATCGAGCAATCCGATCTGGCCGCCGATCCCTGGACCGGCAATCTGGCCAGCTTGCTGGAGGCCCGCGCCGCCCTGCAACCCCAAAGCGTCGCCTTGATCGAGGGCGCGCGCGTGCTGAGCTACGCGGCGCTGGTGGCGCTGGTCGGCCGGCTGGCGAAGGCCCTGGCCGCGCGTGGCGTGACCGCCGGCGACCGGGTCGCCGCGCGTTGCGAGAAATCGCCCGAGGCGATCGCGCTGTTCTTTGCCGCGCTCAGGCTGGGGGCGGTCTATGTGCCGATCAACACGGCCCTGACCCCCGGCGAGCGGGCGTATATCCTGGACGACGCCGGTCCCGTGCTGGTGGTCGCCTCCGCGCCCGAAGGGGACGAGGTCGCGCTCTTTGCCCTTTCCGCGCACCCCGAGGACGGGCCGCTGCCGGCGCCCGCGCCGGGCGGGCGGGCGCCTTCGGTCATGCTCTATACCTCGGGCACCACGGGGCGGCCCAAGGGTGCCGTGCTGTGCCACAGCAATCTGGCCGTGAACTTTGTCCTGCTGGCCCAGGCCTGGGGCATCACCCCCGAGGACGAGGTGCTGCACGTCCTGCCGGTGTTCCATGGCCACGGCCTGTTCCTGTCGGCGGCCTGCCCGCTGGTGGCGGGAGCGCGGCTCAGGCTGTTGCCGAAATTCGACGCCGAGGCGGTGATCGACCTGTTGCCCGGCACCACCGTGCTGATGGCGGTGCCGACGATCCACGCCAGGCTTCTGGACCATCCGGGGTTCACGCGCGCGGCGGTGTCCGGTGTCCGGCTGGTCACCTCGGGCTCGGCGCCGCTGCCGCTGGATGTGGCCGACGCCTTTGCCGAACGCACCGGAATGGTCCTGCTCGAGCGCTACGGCTCGACCGAGGGGGGGATGATCGCCTCGAACCCGCTGCACGGCGAGCGCCGGCGCGGCTCGGTCGGGCCGGCCTTTCCGCTGGTCGAATGCCGGATGGTCGATGCCCAGGGCGCCGAGGTGCCGGCGGGCGAGGTCGGGCGGCTCCTGGTCCGCAGCCCCTATGTCGGCCTGGGCTATTGGGCGGGCGACAAGGGACTGACGCCGATCGCCGACGCCGACGGCTGGTTCGATACCGGCGATCTGGTGAAACGCGACACCGAGGGGTATCTGTTCATCGTCGGGCGCGACAAGGACATGATCATCTCGGGCGGGTTCAACGTCTACCCGCGCGAGGTCGAGATGGCGCTGGAAACCCTGCCCGAGGTGGCCGAAGTCGCCGTGGTCGGCGTGCCCCATCCCGATTTCGGCGAAGCGGTGCTGGCCATCGTCGCGCTGAGGCAAGGCAGCGGGTTGCAGGCCCCGGCGATCCAGGCGCATCTGGCCGGTCAACTGACCGGCTACAAGCGGCCCAAACGCATCGAGATCCTGGACGCCTTGCCCCGCAACGCCATGGGCAAGATCGTGAAACGCGAGTTGCGCGACCGCTTCCTGGGGGTGTTTCAGGCGCCCTGAGCGGCGGCTTGAAGCACCTCGACAAAGACCGCGATCTCGCGCGCCGCGCGGCTGCCGGGGGCGACGATCTGGTGGATCGGCAGGCTGATCGGCGGTTCCACCGTCGTCAGCTCGACCAGTCGCCCGGCCCGCACAAGATCCATGACATAAAGCGCCGGGCCGCACATCAGACTGTCGCTGCGCGCCGCGACCTCGCCGATCATGGTTCCGTCCTGGATCTGCGCCGCGACCCGCAGGTTGCTCAGCCCGTGCTCGGCCATCGAAACGGCGACCATATGGGCGAAACGCTCGTCCTTGCGGGTCACCAGGAAAGGCCATTCCCCCAGATCGGCGATATGCAGGGGACCGCGGCGCAGCGCCGGGTGGCCCGCGGCGCAGAAAAAACCCAGCCTTTCGTGGCCGACGATGGTGCTGTCGGGGATCGGCGCGCCCTCGCTCGAGATGACATAGCCCAGGTCGGTGCGGTCGTTGGCGACCGCGTCCAGCACGTCCTCGAAATTTCCGGTCTCGACCACCAGTTCGATGGCCGGGTGCGCCGTGGTGAAACGCGCCACCGCATCGCTGAGAAAGGTCCGCGCCAAAAACCGTTGCGAGGTCAGGATCAGGCGCCGGCGGCGGTTGTCGCGGTTGGGTTGCAGCTCTTCGGCCAGCAGCGCGACCTGCTTCATCAGCTCGCTGCCGCGCAGATGCACCCGGTGCCCGGCCTCGGTCAGGCTGACCCCGCGGCCGCGGTCGCGCACGAACAGGGGCACCCCGATCCGGGTTTCCAGCGCCTTGATATGGTTCGAGACCGAGGCGCTGGAGATCGAGAAACTGTCGGCCGCCCCGGCGAAACTGCCGGTGCGGACCACTTCGAGAAAGACCTCGATCTGTCGAAATGTCGATTGCAGCATATTGCCCCCCGGGGTCCGGCCTTTATGCCCGTCCGCGGGGGGCTGCGAAAGAGGGTGTCAGCGGGCGACCCGGGTGACGAAGCGGGTGACCAGGAAGCGTTCGACCGCCTCGGCGCCGCCCTCGCTGCCCATGCCCGAGGCCCCGATGCCGCCGAACGGATGCTCGACCGGCCCCAGCCCGTGGTGGTTGATCGACAGCATCCCGCTCTGCACCTCGGCCGCCAGCCGGTTCGCCATCGCCTCGGACCCGGTATAGGCATAGGCGGCCAGGCCATAGTCCAGGCGGTTGGCCTCGGCGATGGCCGCGTCGGGATCGCTGAAGCGGTTGATCAGGGCGAGGGGGCCAAAGGGCTCGTCGTTCATCGCCAGCGCATCGGTCGGCACGTTGCCCAGCACGGTCGGCGCGTAGAAATAGCCCGCGTTGCCGATCCTGTGGCCGCCGGTGTGAAGCGTCGCGCCCCGGGCAACGGCATCCTCGACCAGGGCGGCCACGGCATCGACCCGCGACCGGGTGCTCAGCGGCCCCATCTGACTGGCCGGGTCCATCCCGTCGCCGACCCTCAGCGCCTGGGCGGCCTTGACCATCCCGGCGAGGAACCGGTCGTGGACGCCGTCCTGCACCAGGAACCGTGTCGGCGCGATGCAGATCTGGCCGGCGTTCCGGAATTTGGTCATGCCGAGGATGGCGATGGCCTTGTCGATGTCGGCGTCGTCGAAGATCAGGACCGGCGCGTGGCCACCCAGTTCCATCGTCACCGGCATCATCTGGGCCCCGGCCCTGGCCGCCAGCAGCTTGCCGATGCGGGTCGATCCGGTGAAGGTCAGCGCCTTGATCGCGGGGTGGGCGATCAGCAGGTCCGACACGTCCGGCGGGTTGCCGAAGACGAGGCTGAGCGCCTCGGCCGGGACCCCCGCGTCCAGCAGCGCGGCGACCACCATCATGGTCGATGCCGGCGCTTCCTCGGGGCCCTTCAGCACCACCGAACACCCGGCCGCAAGCGCCGCGCCCAGCTTGCGGGCGGCATGGTTGACGGGCACGTTCCAGGTCGAGATGGCCAGCACCGGGCCGACCGGGTCGCGCAGCACGGTCTGGATCGCACCCGGCACCCGGGGCGGAACCGAGCGTCCGAAGATGCGGCGGGCTTCCTCGGCGAAGAAGTCCAGCACCTCGGCCCCGACCAGGCATTCCATCGCCGTGTCGCCCAGCGGCCGGCCCTGTTCGCGCGTCAGGGCCTCGGCGATGGTGGCCTTGCGGTCGCGCAACAGGCCCGCCGCACGGCGCAGGATGGCGCTGCGCTCGATCGCCGGGACGCTGCGCCACAGATCAAAGCCCCGGGCGGCGGACTCGGCCGCGTGCCGCAGGTCCTCGGCGCTGGCCAACGGCACGCGGCCGACCGGCAGGCCGGTGGCAGGGTTCAGCACGTCCTTGTGGCAGGCGGTCTCGGCCACCCAGCCGCGCCCGCCCAGATGCAGCCGGATTTCGGGATACGAGGTCATGCCGCGGCGCTCCGGTTGGCGCCGGGGCGGGCCAGCGCGATCAGACGGTCAAGCTGATGATCGGCGTCGCCAAAGCTGGCGGCGTTGACCAGCAGGCGCTTGAAGAACCCCCCGGCCGGATACTCTGCCGTCATCCCCATGGCGCCGTGCATCTGGATCGCCTCTTCGCCGATCCGCCGCCCGCTGTCGGCGGCTTGCAGGCGGGCCGATGCCAGCACCCGGTCGCGTTCGGGGCCCTCCAGCATCTCCAGCGCGCGGGCGCTGGCGATGGCCATGGAGCGGGCCAACTCGTGCGCCAGCTTCATGTCCACAAAGCGGTGTTGCAGGGCCTGAAAGGCGCCGATAGACTTGCCGAACTGGCGGCGCGTCCTGAGGTATTCCGCCGTCATCGCCATCAGCGCGCTCATCGCGCCGACGCTGTCCGCCACCAGACCCGCGTCGATCCGCGCCACCATGTCGGCCAGCAGCCGCTCTGCCGCCGGACCCGAGGCCAGCACCGCGCCCTCTGTCGCGCCGTCAAGGGCCAGTTCGGCGCCGCCGCGCCCGTCCAGCGTGGCAAAGGGGCGGCGGGTCACGCCGGGTGCGGCGAGCGGCAGCACTACAAGCACCAGTTGCTCATGGTCATCGCGGGCCGACACCAGCGCGTGACTCGCCACGTCGCCGCCCATGACCGCGACCTTGCGGCCGTCGAGCCGCCCGTTCTGCAATGTGGTCAGGGCGGGGGTCAGGTCATAGCGGCGGCCGGGTTCATGGAGCGCGGGCGCCAGGATCGCGGTGCCCGCGGCGATCTCGGACGCCAGCGCGGCGGCGGCGGGTTGGCCCGCCAGCGCCCGGGCCGCGCCCAGATGGGTGTGGACATAGGCCTCGTTGACGCGGGCCTGGCCCAGGGCCTCGGCCACCAGAACGCCTTCGGCGATCATCGGCTCATCGGCATCGAGACCCAGCGCGGTCAGCCCGAATTCCGCCAGACGGGCGCGGCGCGCGGCGGGGTCGAACCCGGCGATGTCGGCCCCCAGACGGCTGACGGTATCGAAGAGAATGCGTTGTTCCTCGGTCAGGATCAGGTCCATCTGACTTACCTCATGCGCCCGAGGGCGGCCTGCGCCAGCACCTCGCGCTGGATTTCGTTCGAGCCGCCGTAAATCGAGATCTTGCGGTTTTCCAGATAGTTGGCGGCCAGTGTCCCGGCGTGGGCCGGTCCCATCGGCGCGCCTTGCCAGCCGGGATGCAGCACCTCGTCCAGATAGGGGATCGCGCCCTGACCGGCGGCGTCCAGCGTCATCGCATAGATGCGCTGGCGCAATTCCGTGCCGCGGATCTTCAGCAGCGAGCTTTCCACCCCCGGGGACTTGCCGGTGCTTTCCTGCACCAGCCGGATCGCGGTGAATTCCAGCGCCATCAGATCGGCCTCGGCGCGGGCCACGCGTTCGGCCCAGCGGGGCGCATCCGCCAGCCCCTCGGCCGCCAGCACCCGTTTCAGCCGGTCCATCTGCCGTTTGGTCAGGCCGATCCCGGCGATGCCGAACCGCTCGAATCCCAAGAGGAACTTGGCATAGGTCCAGCCCATGTTCTCTTCGCCGACCAGGTTGGCGGCGGGGATACGGACATTGTCCAGAAAGGTCTGATACAACTCGCCCGAGCCGTCGATGGTCATGATCCGCTGGATCGAGACCCCCGGCGCGGTCATCGGGATCAGCACCATCGAGATGCTTTCCTGTGGCTTGCCTTCGGGTTTGGTGCGCACCAGCGCGAACATCATGTCCGCGTAATTGGCCTGGGTGGTCCAGATCTTGGTCCCGTTCACCACATAGTCGTCGCCCTCGCGCCAGGCCCGGGTGCTGAGCGATGCGAGGTCCGAGCCCGAGCCCGGCTCGGAGAAACCCTGCGCCCACCACAGTTCGCCGCGCCGCATCCGCGGCAGGTAGGTGGCCTTTTGCGCCTCGGTGCCGAACTGGATCAGCACCGGGCCGATCATGTTCATGCCTCCGGTCACGGGCGGCGCGCCGGCGAGGTAGCACTCCTCCTCGAAGATATAGCGCTGCAAGGGCGTCCAGTCCGTGCCGCCGTGTTCCCGTGGCCAGCCGGGCGTGATCCAGCCCTTGGCATGGAGGGCCTTGAACCAGTCGGTGTAATCGTCCTTGGTCAGCCGCAACCCTTCGGCGGCGCGCTGTCTGGTGCGAGGCGACAGATTGGCCTCGACAAAGCTGCGGACCTCGGTTCGAAAGGTCTCGAGGTCGTCTGAGAAACGGAAACTCATGAGGGCTCCTTACTGCGGCGCCGAATGGGTGACGATCAGCGCGTCGAGCGCGAGGACACCCTCGCCCGCGGGCCTGACGATGACCGGGTTGAGGTCGATCTCGGTGATCTCGGGGCAGGCCAGCATGACCGCGCCCAGCCGTGCGGCCACCGCCGCCGCAGCGTCGAGGTCCACCGGCGGGTCGCCACGATAGCCGGTCAGCAGCTTCGCGGCCTTTAGGCCCAGCAGCGCCTGGCGGAACCCTTCGGGCCCGGTGCCGGCAGGGATCAGCGCCATGTCCTGGAACAGTTCGACCCAGACACCGCCCATGCCGATCATCACCATCGGGCCCCAATCGGCGTCGCGCTTGGCGCCGATCACCAGTTCGGGGCCACGGGCGCCCATCTTCTCGACAAGGATGCCATCGACGGGCTGGCCCGGTCGCGCGGCCTCGACATTGCGCAGGATGCGGGTGAACCCCTCGCGGACGGCCTTGGGGGTTGCCAGCCCGACCAGCACCCCGCCCACGTCCGATTTATGGGCGAGGTCGGCGTGCTGGACCTTCAGCACCACGGGGAAACCCAGCGTTTCGGCCGCGCTGGCCGCCGCGTCCGGCGTCGTCGCCAGATGCGAGAGGGGCACGGGCAGGGCGATCGCCCGGGCAAGCCAGGCCTTGGACAGATGCTCGGGGATCGTGCCGGCGCCGGGCAGGGGCGGGGGGGTGAGCGTCGCGACCGGCGTGCCGGTGACCATCGGACGGGCCAGGCGCAGCACATCGGCGACGGCGCGGATCGCCCGCTCGCCCGATTGGGAAAGCGGGACGCTGGCCTCGGCCAGCACGCGCTGGGCGCCGGGTGGCACAGGGGCGCCGCTGCCGATGAAGACGCAGCCGACGGCGGCCCCGGTTTCCTCGGCCAGTTGCGCGACGGCGCGGGCCTTGGCCTCCATCACCTCGGGCTTGCCGGGCATCTGGCAGACCAGCAGCGCATCGACGGCCCCGTCCGCCAACATCAGCCGCCCGCAATCGCCATAGATCCGGTCCAGGTTCATCATCGCCTGACCCGTCACGTCCAGCGGGTTCGATCCCTCGACATAGTCGAAGGTCGCGGCGCGCAGCTTGTCGTAGGTTTCCGGCTTCAACTCGGGCAGCGACAGGGCCAGATCGTCGGCGGTGTCCAGCGCCAGACCCTTGAACGCGCCCGAATCGGTGATGATCCCCAGACCCCGTTTCGGCAGGCTGCGGAACTTCGAGACCATCTCGGCCACGTCGATCAGCCGGTCCATCCCGTCCACCAGCAGGACGCCCTCGGCCCGGACAGCGGCCTCCATCGCCCTGAAATTGCTGGCAACCGCGCCCGTGTGCGACAGCGAGGCCTCTTGCGCCCGGGCGCTGCGCCCGGAATGCAGCAAGATCACCGGCTTGCCCAGGTCCCGCGCGCGGCGGGCCGATGCCAGGAACCCCTGCGGGTCGCGGATATGTTCGGCAAACAGGGCAAAGGAACCGATGGCCGGGTCCCCGACCAGCGCCGCGAAATAGTCGGTCACCCCCAGCGCGGCCTCATTGCCGGTCGATATGGCGTGCGACAGCGGGATGTCGCGATCTTCCGAGGCGTTGATGATCGCCCCCATGATCCCGCCCGACTGCGCAATGACGGCCAGACCCGGGCGACCGCGCCGGTCGATCGGATGCACCGGACCCGAGGTCAGGGGCACGCCCGCGTCGAAATTCACCAGGCCCAGGCAGTTGGGGCCGGCCAGCGCCAGGCCGCCGGCGCGCGCCATGGCGGCAAGCGCGTCCTGCGCGCGGCGGCCGTCGGGGCCGGTCTCGGCGTAGCCCGCCGAAAAGATCACCGCCCCGCCCAGACCCCGGGCGATGCCCTGGGCCAGGGCCTCGGCCACGGCGGGCTGGGGGATGGCAAAGATCGCGGCGTCCACCCCTTGGGGCAGGTCGGCGACCGTCGGCACGCAGCGGATGCCGTCGATCGCCTCGGTCCGGGGATTCACCAGATGGATGTCCCCCGCATAGTGGAAACGACGAAAGGCGCTGAGCGCCCGCGCCCCCATCGAGGCCGGGTTGGCCGAGGCACCGATGATCGCCACCGACCGTGGCGCCAGAAGGCGCCGGATGTCCGGCGCCCCCTTGGCCGTCGCGCTATCGCGCCCCGCCGCCATGGTTATTCCTCTTCGATGCGGTAGGTGCCGAGACCGGGCTTGTAGCTCTTGTCGTCCAGGAACTGGCTGATGCCCTGCATCATCCCCTTGGTCGGATCAAAGAGCGTGGCCTGCGCCGCCTTGGCCGAGAGGTAGTCCTCGGCGGTTTCCCAGTTCATCTCGTCGGCGTGCTTGTAGGCGAGTTTCGCGGCGTTCAGGACCACCGGGTTCTTGGCCATCAGGATCTTGGCCAGTTGAACGGTGCGCTCGCGCAGCTTGTCGGCCGGCAGAACCTCGTTCACCAGGCCCATTTCCTTGGCCTTGCGGCCGTCGAAGGGCTCGCCGGTCATGATGTAGTAAAGCGCATCCGCCTGGTTGACCTTGGCGGCGAGCGAACGGGTGACGTTGCCGCCCGGAATGATGCCCCAGTTGATTTCCGACAGACCGAATTGCGCGTCCTCGGCGGCCAGCGACAGGTCGCAGCTCACCAGCGGCACGAAGGCCCCGCCAAAGCACCAACCGTTGACCATCGCGATGGTGGGCTTGAGGTAATACATCAGCCGCTTGCGCTGCCAGTGGAAGGTCTGGTTTCGGATGCGCTGCTGCTGGATTGTCGGCAGCGGCATCACCTCGCGGAAGAATTCCTTCAGGTCCATGCCGGCCGACCAGGCGTCGCCCGACCCGGTGAGCACCAGCACCTTGCAGCGGTCATCGCCTTCCAGCTTGTCCAGGACCTCTTCCATCTCGCGGTTGAGGCTGGGGCTCATCGCGTTGCGCTTTTCGGGCCGATTGAAATAGACCCAGGCGATGCCGTCCTCGAATTCGACCTTGACCAGCTCGTTGCGGTAGACCGGCAGGGTCGCGTCAGGCGTGTCGTTCATGATGTTCCTCCGTTGAAATCGGGACCGTCGGGTCGCCGGCGCTTGTCGCCGCCCCTCCGCGATTGACTGCACCCTAGAGAGCGCCGGCCAATCCCGGCAACCCGTCAGTTGTCTATCCAAGGTGTAATGTCGGGGCTACAGGCTGGGCGGTGCGCCCCGATGCGCGCGGGGTCGTAGCCTTTTGGCTATCTGAAGCTTAGCGCCCTGGTGCATTGCGCTGGCGCGGCCCGGGCTGGAATGCTGTCCCGGTCAGCTAGGGCCCGGCTTCGATCCACCGGGCACACCGCGAAAGGAAGGATGACCATGGCCATCACGCAGGAAGACAACGATCTGATGACCCGGGTTGACGGCGAGGCGCCGCTGGGCCGGATGTTGCGTCAACATTACTGGCTGCCGGCGATTCCCGGCGACAAGCTCGAGCGCGACGGCCGGCCCTACCGCGTGCGCCTGTTGGGTGAAAACTACGTGGTCTTTCGCAACACGGACGGCGCGGTCGGTATTCTGGACGAGCAATGCCCGCACCGCCGCGCCTCGCTGGCGTTGGCGCAGAACCGCGACAACGGGCTGCGCTGCATCTATCACGGCTGGAAATTCGACGTCGAGGGCAACCTGGTGGATGCGCCCAACGTGGAAAACAACGCCGCGCAGTTCTGCAAATCGGTCAAGCTGAACCGCTACAAGGCGGTCGAACGCGGCGGCATCGTCTGGGCCTGGCTGGGGCAAGGCGACGAGGCGCCGCCTTTCCCGGCGCTGCCCTTCGTCGATCTGCCGCCCGAGAACCGTTCGGTCACCTCGGTCGAGATTGCGACGAATTACCTGCAAGGGGTCGAGGCTTCGATGGACACCACGCACGTGTCCTTCCTGCATTCGTCCACGACCGAAATGAGCGGCAACACCCAGCGCAAGAACATGCTGAAAAAGACATCGGCACGGCTGGAATTCGAAGACCGGCCCTATGGGTTCCGCTACGCCGCGATCCGCGAGTTGGGCGAGGACCAGTTCTATGTCCGGGTCAACAACTTTGTCATGCCCTGGTATGCGGTGGTCTGCCCGCCGGAAACGGATGGCCCCTCGACCGTGTTCTTCTCGGTGCCAATCGATGACACCACGCACCGCGCCTGGTTCGTGCATTTCAACCCGGTGCGCCCCCTGGGCCTGACGGTGATGAGCGCCACGCCCGACACCTGGAATTTCCCGCCGATCCCGCCGGGCACCCCCGACGAGAACTGGGGCCAGGACCGCGCGCTGATGAAACGCGGCCATTTCACCGGCTTTCCCCAGCACTTGGGGACCGAGGATTTCGCCATGTTCCTCAGCCAGGGGCCGATCTACGACCGCACCAAGGAACAGCTCTGCGCCTCGGACGGGGCGTTGATGCGGGTGCGCCACCAGATCCTGAAATCGGTGCGCGAGTTCATGCAGGGCCAGACGCCCAAGCTGGCCCAGAGCAGCGAGGAGGACTACGGCCGCGCCGTGTCCGTCGGCGATGTCGTGCCCGACGGCAAGGCCTGGAAATCGCTGGTCGCCTGAGGTCTTCCCAAGACTGCGAGGGTGTCGGGCCGTCCGGCATCCTCGCGCCTTTTTCACGGAACGACAAGGAAGTGCCATGGCGCCGTCCGCTGACACCTTCATGGCGCGGGTGACCGCGGCCACCACCCCCGCACCGGGTTTGCGGGTCATCGAACTGGCCGCGGCCGAGGGCGGGCAATTGCCGGGCTTTCCGCCGGGCGCCCATGTCTCGGTCCGCATTCCGCCGCGCGGGCCCGAACGCCCGCAAGAGATGTGGCGCAGCTATTCGCTGGTCGCCTTTCCCGACGAATTGCCACCGATCGAGGGGACGCCGCGCACGCTCTACCGGCTGGGCGTGCTGCGCGAGGCGGCGGGCAAGGGCGGCTCGCGCTACATGCACGACGAACTGCGGGTGGGGGATTTCCTGACCTTGCGGCTGCCGCCCAACGGTTTCCCGCTACAGGCGCCGCGCGACGGGATCCACCTGGTCGCGGGCGGGATCGGCATCACGCCCCTGGTGACGATGGCCTCGGCGCTGTCGAATGCCGGGGTGGATTGCGTGTTGCACTACACCTGCCGGCAGGCCGCGCATCATCTGTTCACCGACCGGCTGGGCGCGCTGGCGGGGTGCAACGTCAGGCTCTATGCCGACGAGGACCCGGCCGGGGCCTTTTCGGTGGCGGGGTTCCTGGACGGGCTTGCGCCCGCGACGCCGCTTTATATCTGCGGGCCCGCGGGATTGATCGACGCGGTGACCCAAGGCGCCCTGGCGCGCGGCTGGGACCCGGCAAGCGTGCATTCCGAGGTCTTCGCCGAGGCCACCCCCCTGCCGGGTGACGCGCCGTTCCAGGTGCGTTTGGCGTCGTCCGGGGCGGTGCTCGATGTGCCGGCGGACAAGTCGCTGCTGGACGTGTTGATCGCCGAGGGGGCCTTTGTCATGTATGATTGCCGCCAAGGGCATTGCGGGCTGTGCTCGGTCCCGGTGCTTTCGGGGCAGGTCCTGCACCGCGACATCTTCCTGGCCGAGGATCAGCGCGCAGCCGGCGACGTGATGCAGGCCTGCGTCTCGCGCGGGGTGGGGCTGATCGAGCTGGATCTCTGACACGCGCCCGGGCGCCCGGCCGTATCGCCGGGCCGCCTGCGTCCCGGCGTCCTATCCGACCCAGGCGGTGAACGCGCATTGCACCCGCACCGGTGCCTTCAGCGCGCCGTCGAATGTCTGCCGCGCCGGGCGCAGGTCCGCATCGGGCCACATCGCCAGCCATTCGGCGTCGAGCACGTCCTTGGCACCGCGATCGGCCATCCAGACGCTCAGCTTCACCACATGCTCGGGTCCCGCGCCCGCCGCCGCCAGAATGGCCCGCAGATTGGCGAACATCTGCGCGCATTGCGCGGCGAGATCCTCGGGCACCTCGCGGGTCGCCGGGTTCACCCCGACGATTCCGCCGGATTCGATCAAGGGACCGCGGCGGGCCGCGTTGGGGATGGGCGGCGTGTGGTGCAGGCCGGGGACATGGATCGCTTGGGGCATGGGAACCTCAGAACTTGAATTTGGGGTCGAGCCAGTCGCGCAACGCATCGCCATAGAGGTTGAAGGCGAACACCGAAAGCGAGATGGCAAGGCCTGGAAAGATGATGGCCCAGGGCGCGGTCATGAAGAACTGGGTGGCGTTGCCCGACAGCATCAGGCCCCAGGCGGGCGTCGGCTCGGTCACGCCGAGACCCAGGAATGACAGGGCGGCCTCGAGCAGGATCGCCTGCGCGACATAGGCGGTGAACAGGATCAGGAACGGCGCGACCAGATTGGGCGCCATATGCCGCAAGATGATCCGGCTGTGCGAGAAACCCAGCGCGCGCGCCGCGTCCACATAGGGCATCACCGCGACCTGCAAGGCGGCGGCGCGGATCACGCGCGCGGATTTGGGGATCATCGGGATGGCGATGGCGACGACCAGGTTGAGGTCCACGCCGGCCACCGGGAACCGCCCCAGCACCGCCACCACCACCAGCGCCAGCACGATGATCGGAAAGCTCAGCAGGATGTCCATGACCCGCTGGATCGCAAAGTCGATCCGCCCGCCGAAATAGGCCGACGCCATGCCCAGGATCGCCCCGGCCACCACCCCCAGAGTCGAGGCCGACAGCGAGATGATCATCGCCGTCCGCGCCCCGTAGATCAGCCGCGAGAGGATGTCGCGGCCAAATTCGTCGGTGCCGGCCCAGTGCTCCCACGACGGCGGGGCAAAGGTGGCGAAATAGTCGATTTCCAACGGGTCATAGGGCGCCACCCATTCGGCGAACAGGCCTGACAGACCGATCGCGACGATGATCAGGGCCCCCAGCGTGCCAAAGGGTTGCTGGCGCACGAACTGGCTGGCGGCCAGCCAGGCGCGGGCGGTCAACGGCGGCGGGTTCAGTAGGTCGGACTGGCTGGACATGGCGGTCTCACTTCAGCTCGATACGGGGATCGAGAGCGGCATAGAGCAGGTCCACCGTCAGGTTGACCAGCATGAAGAACACGGCGGTGACCATCACCAGCCCCTGGATCAGCATGAAATCGTTGTGCTGCACGGCGTCGATGAAAAGCCGCCCGATGCCGTTCAGGTTGAACACCTGTTCGGTCACCACCAGCCCGCCGATCAGCAACGCGAATTCGATGCCGATGACCGTGATCGCCGGCAGCAGGGCGTTGCGCAGCGCGTGGCGGCGCACCACCAGCGCCTCGCGCACGCCCTTGGCGCGGGCGGTGCGGATGTAATCCTCGTTCATCACCTCCAGCAGCGACGAGCGGATCATCCGCGCGATCAACGAGGCCAGCCGGTAGCCAACCGAAACGGCGGGCCAGATCAGCAACGACAGATTGGCCACCGGGTCGCGGTGGAACGAGACGAAATTCAGCGGAGGCGCCCAGCCAAAGCCGATCAGCAGGAACATCAGGATCAGCATCCCCAGCCAGAAGGACGGGATGGCGATGCCGCCGATGGTCAGAACCCGCACCGCCTGGTCGATGATCGTGCCGTTGTAGATCGCGGCGAGGGTGCCCAACGGGATGGCCACCACCACGGCGATGACGATACTGAGGATCGCAGTCTGGATGGTGACCGGGAAGCGGGCCATGATCTCGTCCCAGACCGGCCGTTCGGTCCAGAGCGACGTGCCCAGATCCAGCGTCGCCAGCCCCACCAGCCAGTCCCCCATCTGCACGATCACCGGCTGGTCCAGCCCCAGACGGGCGCGTTCGGCGTCGATGATTTCCTGCGGGACCGACGACCCGGTCGAGTTGGCGTATTTGATCTCGATGATGTCGCCAGGCATGACACGGACCATCAGGAAGATGATGATCGCCACGCCCAGCAGCGTGGGAACCATCATCAGCGCGCGTTTGGCAGCGTATTTCAGGAACATCTCAGCCTCTCAGACCTTGAAACAGGCGACTTGCCGGCCTTGGCCGTCGTCGGCCAGCCGGGGCGACGAAAGGCGGCAGGCCTCGTCCGCCAGCGGGCAGCGGGGGGCAAAGCGGCAGCCCTTGGTGTTGACCAGCGGCGCGCTGATCTCGCCCTTGATCGTATCGGCATGGCGGCGCTGTTCGACCATGGGGTCGGGGATCGGCACGGCCTCGAGCAAGAGCCGCGTGTAGGGGTGGGCCGGCGCGTCGAAGATCGCGTCCCGCGTGCCGATCTCGACGATCTCGCCCAGATACATGACCGCCACCCGATGCGAGATGTGCCGCACCACGGCCAGGTCGTGGGCGATGAACAGATAGGCGATGCCCAGGGTCTCGCGCAGATGTTCCAGCAGGTTGATGATCTGCCCCTGGATCGACACGTCCAGGGCCGAGACCGCCTCGTCGCAGACGATGCAGTCCGGCTCCATCGCCAGGGCCCGCGCGATACCGATCCGCTGGCGCTGCCCGCCCGAAAGCTGGTGCGGATAGCGCTGCGCGAATTGCGGTGGCAGTCCGACCTGTTCCAGCAGTTCGGCGACCCGTTCGGCCCGGGCGCGCCGGTCGGGGCGCAGCCGGTAATAGGCCAGCGGTTCGGCGATGATCTGCCCGACGGTCATGCGCGGGTTCAACGAGCTGAACGGGTCCTGAAAGATCACCTGTAGCTTTTGACGCACACGGCCCAGTGCCCGGCCCCTCAGGTTGCCGATGTCGGTTCCGGCATAGGCGATGCGGCCCGTGTCGGGGTCGGTCAGGCCCAGGATGATCCGGCCGACGGTGGACTTGCCGCAGCCGGATTCACCCACCAGCCCCAGCGTCTCGCCCTTGTGGATGGCAAAGCTCACGCCGTTGACCGCCCGCACCGCGCCATAGGTCTTTTGCAGGCCCGTGACCTCCAGCAGGACCGGCGCTTCGCCCGGGTCGTCCGCGTTCGCCGGGGCCGCGTCCTGTTCGGGCCAGGGCAGGCCCCCGGCCTCGATCTCGGCCAGTCGGTGGCAGGCGGATTCCCCCCCGCCCTGGGTCGCCTGCAACGCGGTCGGCGCGCCGCAAGCGGGCAGGGCATGGGGGCAGCGTTCGGCGAAACGGCAGCCGGCGGGGGCCTTCAGCAGGTTCGGCGGCAGGCCCGAGATGGTCGCCAGCTTGTGCTTCTTGTCCTCGTCGAGACGGGGCACCGAATGCAGCAGACCCATCGTGTAGGGGTGGCGCGGGCGGTGAAAGATTTCCTCGGCGCTGCCCGTTTCGGCCAGCTTGCCCGCATACATCACGTTCACCCGGTCCGCATAGCGCGCCACGATCCCCAGGTTGTGGGTGATGAGGATCAGCGCGATGCCCAGTTCGCGCGACAGCCGCTTCATCAGGGCCAGGATCTGCGCCTGGATCGTCACGTCCAGCGCCGTTGTCGGCTCATCCGCGATGATCAGCTTGGGGTTGCAGGCCAGGCCGATGGCGATCATCACCCGTTGCCGCATCCCGCCCGAGAATTCATGCGGGTATTGTTTCAGCCGCGTCGGCGGGTCCGAGATGCCGACCAGCGCCAGCAATTCCTCGGCGCGGGCGCGGGCGTCCCTGCCCGAGAGGCCCAGGTGGATGATCAGCGGCTCCATCAACTGGTAGCCGATGGTCATCATCGGGTTGAGCGAGGTCATCGGCTCCTGAAAGATCATGCTGATCCGGTGGCCGCGGATCTTCTGCATCGCCGTGTCGTCCAGATCGAGCAGATTCCGGCCGTCGAACAGGATCCGCCCGCGGGGCACCCGCGCGTTGCGCTTGGGCAGCAGCCGCATGATCGCCAGCGCGCTGACCGATTTCCCCGAGCCGGATTCGCCGACGATGGCCACCGTTTCGCCCGGCGCCACGCTGAACGAGACCGATTCGACGGCCTTCAGCGTCCCGGCGGCGGTCTCGAATTCCACGTGCAGATCCTCGACCCGCAGCAGCGGTTCGGCAGGCGCACCCTGCAGCGCCGGCGTCGCATCCTGTTGCACAGCGACAGTTTCGCGCATCCCCAAGTCATCCCTCCCTGATGCCTCGCCGGGCGCCGCGGCGCGATCCCATCCGTTCCCGGGATTCCGGCACCTCTGGCAGACCGGCGCACGGCCTTTTCCGATGGCTCGGGGATGGAACCCAAACCTACAGCCTGACTAAAGACCGGATGCAGTTTGGCTTGCAACGGCTCATGTGACTATCATAGGTGTAGTTTCAAGGTTTCAGCTTCGGAGGAGGGCTGACCCATGATACCCCTGACGTTTCGCCGGCTCGAAGTGTTCCTGGCGGTGGTCGATGCGGGCAGTTTCGTCGGTGCCGCCGACAAGCTGAACATCAGCCACCCGTCGGTCTCGAACCACATTCGGGCGCTGGAAGACATGATGCGCTGCGAGTTGTTCCAGCGTCGCCGCGGCACCGTGTCCAGCCTGACCGAACAGGGGCGACGCCTCTATGAGCGCGGGCAGGAGTTGCTGCAACAGGCGCGCCGCCTGCAAGATGACATGCTGCTGGACACGCCGCCGCAAAGCCGCCGGCCGCTGCTGATTTCCTGCCAGCGCTCGGTCGCGATGTCCTGGCTTTGCCGACCGATGGCGGTCTATGCACAGGAAAATCCCAATGTCGAATTCCGGGTCGAGGTGGGCGGCTACGAAACCGCCGTCTCGGACGTGCTGTTGCAGCGCACCGACCTCGGGTTCCTGATGTCCTATGAGAAGATCCTCGATTTCGCCGCCGAACGGATCGGCCGCGCGAGCTTTTCCTTCTATTGCGCCGCCGATCATCCGCTGGCCCGGATGGGTAGCGTGTCCATCAAGGAGCTGAAGTCCTATCCGTTGATCTCGACCAAGCGCGAAAGCCGGTTCGGCCTGATGGAAATCAACATGATGGCCGATGCCGGGATCACCGATTTCGCGCCCACGCACCAGATCCAGGAAGGCACCATCGTGCAAGAGCTGGTGATGCTGGGGCTTGGTGTGTTTTGCGGGCTGGACCGGATCGCGGCGCGGCACGTGGCGGCGGGGTCGCTGGTCAAGGTCCCGGTCGAGGCCCCGCCCATGGCGATGGACGTGCATTTCGCCTTTGCCTCGAACAAGCGGCAGAGCAAGGTCGCCAAGCAATTCATCGATTTCCTGCGCGCCTATCCCCACGACGAGGACTGATCAGCCGCGCCGCCGCGCCGTCGCCAGCAGCAGCGCCACCGACTGCGCAGCCAGGACGATCGCGACCACCGCCCCGACCGAAGGCGTCGCCACCAGCAGCGTCCCCAGCCCCGCGCAGGCCATGTTGATCGCCCCCATCAGCGCCGCCGCCGTGCCGGGGCTGTCCGGGGCGCTGTTCATCGACAACGCGGTGGCGCTGTTCATCGCCATCCCGTGGCCGGCCGTCAGCAGCAGGGCGGGCAGGAACACGGCCGCCGGGCCGGGCGGAAAGACCGCCCAGCAGGCCAGCATCGCCGCCGCGCCCGTCGTGCTGACCAGGCTGCCGGCGCGCAGCATGCGGGCGGCGTCATGCACGCGCAGCAACCGCGAGCTGAGCGCGTTGCCGGCCAGATAGGCGGCGGGCATCAGCGCGAACCAGCGGCCGAATTCGGCGGTGCCCATGCCTGTGGCGGCGGTCAAGGCGATGGGCATGCCCGACAGAAAGCTGAAATAGGCGACCGCAAAGGCGCCGGCGTTCAGGGTGTAGCCCATGAAGGCCCGGTTGCCGATGAGCCCGCGATAGATCCTGGGATACGCACCCAGCGGGCGCCGGGCGCCGGGCGGCGCCGTCTCGCGATAGAGCAGCGCCAGCGCGGCGAAGACCGCGGTTCCATAGGCGCCCAGCACCCACAGGATCGACCGCCAGCCCAGCCAGTCGGCCAGATAGCCGCCCAGAACCGGCGCCACGATCGGCACCAGCGCCGAGATCATCACCACCTGCGTAAGAGCGCGCGCCACCTGATCGGCGGGAAAGACGTCCTTGATGATCGCCCGTGCCAGCATCGCCCCGGCTGCCCCGCCCAGCGCCTGCAACATGCGCCCGGCCAGCAGCGACTCGAGACTGCCGGCGGTGGCGCCGATCAGGCTGCCGGTCGCGAACAGCGCCATGCCGCCCAGCGCCACCGGCCGGCGACCCAGCCGGTCCGAAAGCGGCCCGCCCAGCAATTGCCCGGTCGCGAAAATCAGGAAATAGAGCGACATGGTCAATTGCACCCGCGCCGGCGGGGCGTGCAGGTCGGTCACGATCCGCGGCAGGGCGGGGGCATAGGCGGTCAGCGCCATCAGCCCGCAAGCGGTCAGCGCCGCCAGCAGCAGGTTGGGCGGAGGCGCCGCCCGGGTCGGCGCCGTGTCCCGCATGTTCAGTCGCGTCCCTCGACGCTTTGCAGCCGGTGATAGCCAAAGGCGGCGCGCGCCTCGGTGATCGACTGGCCGGCGCGCACCGCGTCGCGGATGCCCTCTTCGGCACGCGCGATGGCTTCGGCGGCGGCCAGGACCGCCTCTTCATGGGCGCGCGGGATGACGACCACGCCGTCGCGGTCCCCCCTGAGGATGTCGCCCGGCGCCACGCGGGCACCGCCCACGGTGACCGGAACCTGTTCGGCTTCGACCTGCACCCGGTCCTTGCCGGTGCGCATCCAGGCGCCGCGGGAAAAGACCGGATAGCCCAGGTCCACGCAGACCGCGCTGTCGCGGCAGATCCCATCGATCACCGTCCCCGCGATCCCCTTGATCGAGGCGAGTTCGGTCAGGATGTCCCCCCAGACCGTGCAATCGTCCCGGCCGGCGTTGTCCAGCACCACAACCTCGCCGGGCTGCACGCGGTCGATGTAGTCGCCCACCGTCCCCGCCGGCTTGGCGGCCGGGGCGTAGAGCACGGTAAAGGCGCGGCCGGTCATGCGGAACCCGGGGTCACGCGGCGACACGCGGTAGCATTGGCCGAGGATCGCCAACTTGTCCAAGGCGTCGGACAGTGTCGCGGTGTCGAGGGCGGCGGCGCGAGCGACGGCGGCATCCATCAGAAGCAATCCCCGAACAGTTTCACGGCATTGTCCTGGAACACCGCCCTTTGGCCGGCCTCGTCCAGCAGCGACTGCACCACGGGCTTGATGTCGTCGAAATCGCGGCCCGTGGCGGGATTGGCCGCGGTGCCGGTGCCCGGGCGTTCCGTGCCAAAGACCAGCCGGTCGGTGCCCATCACCTCGAACAGCAGGCGCAGCGCCTGTTCCGAATACAGCGTCGTGTCGAACCAGATCTTGCCCAGCCGTTCCAGAAACAGGCTTTCCTGCTTGCGGCGGATCGACCAGGAATGGAACCGGCCCATCTGATAGGGGATCGCGCCGCCACCGTGCGGCACGATGATCTTCAGCGTCGGGAAATCCTCGAACACGGTGCTTTCGATCAGGCTGATCGTGGCGATGCTCTCTTCGTTGATGAATTTGAGCGTGTAGCTTTCACGCGGGTGCTGCGACGAGGCCGAATGCACCAGCGCCGGCACGTCCAGCTCGACCAGCTTTTCATAAAGCGGATACCAGTATTTGTCGCCCAGGCCGGGCGGAGGCAACTGCCCGCCTTCGCCCGGATCGGGGTTCAGCAGGCAGCCGATG
>Ga0116152_10000346_pt1 | contig 37992 bp, 40 predicted proteins | sample AD_UKC119_MetaG_FD_89894 | JGI IMG/M metagenome (GOLD analysis project Ga0116152, IMG submission 89894) | Active sludge microbial communities of municipal wastewater-treating anaerobic digesters from Hong Kong - AD_UKC119_MetaG | ecosystem: Engineered > Bioreactor > Anaerobic > Digestate... | reverse complement strand
TTCACAATACGCTCTAACATAAAGCCTCCCTTGCACTTAAATCTATATATGGTATGCATCCACGTGTTTACATACAATATATAGTCCTTTTTTCAAAACGTCAAGGAGAGTTTTTTCATTTGATAAAATTTTGAGTTTCCCGTAGAATAGAAGAGGACTGAAAGGAGTTTATGAAGAAAGAACTTTCCCTCTTCAATGCGTTCAGCATCGCTGCAGGAGCTATGATTAGCTCAGGGCTTTTCGTTTTGCCCGGCCTGGCTTATTCAATGACCGGCCCATCTGTCGTCGTGGCCTATTTCCTGGCCGGCATGCTTATGATCCCGACTATTTTTGCCAAAGCAGAGTTGGCCACGGCCATGCCCAAAGCCGGCGGAACCTATTTTTATATTAACCGGATCATCGGTACTCCTGCCGGGTTTGCCGCCGGGATCGCCAACTGGTTTTCCATTGCTTCTAAAAGCGCCTTCGCCCTGGTGGGGATCGGGACCTTCGCCCTTCTTTTCAATCCACATCTATCGGAATTTCATATCCGCCTGATCGCAGCCTTCTTCACAGTCTTTTTTACTCTTCTCAATCTCGTCAGCACAAAGCATTCCGGGAAACTGCAAAGTGTCCTTGTGGTCTTTCTGCTGGCCATTCTGGGGTTGTTTATGATCTTCGGATATCCTGCCATGAGATCCCAGCATTTCCACTTTTTCCTCAGGAAAGGATATGCCGCCCTTTTTGCTGCCACGGGCATGGTCTTCATATCCTTCGGAGGACTCACAAAGATCGCCGATATGGCTGAAGAGATAAAAGACTCAGCCAGAAACCTCCCCAAAGCCATGCTTTACGCTTTTGTCAGTGTAAACATCATCTACGTGATCGTCGTAGCCATCGTCGTCGGGGTCCTTCCCCACAACTCTCTTATCACGACGCTGACTCCGGTCTCGGACGCAGCCGGTGTCTTTTCCGGGCTTCCGGGAAGGCTTCTTCTGGCATTGGCGGCCATCTTCGCCTTTATCACCACAGCCAACGCGGGGATCATGTCCGCATCCCGTTCCCCCATGGCCATGAGCCGTGACGGCCTCCTTCCCCCGCTTATATCAAAAGTCTCCCGCCGGTTCAAGACCCCCTATATCTCTGTTCTTCTGACCGGACTATTTATCCTTATCTCCATTCTTCTCCTCCATATTAAAGATCTGGTCAAGATCGCTTCGGCTTTTATGCTGCTTCTCTTTATTTTTGACAACCTTTCTCTCATTATCATACGTTATTCCCGGATCAGAAATTACAGACCAAGCTTCAAAGCTCCCCTCTTTCCCCTTCTTCAGCTAACAGCCATTGCAGCCTATGTCTATCTCATCATCGAGATGGGATCCAAGACACTTTTCCTCATGGGACTCTTTCTTTTCTTTATCGGGGTGGCCTATCTTCTTTTCGCCAGGAAATGCGCCCATACACAATCAGCCCTTGTCCTTATGGCGGAACGGATCATGGATAAAAATCTGGGAGCCGACTCTTCTACACGTGAATTGGAAAAAGAGCTTCTCATGATCCTTCAGGACAGAGACGATATCACTGAAGACCGTTTTGACAAACTTATTAAAAGAAGTCTCGTCCTGGATATCGATAAGCAGATGGACCGCGAAGAGTTCTTCGGGCTTCTGGCTGAAAAACTCACTCAACGCCTGGACCTTTCACGCGAAGAGATCATCGATCAGTTCTGTAAAAGAGAGAGGGCATCCTCCACAAATATCATTCCCGGCATCGCTATTCCGCACATCATCATTCCCGGAGAGGGAAAGTTTGAGATCGTCCTGGCCAGAAGCAGAGAAGGGATCCTGTGGGAAAAAGAAGCTCCTCCTGTCCACGCTGTATTCATTCTCCTGGGAACCGCCGACGAGAGGACCTTCCATCTCAGGGCTCTTATGGCTGTAGCCCAACTCCTTCAGGAGAGTTCTTTCCTGGATCATTGGAATAAAGCACGGGACTGTGAAGACCTCCGATCCACGATTCTTCTCATGCCCCGTCAAAGAGATTGAGAGGGCTCATGAAAAACCTCTACGATTGCCATGTCCATCTCAACATGGCCCAGTTCGACCACTTCAGGGATACTCTCATCGAAGAATGCTCCCGCTCACTCGATTTCTGTATCAATGTGGGATACGATGAGAAAAGCAGCGAGGAATCGCTGCTTCTTGCCTTTAAATATCCCTTTATCCGGGCTGCTGCCGGGCTTCACCCCTCCTACGCTTCTCAATCCGAGCCTCGCCTTATGGACCGGATCAGCGCTTTTCTTCTGGAAGATGAAGTCGTAGCACTGGGAGAGATCGGCCTGGATTATTACTGGATGAAAGATCCTCCCGATATCCAGAAAAAGGTTTTCGCCGACCAGATGGAGATCGCTGCACACCACAAAAAACCGGTGATCATCCATGACAGAGAGAGCCACGAAGATACTGTAGAGATCCTCAAAGCCTTTAAAGGACGCGTCAGAGGTGTACTCCATTCTTTCTCGGGAGACAGAAAAATGGCCGATACAGTTCTGGATATGGGTTACTACCTCTCTTTTTCAGGGCCTGTGACTTTCCAGAACAAGAAAAATATTCCATTCAGGGAGATGATCTCCTCCCTTCCCCCTGACAAGATCCTTATCGAGACTGACTCCCCCTATCTGGCCCCTGTACCCTTTCGGGGAAAGACGAATACTCCCCTCAATGTCTCTTATGTAGCCGGTGAACTCTCTTCGCTTCTAAAGATGGACCTTCAGGAATTCCTTGCTCTCAGCAGAGCAGGAGCCTGCGATCTCTTCGGTTTCTGAATTGAAGCGGGACTGTAAGCCGAATTCTGTCAGCTGCCTAAAGCAGCCGGATAGCCATTTATCTGGGACAGATGTCGCCATCTGCCTCAAGCAACCTACCCGAGGGTAAGCGACGGGCCGCCGCAATCCCTCCTATTTGGTTTTGCACCGGGTGGGGTTTACCCGGCCTTCTGCGTTACCGCAGAAGCGGTGAGCTCTTACCTCGCCTTTTCACCCTTACCTGACACAAGCCAGGCGGTTCTTTTCTGTGGCACTTTCCAGAAGTCGCCTTCTCCGGATGTTATCCGGCACCCTGCCCTATGGTGTTCGGACTTTCCTCACTTGTTCTCACAAGCGCGGCTATCCGTCCCGCTTCATCTGTATCATACGTTACAAATATGCCTAGAATCAAGAGAAAAAACGATCTGTTTCCCGCGTGTCGATGGCTTTGTTCGCCAGACGGTCGGCTTGGGAATTTTCAGAACGCGGGACATAAACGACACGAAGAGAATCAAATTTCTTTTTCAAAACACAAGCCTCTTCATAGAGACTGGCGAGACTCTGACTTTTGACTTTATAGACTCCGTTAAGCTGCCGGACGATGAGTTCACTGTCCATGTAGAGGACAGCCCGTTTTATACCCCGGCCTTCCAGACGGCGGAGAACCGCCAGCGCCCCGCAATATTCAGCGAAATTGTTCGTAGCTGTCCCCAGATAACCCCATCCCTCTTCAGATTCTCCTCCGGGATAGAGGATCGTATAGCCGTAACCCGCTTCCCCGGGATTCCCCCGGGAAGCCCCGTCAGAATAAGCTACAGCTTCGCCCTCCTGCACACGAGGGCTATACTTATCTCTCCGCTCCCCCGAGCCCGTCTCTTTTTGTGAAAGCCAGCGGGCCAAAAGCTGACGCTCCCGGGATGTCAGAGAACGGAAAAAGGCAGCCGGCTCTTCCCCTTTAAGGATCCTCCCCTTCAGTGCATTGAGAAGACTCTCTATGTCCGGTCCCAAAAAAGTATCCTCCCGCAATAGGGACACTGTTTTACTTCGCGGGCACGCCTGACTTCGGAGACCAGCTGAGGCGGGAGCTGCATTTTACAGACACCGCAAAGCCCGTTGTTGACGGGAGCCATGATAATATGCTGAAATTTCCCCGTCTTCTCCATGGTCTTCACCATCCCGGAGACGTGGGGGGGAAGTTTTTTCAGAAGGTCCGTTTTCATGCTCTTCAGGGCCTCATACTCAGGTTTCAACTCGCTGATCTTCTCTTCCACAAGAGAGCGCTCCCGCCCCAGCTCCTCTTCCATGGTCTCATAAGCCTCTTTGGCCGTATTGTACTCTTCGGTCAAAGTCTCCAGTTCCTGGCCCTTCTGATGTCTTTTAGCCGTCAGTTCATCGATGATGCGTTTGACATTATAGATCTCATTATTCAATGCCGTCATCTCTTTCGCCTTTTTGACCAGGAGAACCTGATTTTCATATTTCTTTTGCAAAAGCCGGTTGGCATTCAGGTCCATATCGATTCCCGCCAACTCCTTACGCGCCTCTTCGATCCTCTTTTCCTTTTCCTCGCTCTTGACTTTCAAGCCGTTCAACTCAGTTTCCTTCTTCTTGAGTTCTTCCGGTTTTTCTTCCACGATATGGCGCATCTCTTCGCTATTAGTGATAATGTCTGCTATCTCGTGAAGAATCTCAAGATATGACTCCATAATCCCTCCTTACTTTACAAAAAAAAAGGTGCACCCTGGGTGCACCTTAAAAAAACGTACAATAAATAGCAATGTCCTTTGTCCCGACAAAATGTCATCTCCTGTCATATGGGCCCAAGTGGATTCGAACCACTGACCGACCGGTTATGAGCCGGTAGCTCTACCAACTGAGCTATGGGCCCCTTCAACGTGTCATTGATTATAAGAAGAATGCGTCGGGTGTCAACATGAAAAACAGTAAACTCGTGCCGGGTTGAGTTGACATCGGTTCACTGCTATGATATTCTTGTCGGACAACAGCGGAATTTCAAAGGAGGTTACTGTGAAGAAAGTGATGTTTGCCTTTATCATATCAGCTTTTCTCATATCCTGCGCTCAGAAGGATAAACTGGTCAAGAAAGAACCTATCGAAGATATGGGGAATATCATCACCGTCGATTCGACGACTCTTCTCTCCATGGCCCAGGACCATTACAATAAAGAGGAGTATACCCAATGCGGGGATCTTTTAGAGACGATACTTGACAGAGAACCGGAGAATTACAAGGCCAGGCTTCTCAAGGGAAGGCTGCTGACTTCCCTGGGGGACTACGAGTCCGCGCTCTCTCTTCTTCACGGGCTGGAAAAAGAGTATCCCCGGAAGTATGATGTCCACTATTATCTCGGCCGCGTCTATGAGGCCCAGAAGTTCAACTCAGCCGCTCTCAAATACTATATGAATTCCTATGAACTGGGAAACACCAACTCCTATCTTGTGGAAAAGATCGCGATCCTCTTTATGCGTGAACAGAAGTTTCCCGAAGCGATCTCCTTTTTCCACAATTACCTTGTCCGGCATGACAAACACCACTATATCCGCTATCAGCTGGCCATGGCTTACTTTTATACGAACAATTACAACTATGCCATCGATCAGCTGAAGCTTCTTCAACGTTACGACGCCGGGTATTCTCTTTCATACTACGGACTGGGGTATATCTACTTTGAGATCTATGAGAGGTCTCAAAACCCCAGTTACAAGCGCCTTTCCCATGAGAACCTCAAACACTATCTGACGCTGGAACCGGGAGAAGGATACTATTCCAGGAGAGCCCGGTCCATGATGAGCCGTCTGGAGTAGCCTTCATGGATAATACCTGGGTCGAAGTCTCCAAGTCTGCTCTCCTGAACAATCTCAAGGGGCTGAAAGGCCTTCTCTCCCCCGGCACAGCTCTGATGTTTGTCGTCAAGGCTAATGGGTACGGACACGGGCTGAGCCAGGTAACCGGGATCGCCGAGACAGAAGACTCTCCTGTGGACACCTACGGGGTCCATCTGCCCGAAGACGGGGTCTTCCTGCGTCGGGAGGGAATCACAAAAGATATTTATGTTCTGGGATATGCCAATGAGAGTCAGCTTGAAGCTTTGATCCGCCATGATCTCTGTCCTGTAGTGACTAACACGGAGCTGATCCCCCTTCTTGAACAGGAAGCTTCAAGACAAAAAAAACAAGTCAGAATAACCTTGAAATGCGAGACAGGCACCCATCGCCAGGGTATTCTCCCCGAAGAGGTCCCTGAAGCCGCATCTCTACTAAAGAAAGCCCCCTCGGTGACCCTTGAGGGGCTTTCGACCCATTTCGCCAATATCGAAGATACCAGCGACCATTCTTACGCTCAAGGGCAGATCCATTCATTCAAAGAGTTTGTCCGAAAGTTCGAAGCCTCCGGATTTATGCTCATGAGGAATCATATCGCCTGTTCAGCAGCTACGATCCTTCTGCCCGAGACACATTACCAGATGGTCCGTACAGGGATCTCCTCGTACGGTTACTGGTCTTCAAAAGAGACCTATCTCTCTTTTCGCTCCGGTGATTCCCGGGAGCTCCGCCTTGAACCCGTGCTGTCCTGGAAGACACGAATCGGCCAGATCAAAGATGTGGGACCGGATGTCTCTATAGGTTACGGCTGCACCTATAAGACCAACCAGCCTACGCGCCTGGCTATTCTTCCTGTAGGTTATTACGACGGATATGACAGAAAACTATCTAATTCAGGATATGTCCTGATCCATGGGAAAAGGGCTCCGATACGGGGACGTGTCTGCATGAACATGATCATTGTCGATATCACCCACATCCCCGGATGCCGCCTTAACGATGAGGCTGTCCTTCTGGGATATTCAGGAGAAGAAGTCATAACAGCCGATGAGATCGCTGCCCTTGCCGGGACCATCAGCTACGAGGTCCTCTCCAGGATCAATCCTCTCATCCCCCGCAGGATCGTCCCTTAAACGGTCGCTCTCAGCTTTTTCAAAACATCTTCCATATCCGGGAAAAGCGGCGCGGTAAGGGAGATTTCTTTTCCTGTCACAGGATGGATGAATCCCAGCTCCCTGGCGTGAAGCATCTGCCTGTCTACTTTCTGAAATGGCTCCACCCCCGACATCCCCCCGTAGAGCCTGTCGCCTAGGATGGGATGACGCATAAAGGAAGCATGTACGCGGATCTGATGGGTCCGTCCTGTAAAAAGCCTGAATCGGACCAGTGAGAATCCCGAATACTCTTCAAGGGTCTCCCAGGAAGTCACAGCATGTTTACCCTTTGAGACAACAGCCATTTTCACCCTGTTACCGGGATCACGCCCTAATTCTGTCTCTATGCGTCCCCTGACTTCTTCAAAACGGCCGATGACGATTCCCCAATAGAGCCTTGTGATTTTCTTTTCCGCGATCATCTCAGCCAGTTTCCAATGGGTATGATTGTCCTTCGCCGTGATGAGCAGTCCGGATGTGTCCTTGTCCAGCCTGTGAACGATCCCCGGTCGCAGGGTATCCACCGTTGAAAGATTCTGAAAATAATAGAGGAGGCCGTTGGCCAGAGTCCCTGAGGGATTCCCCGCCCCGGGATGGACCACTAACCCCGGCCTTTTATTCACTACGGCGAGATAATCATCCTCATAGACAATATCAAGAGGGATCTCTTCGGGAATGACCTCGGAAGGTTCTGAAGGAGGGATAGTCAAAGAGAGCTCTTCTCCCGGGAAGACTTTTTTCCCCGGTTTCGTACACAGCTTTCCCCTTAGACGGACACATCCCTCCCGGATCCACTTCTGGACTGTACTTCGGCTGGCCCACTCCAACTCCTCGGCCAGGTAGACATCCACTCTCATAGGTTCTTCAATACCGGCCTTCAACTCAACCTTATCCATAGAGTTTCCTCATCGTCTCGATATAGAGGGTAAGATCCTTGGGGTTTTTCCTGGTTTCGACCCCCAGCCCTCTTTTTATCTTTGTGCTGGATCCCACGCCGAAACCCGCGATGTTGCATAACTCTCCTATCATAGCCACATTATAACAGCTTTCTTTCCCCTCTCTGGAATATCCTATATTTTCAAGGTTGCCGGCAATATGGCGTTGCTTATAGAGATAATAGGGAGAAAAACCATGCCGGTTCAGGGTACGATAAGCATAATCAAAGGATCTTTCCAGAGACCGTCTCTTCTCTGTGCCATGAAACCCCATCTCTGATCCCCGTTTGGGAGCCAAAGCGTGTATGGTGATATTATTGATCCCTTCCAGGCCTAATAATGCTTTCAGAGTCGCTTTATGATGAGAAAATTTCTCCCCCGGGAGCCCGAAGATAATATCGGCATTGATAATCTCGAAGCCTGTCTCAAATGCTGTCTCATAAGCCCTTATGAAATCTTCCCGTGTGGCCAGGCGTCCGATCCTCTCCAGTGTCGAAGGATGGATGGTCTGAGGGTTGACTGCGATCCGGTTGACTCCGAATTTTTTCAACAGCTCACATTTCTCTTTTGTAAATAACTCCGGCCGTCCGGCTTCCACTGTGAATTCCAGAAGTGAGGAGACCCCGGCCTTCCGGGTGGCCACCCCGAGAACTCTCTCCATATCCCGGTCCTCCAGAGTAAAAGGAGTCCCTCCTCCCATATAGATCATGGAGACAGACTGTTCTAAAAGGGGGATCCGCTCTTCCATCTCTCTGCAGAGAGCCTCTACAAAGGGCTTATAGTATCTGCTGTATTTTTCTTTTGAATAAGAGGTAAACGAGCAGTAGGCACATCGTGACGGACAAAAAGGTATCCCGATATAGAGAGCTGTCGTCCCCTCTACTCGGGGCAGGATCTTCTCTTCTGTCCGGTAGACCTGCTCAAGAAGCCTGACTTTGTCTTTTCTCACGCGGAAAAGCTCCCGTAAGGGCCCAAGAGCCTCTTTCCCGGGCAGATAATGCATGACTTTGTGGGGCCGGGTCTGGAAAAGGAGCCCCCAGGGAGAAAGCCGCCGGTCATGGATCAGTGAGAAGGCATCATAGATCTCCCTTTTGATAAAATGGCCTCTGTCATTGAAGGACGCATCGACAGACCGCGTGAAGAGGGGTTTTCCCAGATAATTAAAACGGATCTCTTTTTCGGTGATCTCAATACAGATCTCCCCCTCTTTCCTTCCGTGGGTAAATTTTTTCCCGGGGATGACAGAACGGAGAAGTTCAAAGGCTTTGGTCTCCTCAAAGCCAGAAACATCTGCTCTTTTGTAGGGAACCGGGAAGCGGGTGGCAAAAAGGAGAAGAAACGGGATAAGGTCAGCGACTCCGTCCCAAAAATCAGGATCTCTGCCGGGAATATAGGCCTGGAAAAGCTCATCAACTGCAATGAAGAGAAGGGCAAATAGGAAAAGCTTCCATCGTCTGCGGGGAACAAAGCGGAAGGCTATATTTCCTGTTATGGCCAGAAGGGTATATTCAAAAAAGTGAAAGAGCTTGTCCTGGCCTTCGAAGAGAGTAATATGCAGGTCGACATCGGGAAGTTTTGAAATTGTTCCGATCGCGAGAAGGCAGACGAAAAAGACCGGGACAAAAAACTTATGGTATCTCCACAACATGGGCCCCATCAAGCTCTGCTTTCACCGGTTCCGGTCTCTGATCGATGACCTTATAGAGGAAAATCTTCTTATAGAAATCCCCGTTCTTCATTACGTTTATCTTTCCGCATAATCCTCTGAACTCATCCAGGCTGTGCAGAGCCTCTGTGATACGCCCCTCTCCGGAGACCCCTCCGCTGATCTTGACGGCTTCATAAGCAGCGCTTAAAGCATCAACCCCCAGAATAGTATACTGATCAAGGGAATAGTTGTATCTCTTTTTAAACGAGTCGAAGATGTCTTTTTCCATAATACCGAAATCCGCTGTATTGTAATAGGTAGCAATGATCGTTCCGTTTATGGTATCCCCCAGGACACGGAAAAGATAATCGTCGAAGAGAGTAGAGTCAGCCAACACAGAGACTTTCAACCCCACGTAGGGAATAGAGGGCATTAGCTGCTGGAGGTCTTTGGCATTTGTACCGTAGACGAAGAGCCCGTCGACAAAAGAGTCCAGGGCTCGCTGAAGCTGCGGTGTATAGGTGGTATCTCCTTTATTATAGGTCTCAAAGACGGAAAGAACGGCATTATAGGAGGTCACTTTCTTTTTAAAGACCTCCCCTGCGGCAAAACCCTTGGAATCGTTGGGGACAAGTACAGCCAGGTTTGTAAGCTTCAACTCTTTGAGTCCATACTCAGCCAAAGCGGCGGCCTCATCAGCTACACGGATGGAATTTCTGAAAAATTGAGGGCTTTTGTCTGGGATATCGGGATCACTGGCCATGAGAAAGATGACCGGGACTTTGTATTTTTCCACATAGGGTTTCAGAAGGTCGGCGGCTTCTGACTGGACAGGGCCCAGCACTACAGAAGCTCCCTGACGGACCAGTTCTTCATAAAGCAAGGGAATCCTGTCAAGTTCACTTTGCGTGTCGGCTTTCAACAGAATAAGTTTCTGCCCTTCTTTTAAAAATCTGTTCTTGTAATCCTGGGCATGAGACACCGCATGGAAAAGACGGGATCCGATCTGGGCATATTTCCCGGACAAAGGAAGGAGACATCCGATCTTGGCCCCGGGGAACTCCCCTTTCAACCGGGCCAACCTTACGAAACGCGCAGACTCTTCTTTGAACCCGGCTTCCCCCATTTTAGAAAAAATATGTTCAGCCCTCTTATACTCTTTTCTATCCAGAAGAGTCTGTCCCAGTTTGACATAGGCTTTTTTCAGGGCGGGATTCGGTGGAAGAGAGAGAAGGGCCTTTTCCAGCTCCCCGGTATTGAGCTCGTTTTCCAGGATAGCCGCCATCTGGTCCCGGGCGATCTTTTTGATGTTATCATCCACTGTCACTGAAAGAACGATATTGTTATAATAATCAAGAGCCTGCGAAAAACGGCCCTCTTCATCATAGGTCCTGGCAATATAGAACTGGGCCCACATGTTCAGCCCGGAATCAGGGAAATTCTCGATGATCTCAGAATAGAAGGCCCGGGCTTTATCGTACTTCAGAGCATATCGGTAGATATGTCCCGAACTCATATAGACATCGGCCAGACGCGGATCCGAAGGGTCAGCGGCTTTCATGTAATCACGAAAACCCTGCAGAGCTTGGGAGAAATCCCCCTGGCGAAAGTCTGAAGCCGCCTTCATATAGATCTTGTCCAGCACTGTTTCCAGGTTTGACCCGTAATCCTGCGCCGGCAGGAGAGAGACAAGGCCTGTCCACAGGACAACAGCAAACAAAAGAAGTGCTTTTCGTTTCATGCGTCTCCCAGCTCCTTATATTCCTGAGCCAATTCCCAGTAATGCCTTGCAGACTCGTTGAGAAACTCCCTCTCTTCCTCTTTCAAAGGGCGTTTCACTGACGCCGGCATCCCCAGTACAAGGCTCCCGGGCGGGATGACCATTCCCTTGGGGACCAGGGCGTTGGCTCCGATAATGGAATAATCACCGATTTCGGCCCCGTCCAGAACCGTTGCTCCCATACCGATGAGGCAGCTGTCTCCGATGCGGCAGGCATGAAGGATAGCGCCATGTCCGACAGTCACGTTTTTCCCTATCAGTGCAGGGAACTCATGGGCCACGTGGACTACAGCGTTATCCTGAATATTGGTCCCTTCTCCTATCCTTATGTAGTTGACATCTCCCCGCAGAACGGCACCGGGCCAGATATTCACATACTTCCCCAATTCGACATCGCCTGTAAGGACGCTGCGGGGATGGATATAAGCAGGTGAATGGATCACAGGGAAAGATTTTTTATAGTATTGCAGCATGGATCATTCTCCTTTTTCCATTTTCTCCTGAGCTTCTCTGATACATACTTTGACTTTATCGGGATCCGCATTGAGATCCAGCGCTCTTTCCCAAGAGCGGATAGCTTTTTCATACTCTTTCATATTATAGTAAAGAGTCCCGAGGTTGATGTGGACGATATCCCACTCGGGCTTTTTCATCAGAATCTCCTGGTAAATATTCAGAGCCAGGGGATAAAACCCTTCCTGAAGATAGGAGTTGGCCAGCAGAAGAGCCACGTCATGATAGTTGGGTTTGATCTTAAGGACTTCCTTGAACTTCTCCACAGCCTGGCGGTACATCCCCTCATCATAATAGGATTTCCCGATATCGATCATGAACTCGATCTGATTGAACCCGCCGGTGCTGGTCTCTTTGGTAGTGGCCAGCCGCAGGTTGAACAGGGCTTCCGAATTATTGGGGTCAAGGGCGAGGGCCCGTTTGAAGCTTGCTATAGCATTCTCCTCGTCTCCCAGATCGGCGTAAACGGTCCCGATGTTGACGATGGCATCCAGATAGTTCGGATTAAGCCTGAGCGCTTCCTGAAAGGCTTCCAAAGCCTCTTTTTTGCGGCCCAGAAGATTCTGGATCATCCCTATCTTGTTATAGACATCAGGATAGGCTCCTCCGTATTTCAGAGCCGCCTGATAAGCTTCAAGGGATTTTGCATAGTTTTCGAGGACGAACTCTTCATCCCCCAGCTTCAGCTGATATTCCACCGAATTCTCATGGGGTTCTCCGAACAGCCCGACGTCATCAGGAAAGATTATTTTTTTCATTTCATCCTCGCTTTACCTTAATAGTATATGATGACATCGCCATTTATCAAGGGAAAAACCTCTTCCCCGCTTATTCCTCGGAGGCCGGCGAGCCGGAAAAATACTCCGGAGCAAGAAGCCTGTAGACACTCTCGTCTGTAAAGCCCTTACCGGGGATATAGACGTAATCCCTCAGTGTCCCTTCAAAGGTGAACCCTGCTTTCAGGGCAATACGGACAGAGGCGATATTGTCCGGCATACAGCGGATCTCCAGGCGATGGAGCCCCAGCTCCTTAAACGCAGCCTCTTTGAGCCGTTCGACAAGGCGAGAGATGATCCCCGCCCCCCAATAACAGGGAAAAAGATCCGCCCCCAACTCGGCCCTTCTGTTTATGCTGTCCACATAATGGATAGCCACTGTCCCCATTAAAGCCTTTTCTTCCCCCGCGTCCTTATAGATCCCCCACCGGATCCCTCTTCGGTGTCTGAAATCCTCCTGCCATTTTCTGATCAGCGCTTCAGCCTCTTTCTCCTGTCGCATTGGCTCTCTTTGCAAAAACATGCACACTCTGTTATCGGAATAGAGGTCAAAAAGAGCCCTGCTCTCCTGTTCAGAAAGCGGACCCAGGCTAAATCCTTCTACCAGGATGAGAGGAAAATCTTTAAACCAGCGCATCGTTTTACCTCTTTTCAAGGAATCACAGTGATCATCTCTCCTGCAGGTTTTCTCACAGGCCGGAGAGTCTTCACTTCAGGATCAGGCCGGCCAAGGGGAGAAAGGGCCATAAGGCGGAAACCCTCCATATCCAGGCCGATCAAAGCCTCCAGCTCCCGAGCAGCAAACAGAGGAGCTGTCATCCAGCAAGTCCCGTACCCGAGCACAGCTGCACATAAGAGGAAATTCTCCATGGCGGCAGCGGCTCCCTGAACGCCGGGAGCAGCCCGAAGAAGAGCTTTCGATTCGTCTTGGGCCCCTGTCTGTCTCAGTGCCTCGGCTCCCGTTACAGAGTATTCACCGTGAAAGAAAAATATAAGAGCCGGAGCATCCCGGAAAAAGACTGTAAACGGGGTGATCCTTTGCAGGGACTCTTTTTGTCTTTCATCTTTCAACTGCACAGTCAGCCTCTCACTCTTTTCCAGGATAAGAGCCGCAGCTTTTGTCATAAACTCTCTGTTCTCTGTATAGACAATATGCCAGTTCTGCCTGTTTTTCCCCGTGGGAGCCAGGCAGGCAGCTTTCACCATCTTCTCCAGGTCTTCACGAGAAGGGGCTGCGCGGGTATAGGAACGGATGCTTTTCCGTGCTTCAAAAAATTCCAGAGGATCCATGGACTCTCCTTTCTCCTCTATTGTGCCACGAAAGAGGTTTTCGGTCAACGCCTCCCCCCTTTTTGCGTTAAAAAGAGCCCGGTCCGAAGCCACAGGCCTGAAAGAATCAAGATGTCCTCATAGGAAGGGAAACCTTCTTTTGAAAATCCTCTAAAATCAGAGGGTTTAACAGCATTTAAGCCGTTTTATCTCTTCAATGAAGTGAGAGGACTTATAATAATCGACAAGTTGCTTATAGCGGAAACATTCCCGTATGTGGTCGTTCACGATTCCCACAGCCTGGAGATGGGAGTAGACGATCACAGGCCCCATGAACCGAAATCCCCTCTTTTTCATATCTCTGCTGATGATTTGAGACAGGGAAGTCTGCGCAGGGATCTCATCCTGACTTTCCCAATGGCCCACTACCGGAGTATATTCCGTAAAATGCCAAAGATAAGAGGTAAAAGAACCCCACTCTTCGACTACCTGCAGAAAAAGACGGGCATTATGAACTGAAGCTTCTATCTTAAGTTTGTTGCGTATGATCCCTTTGTCGAGGAGAAGGGCTTCTATCTCCCTATCTTTGAACCCTGCTACCTGTTCAGGATGAAACCCCCGATAGGCTTTTCTGTAGGCTTCCCGCTTTTTCAGAACGGTATTCCAGCTTAATCCCGCCTGGGCCGATTCCAATACCAGAAACTCAAACTGGGTCCTGTCATTGAAAGCGGGAAATCCCCACTCTTCATCATGATATGATGTCATATGGAGGCCGCTCATTTCAGACCATGGGCATCTTTTCATCTTTCGCCTTTCCTTACAGGGGCAGAAAAGCCGGGACCCAGGCTTCACTGATTCCCCCTCCTGCGCTTCCCTTTCTGCAATAGAGGATACACCTGGGAGAAGTCATCGTAAAGGGATCACCCCTGAAATTCCCTCTGACATCATAGACGACAAGGGAGTGCTGCTCCAGTCTCAGGGTGATCTCCTTAAGGGAAAAGAGCCTGAGAGTCATGGACATCTCCTTCTTTTCTTTACCGATCAAACAGGCCCGCCTGCTTTCCAACCGGTCTTCCCGCGGATTGTAGGAATCTTCCGTGACCATCATATCCTCTCCGTTCCGCGCGACGAAGGTTCCGCGTCCACCCCGTGAAAGAACCCAGTCCCGGTTGACGATATCAAGGACAAAGACTCCTCCCGGTACAAGGGCCCGGCTGATCCCGTCAAGCACCTTCTCATTATCCACATCGGGGAAATAGCCGAAAGAAGTGAAGAGAGAGAGGACCATATCAAATTCTTTTTCAAAAGGCAGCTCCCGCATATCCATTTCCATGTATTTCAGAGACAAGCCCTCTTTTGAAGCCCTTTCCCGGGCTATTTTCAGAAACTCCGGATTTGTGTCGACTCCTGTCACACGGAAGCCTTTCCCGGCCAGAAGATTACTGTGACGTCCAAATCTGCAGGATACATCCAAAAGACGCTTACCCGGCCGGCGTGTTGAACGGAGTAGGATCTCATCCACCTCTTTTTCGCTTGCCCCATCATCCAGAAGGTCTTGGTAAAATCTCAGATAGACTTCTTTATCGAAAACGGCAGAGAAATCAAAAGCGTAACCCATATTCTCCCTCCCTCTTTATGAAAGACACATAACCCCTTCATTTTGTGTCATTCATTAAAAATTAACTTTACCGTCTTATGCTCTTATCGTAAGATTAACGAAAGGAGAAAAAATGAATAAATCAAGGAAAGAAGAACTTCTCGAAGAAGAGATTCTGAAAAAATTATCGGGTAAACCCCTTCAGATAACAGAATACCTGCTTAATGACAAAGAGACGCGGGCTCTTCAGGAGTATGCCAATGTGGTCTCCATTAAACGCCTGGGATATAATGACCATGGCCCTGTCCACATGAGAAAAGCCGCTCTCAACTCAATCTTGATGGTGACCTTGCTGACAAAGGCCGGGGTCCGTTTCGACCTGGAAAAAGAGATGGGATATTCACACACGGACTCTCTGGCCGCCATCATCATGGCAGCGCTCCTCCACGATATCGGGATGGGAGTCTCCCGTAAAGATCATGAATTCCATAGTGCCGTTCTGGCCTCCCCCATCATCGCACGGGCCCTCTCGCTCTTTTACGATGACCCTCTTGTCAAAGCTGCTCTTCACGCCCTGACCCTGGAAGGGATCACCGGCCATATGGCCACACATCCCGTCACCTCCCTCGAGGCAGGAGTCGTTCTCATCGCCGACGGATGCGATATGGAGCGTGGCCGGGCTAGAATAACCACGATGCTCTCCAAACAGCCGAAAGTAGGCGATATCCACCGCTATTCAGCAACAGCCATCAATCATGTGGAGATCTGCCAGGGAGATGAAAAACCCATAAGGATCTCGGTGGAAATGGAGTCGACAACGGGCTTTTTCCAGGTTGAAGAGGTCCTCTATCCTAAAATAAGCAACAGCCCCGTGAAAAAGTATATTGAACTCTTCGCCAATAAAAGAGGTGAATCCCCTCTGCGTTACCTATAAGAGTAACCGATCCTCCTGAGCAATGCGGCATATCCATAACTGACAGCCTGTCTCCGGATCCTCTCTCTGGACCCATGAAGCTGAAAACATTCCACACTCACATCTCCCATGACAGCGATCCCGATATAAGTCAGCCCCACAGGTTTTTCCCGGGTCCCTCCTGACGGCCCTGCTATCCCCGTAAAAGAGAGGGCCGTAGCAGATCCTGAGACCCGGGCGACCCCCTCTGCCATCTCCTGAGCGGTCTCCATTGAGACAGCCCCATGTGCTTTCAAGGTTTCGCGCCGGACCCCCAGAGATGTCACTTTCATCGCATTGTCATAGGCCACAACGCTCCCAAGGAATATACTTGAGGCGCCGGGAAGAGATACAAGCCGGTCCCCGGCCAGGCCTCCGGTGAGTGATTCTGCAAACGCTATGGTCATCTCTCTTTTTCTCAACTCCCTAAACAGGGTCTCGTTGAGGGAAGAGCCTGAAAAGAGGAATAAGGAGGGATCCCGGTGCAGACGGCAGACCAGACTCTGGCGACAGGCGAAGAACTCATTCTTTGTGAGATCCCTGTTATAGAGATGGATCTCCACCCACCCTTCGCTGTTATAGTAATAACCGGCCTCGATTCCTTGGAGCCCGGACGGTTCTGCGATCTGAGCTACATAGCTCTCACCTCCCCCCACCACACCAATCACACTCTTCAACCGGGGTTCTTCTCCCCTATCCCGAAGAAGGGGCATCACCTCGGTGAGAAACATGGGCCTGTTTTCTGAGGGCGGCCCCGGAAGAAGAATAATGACCTGGGTACCGTTGTCGTAGAATTGTCCCGGAGCGGTCCCGTTTTTGTTTTTCAGGGGAAGGGCTCCTTCGATGAGAAAGGCCTGTTTTTTGTTAGAAAGAGGAATCTCTCCTCCCCTTTTTTTAAACCGCTCACGGATCTCCTGCCACAGTTCTTCCCTGAAAAGGAGTTTTTTGCCGAGATAAGCCGCTGCCCCCTCCCTCGTCACATCATCTTCTGTCGGTCCTAATCCTCCGGTTATAAGGATCAAGTCGGCATTTTTCAGCCTTGTCAATGCCTTATGAATGGAAGAGACATCATCCCTGACAGTCTGGCCTTCTGTAAACTCCCATCCAAACGGGGAAAGGGCACGGGCAAACCACCCGGCATTGGTGTCTGTTGTAAACCCACGGAGAATCTCATCTCCCACAGAAAGAAATGCGCATCTTTTCATACAGGCCCCCTGCTTCTTTTCTCAAGTCTATGTCTTTCTGTATGATTTTCAAGTCCATAAAAGAGGGAGGAGGCAAGCCTCCTCCCTGAAACTCCCGGATCAGATCAGATCGAGAGTGTAAGAGAGTTTCATAAACCATCCCTTCGACCGGCTGTCTTCAAGAGGGAGAAGGGGAAGAGATGTCTCCCCATGCCCGTATCTGTAGCCGGTTGAAAGAGAGATGAGAGAATCGGGCTGGTAGACAAAAAGCGGATAGAGATAATATTCCACCCGGTCAGGCATGGACGGGTCTTCCATATCCACCTGCATCCTCTGATACTCAAGACGGATCCAGAAGGTGCGGTTAAACTGGACCTTCAACCCTAAGCCGAAAATATCCGCCTTAAATTTTTCTTCCATGCGGCTGATGATAAAACGGCCAAAGGCCTGGAGCATCCGATTGGGCCGGAGGGAAAAATCCCCTTCCATATGGGTGAAGGGGCACACTTCGGGAGCAGCGGCATCGTACCAGAGCTGCTTCCCCCGCCCCCAGAAAAGGCTTCCGCCGATCCATCGGAATGTATTGGACTGGACCCAGAAGCCGTTAAAGCGCTGCCGGTAGTATGAACCGTTGTAAAATTCGTTTTTATATTCTCCGGTGATACGGGCTCTCAGGTTCTTATCAAAACAAAATATAATATAAGGCTCAAAGACAGTTTCCAGGCGCCGGCTGTGTCCCCAATCTGTTTTTATATACCCTGACATGGATATATCGGCGAATTTGAAAAAGATATCATCCCGTCCGGGACGGGCCACCATCCTGTTTATACTGTAATAACGGCGAAATCCTGTTTCAGGGATGAACCCCATATCCGCCCTGAAATCAGGACCTACCCCGAGGGTGTTCAACTCAAAATGCCAGACATCATCGTCAAAGGTCATTTCCGAATAATAAGCTGGAGATGAGATATCGCCCTCTTCTGTCTCTGTCCGGGACCAAACGGCCTGGTGATGAGTATGGAATCCGTTTTCGAAACGGTAATTGGCCTCCACGCCGGCGACTCCGCTGATCCGCCCGTCAAAAGAGCGCAGGCTCATGGATCCCCTCACATCACCGTCTGCGCCGAAATTATACTTGTAGGAAGTAAATCCCCATAGAGCGTCCTCTTCCCCGTCAGCACCGAACCGTTCCCCGGGGACATCCTCATCCAAAGCAGCCAGGGCAAAAAAGGCGTTCGCCCCCCGGTTGTAGGATATTTTGGCCCCCCACAGGGGATTTACGATAGCCCGGGTATGGTAAATATTGATGGGCCCGTTGAAGGGATTCGTCTCTTCCAGAAAGAAGGGCCTTTTCTCTTCAAAAAAGAGCGGATACCTGTTATTGACATCCACCTGGAAAAGATCCGACTCCACAGTACTGTAATCCGGGTTATAAGTAGCTTTCAATGTCATCTGCGAGGTGGGCTCATAGATGAGATTCACTTCACCGCTGAGGTCATCCTCCTTGTATACTCCCCCGTCCAGAAGGTCCTCAGTGCTGGATGTGACTCCTGTCACTCCCGGGATCAGGACAAGGTTTCCGCGGGACGGGACAGAAGACAAGAGCGCTTTATTGAAATTCTTGTAATAGTTGACTTCACCCCGGTCAAAAACCATTGAACTGACTTCTTCGCTCTTTTCGGGGATATAGCGTCGTATCAGGACTCCCCAGGCGACTTCGTCGCCGCTTGCATATTTTATGCTGTTAAAGGGGATCGCCACTTCCACCGTATAACCCCATTCATAGGTCTTTCCTTTGGAATGGAAAAAGATATCATTGGAGAAATCCATCTGGTGATATCCTGTAATGATCCCGTCCCCCTGCTCTCCGTAGGGATTGACTATAAAAAAGTAGGCTTTATCACGGGTATGGAACGAGTCCAGATAGATATGGATCCGGTCCACATCCTCCATCTCGTCCCGGCTGCAGTGATGCAGTCGCATGGATTCGATATTCTGATAGTAACACCGTGCCGCGATGTAGATATTATCCTGATCGCTGGCCATAAAGACCTCTGTCTTTTCCGTGGGCTCGGTATTATTCCCCGGAGATGTCTGGAGCATCTCTTTGGTCTGAAAAGCTCCTGCCCACTCTTCATCTTCGATGATCCCGTCGATCTCAGGGGACGAAGTGATACGGGGAATCCTCCACTCCCGGGTATAAGCACTCCATGCAACGCACACCGAAAAGATCAATATCAGAAAAAGAAATATCCCTTTTTTCATCATGTCCTCCTGACTTACTCCTCCTTTTCCGGGGGGATGATGATCCAGGCGATGATGTAAGCCAGGATCCCGGCTCCTCCGAAAAAAACCGAGACAACACAGAGAATCCGGATAATGTTGGGATCGATGCTGAAATACTCTCCCACCCCTCCGCAGACTCCCCCGATCATTTTGTTTTTGCTCGACCTGAATATCTTTCTATACTCGCTCATTCTTCCCTCCTTCATTTGGCTAAGATCCCGCCGTCCACAGCAAGGAGATGCCCGGTGATATAAGATGAGGCGTCTGAAGCCAGCCAGAGGACCGCTTCGGCCACCTCCTCTGCTTCCCCGATGCGTCCCAAAGGTTCCACTCTGGAGACCCAGTCGTCATAATCTTCTTTCCTCTCACGGTCTTTATCTGTCATGGGAGTCCGAATCAGCCCCGGCGAGACCCCGTTAATACGGATCCCGGCATGGGCATATTCCATGGCAGCCGCTTTTGTGAGCCCGGCCGCCCCGTGTTTACTGGCTATATAAGCCGGGGCTCCCGGATATCCCCGATGCCCTGACACAGATATATTATTGATGATACAGCCCCTCTTATTTTTCGTCATAAGGGCCAGTTCATATTTCATGGAATAGAAAAGACCCGAAAGATTGATATTCAGGACTCTATTCCAGTTTTCCAGGGAACAGTCAAGGATACGCCCCGGCTCTCCGTCGATCCCCGCATTATTGAAAGCGATATGGAGCGTTCTGTATTTTTTTTCGATGGACTTTATCAAAGAGGAGACTTCATCAGGACAGGAGACATCCGATATTATAAACTCAGCCTCAAGGTTTTCGTTTTGCAGCTCTTCGGCCAGCTTCTCCCCCGGCTCTCTCCGTCTTCCCGTAAAGACCACTCTCGCCCCTTCCCGGGCAAACATCATTACGGCGGCCCTGCCGATCCCGGTCGTTCCTCCTGTGACCAGGACGATCTTGTCCTGAAAACGGTCCATTCTTCCTCCCTTTTTCCCCATAAGACACCTCTTTTTACCTCTTTGTTTCATTCTTTCTGGTCATCTCCCGTTGTCTGGCGTATAATGTGCCCATGGAAAAGAAGCCTTTCCTCCGCTCTATTGATGGCCAAGAAGAGTTTCCCCTGGAAAGCTTGGCCGAATACTCTTCACACGGGGTTCCTCTTGAATGCATCATCCCCGGGATCGGCGGAAAAAAGATCCGTCAGGGTAAGACCGTCTGGGAACGTTTCGCCGCCTTTTTCCCTCTGGAGCCTCTGGACATGGCTCTCTCTCTGGGAGAGGGAGACACCCCCTACCTGAAAGCATCGCCATCCATGCAGAGATTTACAGGCCTTTCCAGGCTCTTTTTTAAAAATGAAACTGTGAATCCCACCTGGAGTTTTAAAGACAGAGGCTCTTTCTTCTGTGTCCAGTTATCTGTCCTGTTGGGTGAAAAACGATGTGCGACTATATCAACCGGTAATATGGGACATTCCATGGCCGCTTACGGAAAGAGAGCAGGGCTTGAGACACTGATTTTTATACCCCGCGGGACCCCTTCTCAAAAGATACTGCCCATGCTTCTCCATCAGGGGCGGGTCATCACCCTTAAGGGAGAGAACTTTTCCGAACTGAAAACAAAAGTCCTCACTCTCTCACGGGGCTGCGGACTCAGAACGGTCACAGGGAACGGCCCCCATCGCATCGAAGGATATAAGTCTCTCTCTTTCGAACTGGCTGAGCAATCCGGAGGAGAACTTCCCGACTATATCGCTCTTCCTGTCTCGGCCACAGGACATGCCCGGGGAGTGTACAAAGGTTTCAAAGAACTCTTTCATTCCGGCATCATCAGCCGGATCCCCCGTCTGATCCTTGTCCAGGCAGCCAGGAATGCGCCTCTGGCGCTTCCCCTGAAAAGAGGAGAAGACAGGGTGCTCCCCTTTTCAGATTTTACAACGGCTGCATCAGCCCTCATCACAGGGAATCCCCCGGGAGGGGACGCCTTTCTCCGATTGGCTCTGGACAACCGTTGGCTGGGAGAGACTGTCACTGAGGAAGAGATCATCAGGGGAGTCTCTCTTCTGGCATCAGAAGGAATCTATGCAGAAGCTTCCTCTGCAACGGTAGTCTTCGCTCTTAAAAAACTTGTTAAAAGGGGAGCCCTGGATGCCTCTTCCACTGTAGCCGCCATTATCACAGGGAGCGGACTCAAAAACGACCCCGATATTTTCGGCGGACTCCCGCTTCCCCCTGAAATGGATCCCGTCGAACTGGAACTCTTTCTCAAAGGAACCTCCTCTTAAGAAACGACGCGATACCCCTCTTCCTCCACAGACCTTCGGATACGCTCCCTATCCAGGGCCTCTTCCCCGGTGACCTCGATTCGCCCCGTCGCCAGGTCCACAACGATTTCTTTCACCCCCGGCAGTTGTTCAATGGCTCTGCGCACAGCCATGCCACAATGATGGCATGTCATTCCTTCCACAATGATTATTTCTTTCATATACTTCCCTCCTTCGGCCGTCGGGCACGTTTCAGGCTCAGAGAGTTACTGACAACAGATACAGAACTGAAGGCCATGGCACCTCCGGCGATAATGGGCTGCAATAAACCCAAAGCAGCCAGAGGGATTCCCAGGGTATTATAGATGAAGGCCCAGAAAAGGTTCTGTCTGATCTTTCGCATGGTGAGTCTCGAAAGGTCCAGCGCATAGAGAAGGGTCTCCAGGCGGCCGTTCATCAATACCACATCCCCTGTCTCCATGGCGACATCTGTCCCGCTCCCCATGGCCAACCCTACATGAGCGGTAGCAAGGGCAGGGGCGTCGTTGATCCCGTCTCCCACCATGGCAACGACACGACCCTTTTGACGCAGTTCCTCGATTTTTTTTGCTTTTTCCCCCGGCATGACCCGTGAAAAGATCCGATCTGACGGGATTTCCAGCTTGTCTCCCACAGCCCGGGCCGTCTTATCGTTGTCCCCAGTGATCATATAGCTTTCTATCCCTCGCTCTTTCAGCCTCTTCAGAACACGCCCGGCCTCTTCTTTCAGCTGGTCTGAAAAGGAGATCAGTCCCACCACATCTCCATCCACAGAGGTAAAGACGACAGAATCGCCCAGGGCTGCTGCCTCTTCCCCGGCTTTGTCGATCTCTTCAGGCAGGTTTTCGGCCGGGACATATCCGGCCCGGCCTACACGGATCTCCTTCCCCCGGACCATTACACACACTCCCTGGCCGGGCTCGGCACTGAACTTTTCTGCCCGGGGAAGTTCCACTCCTTTTTCTGAAGCGAAATCTACTACTGCCCGGGCAAAGGGATGTTCTGAAAAGGCTTCTGCCGAAGCGCTGTAGGCCAAAAACTGTTCTTCAGGAAAATCTTTAATGCTCACAGCAGATGAGACACGGATAGATCCCGTCGTCAGTGTCCCGGTCTTGTCAAAGACCATGGCATCGATATCTTTAAGCCGCTCCAGACTCTCGCCGTTTCTCACCAGGACGCCCCATTCGGCCCCCTTGCCCATCCCCACCATCAAGGCTGTCGGGGTCGCCAACCCTAAAGCACAGGGACAGGCGATGACCAGCACTGAAACAGAGGCAATGAGCCCGTGAGAGGTATCCCCCTGAAAAAGGAACCACCCCAGGAAAGTAAGAAGAGCAATTCCCAGCACAGCAGGGACAAAATGGGCAGCGACCCGGTCTGCCAGTTTCTGGACAGGGGCTTTCGTTCCCTGCGCTTCTTCAACGATCCGTATGATGTGCGCCAGGACCGTGTCTTTCCCCACACGGTCGGTTTCTACTTTTAAAGACCCGGTCCCGTTTACGGTCCCTCCGGTGACTCTGTCTCCCTGTGCCTTTTCCACCGGGAGGCTTTCCCCGGTCAGCATACTCTCATCCACAGACGAAGCCCCTTCAAGAATATGGCCGTCGGCAGGAACCCTTTCGCCCGGTCGGACGATGAGATGGTCTCCGGGTACTATCTCCTCTATCCTTCTTGTCTCCAGGCATCCGTCTTCTGTTTCCACAAGAGCTGTCTTGGGCGCCATTCCCATAAGCTTTCTGATAGACTGAGTCGTTTTACCTTTGGCTCTGTTCTCAAGGTATTTACCCAGAAGAACCAGAGTAATGATCATGGCTGAAGTCTCAAAATAGAGTTCATGGCCATTTCCATCGACAGAGCGGAAAAAACCGTTATATATACTGTACAGGAAAGCCGTTGTCGTCCCCATGGCTATGAGAAGGTCCATCCCCGGGCTCAGGCTTTTCACGCTGTGCCAGGCCTTCCTGTAAAACGGAAGTCCGGCGATGAACTGGACAGGCGCGGCGAAGACCAGCTGGAACCAGGGTATATGGAAAAGCGGAGCGTTGATCCCCGCGACCATAAAGACCATGCCCGCCAGCAAGGGCAGGGTAAGGACCGAAGCCAATATAAGCCTTCCCGCCCCTTCCCCTTTTTTTTGTTTCAAATCCTGAACAGGGTTCGACCTGCGCGCCTTATACCCCAGAGACTCGATCTTTTCGATCAGAGAGTCCACATCCCCGTCCTCTGTCTCAACAAAACACTTTTCTGTCGCAAGATTGACATGGGCCCGTTTTACCCGGGGAAGAGAAGAGAGCCCTTTTTCAATCCTCGCCACACAGGAGGCACAGGTCATCCCCTCAATATCGATCTCAACCGCCTTATCCTCTTCAGGCTTTTCTGCAGGCTCATACCCCAGAAAACGGATCTTGTCATAGATCTTCTCTGTATCCACTATTTCCTGATCGTAGTCCACTGTAGCTTTTTCTGTGGCCAGATTCACTCTGACCTCCCTGACCCCCTCCTCTTTTCCCAATGCCCGTTCAATACGGGCAACACAGGAGGCACAGGTCATCCCTTTTATCTTAATGTCCTGTTTCATGATGTCTCCCTTCATCGAGGATCTCCACTTTGATCTTCTTTCTGATCCCTTCATTGAGAAGATGCAGCGGGAAAAAGGAGCCTGTAAAGAAGATCAGAGCACCAAGAACCGTCCATCCCTCCCCGGGGAGAAGGAGGCTTGCCAATAGTGCTCCGGCTATGGCTGATGCCAGGGGAGCCAGGAGGGCCAGAAAAGAGAAAGCCGGAGTAACAGGAAGGGTCAACTTGATCCTGTCTCCTCTCTCCACCCGGAGGGTATCAGGAAGGGTGATCCATTTCCCCCGGGGTTCTGATGGGCACAACCCGCACCCGGAACAGTTTTTACCATGAGCTTCTCCCTCAGAGACAAGGAAGATCCGTCCCTTTTCCTTTTCTTTTACCCATCCTTCTAATATCATACACCCCTCCTCACCGTCCGTGCTGCCTGGCCTCGATCATCTCTTTGATCCTCTTATACTCTTTTTCTGTGACCTCTCCCCTGGCCAGCTTCTTGTCCAGTATCTCTGAAGAAGAGATCCTCTTGTCGGATTCTTCTTTCCCATGGCTGCGATAAAATATGAGAGCGCCTGCCGCCAATAGAAGAAATAGAAACAAAAGACCCAGGGGAGCATATCCGGTCAGGGGACAGGATCCTATGAACATCATCGTACCTCCTTATTTCAGCATTTTCTTTACGGTCACCAGAACTTCATCGATTACTTCATCTCTGCCGGCTCTGATCTGTTCGACCACACAGCTCTTCAGATGCGCTTCCAGAAGGATCTTTTTGACTCCGTTGAGAGCAGCCTCGACAGATAAAAACTGGTTAAGGATCTCATCACAATAGACATCTTTATCGATCATCCGCCGTATTCCCCGCACCTGTCCCTCGATCTTATTGAGCCGGTTGATCATTTTGATTTTCAATTCATTGGAGTGGTGAGCTTTCACCGGCGTACAACATTTTTTATTTGCCATACCCTTACCCCCTATATCTATCATTCTGTTAGTATATTACTAACATTAGTATATCCTGTCAAGGGGATAAAACAAAAAACCCCGCACAAGGCGGGGTTTTTCTGAGATATGGAGTATTTGTCAGATCATCCGGGCTGTGACCCTGGGGCCGACTGTTTCCTTGAGAACCTGGTCGATCATAGAGAGTGTCCCTGTCCCTGCAGCAGCACAGGTGGCGCATCCTCCCAGATAACGGATGAAAATAATTGTCTCTTCTCCCTCTTTTTTGATATCCATGACCTCTACATCTCCCCCATCGCGGTGAAGAATGGGTTTTATCTTTTCCTCAAAGATCTTTTCAATGGCCTTATACTGGGCTATGGGGCTCATCTCTTCAAATGTCTCCAGGGATCCCCGTGACTTGATCTTTTCACGGTCCATTTCAGCCCGTACTTCCGCCAAAATATCTTCAAGGTAATACTTTCTTTTTTCATGTCCCCCCGGGCGGATACAGGATCCGCAAAAGGCCCCGGCTTTTGTATAGCGTGTGATCTCTTCCACACTTTTCAGGTCGTTGATTCGAATGACATCCTTGACCGTCTTCAGAGAGACACGGGCACACTCACAGACGATCTCTTCTTCTTCCAGATCTTCCATCTCCACCCCTTTATAGAGGGAAGCCGCTTTTTTGATGACATCATAGGCCATGACACTGCAGTGCATCTTCTGTGGGGGGATGGCCGCCTGGTCTTCCGTATCTCGCAGGGCTTTTTCCACATCCAGATTGGTGATCTTCAAGGCTTCGTCGACGGTCTTTCCCATGCAGAGTTCCGCCATCACATCGCTTGATGCGATAGCGGTGCCGCATCCGAAGGTCTTAAACCTAGCCTTCAGAATCGTATCACTTTTTGTATCCACAAGCCAAAAGAGGCGTACGGCATCTCCGCAGGATTCCGCTCCCCAGTCTGCAACAATAAGTCTTCTATCTTCTGCATCAGCTTCTTCGGGGGAGATCTCTCCGAAATAAGTGGGGTTATTCATCCTCTCGATAACATTATTTGAATAGGTCTCCCAAAGCTTACCGCCGATCAAGTCTTTCTTCGCCATAAGGCCTCCTTTTAATAGTCTATGGATATCTTCCTCAGCCTCTCAACGGCTTTTCCCAGGACTTCGATGACATAGCTGATCTCCTCGTCCCGCGTGAAGCGGGAAAGGCTGAAGCGCAGGGCCGTATGCGAGAGAGAGGGGTCTATGTTCATGGCCACGAGAGTGTGGTCAGTCTCCAGGGATTCTGAAGCACATGCGCTCCCCGTAGATACGGCTACTCCGAATTTATTCAGTTCCCATGCCAGAGCCTCCCCTTCCACCCCCTTGAAAGAAGCCAGTATCGTATTGGGTGTCCTTAATTCTCTTTTCCCCAGGATAGAAACATCCGGCAGATGTGCCATGGCATCTTCAAGCCGGTCTCTGAGAGCTCTGACCTGGGTCAGCTCCCTGTCCAACTGTGAGACAGCGAGATCCATGGCCAGTCCCATTCCGATGAACCCGGGGACATTGACCGTCCCTGCCCTGAGATTTCCCATCTGCTCTCCTCCATGCAGCAGCGGCCCGATGGGCATCCCCTTACGGATATAAAGCCCCCCGATCCCTTTGGGACCGTGAAATTTGTGAGCGCTGAAGGTCAGATAATCGACTGGCACCTCCTGAAGATCCACCGGGATCTTTCCGATAGCCTGGACGGCATCTGTATGAAAGGGGATACCGACACTCCGGCAATAACCGGCCATCTCTTTTACCGGGAAGATGAGCCCGGTCTCGTTATTAGCCCACATCACAGAGACAAGAGCCGTCTCCTCCGGGTTAAGATATTCTTTGAGGATATCCAGAGTCACGATCCCGTCTTCATTTACAGGGAGGAAGATAACACGGGCTCCCATCGTTTCCAGGTATTTTGCTGTATTATAGACACTGGGATGTTCGACAGACGAAACGATGATGCTCTTCTTATCCCCCTTCTTCAGGATCTGGTCAAAGAGATAATATTTTAATACGGTGTTATTCCCTTCCGTCGCACATCCGTTGATGATGATATTATCCTCATCGGAAGCCCCTAATCCCTTATAGAGCTGATCCAGGGCTTTTTCCATGGGCTGTCGCACCTCCATCCCGTAGGAGTGAAGGGAATTGGGGTTCCCGTACTTTTCTGTCTCAAACTCCTTCATCAATGCTGATACCTGAGGGTCGACCATGGTGGTCGCATTGTTGTCAAGATAGACACGTTCCATATAATTTCCTCCCTCTATTTGTTAGTATGATGATATCTATTAAACTATTTGTCAAGGTTTTTGTTCCGGTTACCCGTCTCAGATTTCCTTTTTTTCCCTTTTGCTGTTCAAATCAAGGCCGGCCACGATAAGAGCCACAGCTACAGCAAGAAGCCCCGTCAGAGCCGCCAGGGCCACTTCACGTGCTTGTCCCTCCACTGCCCGCTTATGGATTATCCCTATGAGGGCCCATACAGTAACAATAGGAAAGATAATATCATGCCGACGGACTACACGGTAAATAGTCAGGATAACCGCGATAAAGATCATCATCATAGCCCAGAACATATCCGAGACTCCCCATGTCCAACCCAGATGGACCTTGAGAGCTGTCAGATTGGCCAGAAGAGCGATGTTGATCCAGGCGAAATAGAAGCCAACGGGCAGCCCTATAAAAATCCTCTCCTGCCTGCTCAGTTTTTTATCCTTATCCCAAAGGATGATCTTGATGCCGTTCAGAGTAAAGAATAGAAAGACCATAACCGTTAATGAAAGGCCCGGAAGGAGATAGTGCCAGGAAAATATCCATGCCATGTTGAAAATACAGGTGATAACGAAAAAAACAGCCAGTTTCCTGTAGAGTCCCTCTTCATGAGTCCCGATCCTTTGTATGAAAAAGGCCGCATTGGCTCCCAGCAGGATATAGATGATACCCCAAATGGAAAAAGTAAACCCTGAAGGGACAAAGAGATTAGGATAAAGGCCGGAAACATCCCCTGTGGTCAGTCCTCCCAGCGGCAAGGCGTTGGCCAGATAATTGACAGCGATCATAGAGAGATAAGCCAAAGGGACAATAAGCCGTAGGGCCGTCGCGTTTCTTTTACTCATAAAAAACCTCCCGTAGACATTATACACGATTTTTCACGACTGGAAAGACAGGAAGATAAAAAGGAGCGCCCTTCCTCCCTTCTTTTCCTTTGACACTTCTCCGACGCTCCTGTACTCTCTAACCACTGAAAGGATAGTGATGTTCGGTTACATACGATATCTTCCCTGCCGGGAGCGACAGGGAGAAGAAGAGGAGTACAAAGGATACTATTGCGGCCTCTGCAAATCCCTCCGTTCGTCCTACGGCCAGGCGGCGGGGCTTTTCCTTTCATACGACACGACATTCCTGGCCATCCTTCTCGACGCACTCTCCCCGACTCCACGTAAAGTGACAAAAGAGACTTGTCTTCTGCACCCCCTTCGCAGACGCACGGTGATCCGCTCCCGGGCCGTGGACTACGCTGCAGATATCACTCTCCTTCTTTCCTACCGCAAGATCGAAGACAACAGGCGGGACAGTTCTCTTCTCTGGGGACTTCCTCTGCTGGGTCTGGCCCCTATGAGAAAAAGGGCTCTCAGCCGTTTAACTCCCCGGGGGGCTTCTGCAGAACACGCCTTTTCCACACTCTTCGCCCTGGAAGACTCTTCCGGCTTTTCTCCTGAACAGAGAGCTTCAGCCTTCGGTACGATACTCGGAGAGATCACAACATCCTATCCCGGCCTTGAAGCCTGCCCTCCTTCCTCTTTATTTGAGGCTGGGTTTCATCTGGGCCGATGGATCTACTATATCGATGCTCTTGATGATTTTGAAAAAGATCAGAAAAAAAACAACTACAACCCTATCCCCGTCCTTTTCCCTGACACGACCCGTGAAATGGTCAAAAGTTTTATGGCTGTCGCCCTGCAAAGTGAGCTCTTCGCTCTGGCCGATTCCCTGAAACAGCTTTCTTTGGCCCGAAACAGGGCATTGATCGATAACCTTGTCTACAAAGGGCTGGACACTATGACATTACGGATACTTGAAAAATTTCATCCTTCGGAGGTAGATAATGAAAAACCCTTACGCTGTCCTGGGCATTTCTCCCGATGCGACCATGGACCAGGTCCGGAAAGCCTACCGGGACCTGGCCAAAAAATATCACCCGGACAAACACGCTGACAACCCCCTTTCGGGGTTAGCAGAAGAAAAGTTTAAAGAGATCAATGAGGCTTACGAAACTATCCTGAAAGAGCGTGAAGGGGGCAGCAGCCGTGCTTCGCACTCTTCAGAGTCCTCAACCGATCTTCTCTCCAGAGCCCGCTCTCTTATCAACAGCGGGCGCTTCATGGAAGCTGAACGCCTGCTGGATTCTCTCTCGGCCAGGCCGGCTGAATGGTACTTTCTGAAAGGAATGATCTTTTTGAGAAAGGGATGGCGTATGCAGGCTGTCCAATACTTCCAGGCTGCCATGGAAGCTGACCCGGCTAACCCTGAATATCGTCAAGCTTTTGAACAAGTCGCGGGCCAGTCCCGGATGTATCGTGATATGTCAGCAAATTACGGAAGAACAACTGTCTCACCCTGCGACTGCTGTGCCGGACTTATCTGTGCTGATTGCTGCTGCGAATGCTGCGGTGGCGATTTTCTGGCCTGCTGTTGAGGACGATGATGAACAAGAGCCTTCATGCACGTCTGACGGCATTCACCGCCCTGGGGGCGGCATTGGGGACACTTATCCTCTATATGGCGGCGGTCTTTCCTTCGGGACGCCTGGTCCTGATCTTTACAGCCTCTCTTCCCGCAACTTTTCTGAGCCGTGAAACGACTTCAAAACGCGGGTGGGCCCTCTTTTTTCTAACTTTTTTCCTTTCTCTTATCCTTTTGCCAGCCAAACTGCCTGCGCTTCTGTTCGGTTTCTATTTCGGTTATTTCCCCCTTTTGAAAACTGCGCTTTCCGCAAAATGGAAAGGATTCTGGGGAGCTTTCCTTTTACGTCTCATTATCTTCAATGGAGCTATGGGGCTTCTCTTTTTCATCACCAAAGAGTGGGCAATAGGGGACATCCCTTCAGGAAAAGCCCTCTATGCCCTGATTCCTGCCCTCCAAATAGTCTTCATCGCACTGGAGATCGCTCTTCCCATGGCCATGACCCTTTACGAAGACCATATCCGTAAACATCTTCCCCTATAGGCTCTTGAGGAGACTCTCACGGCATTCTTCACATATGCCGTGTGTCACATAGGGGAGTTTCCCCTTCTCAAAGTACCTCATCCTCTGCAGGGCCTCTTCCAGGGTCAGCCATTCATCCTGTTCATGATGATAGATCTTTTTACACCAGCTGCACATACGGATAACAGGGCCTTCATCAAGACGGGCACAAATATGGGGAGCAACCGCTTCCCTTTTCTGCTCTCTCTTCAATATACTGGTAAAGGTGATTTCTCCTGATTCGCCCTTTTTGACCACCATCTCCATCTCTCTCACCCTGTTCGGGGAATCGCATCGGAAAGGGATTTTGTACTCCGCTTTGTCTCCGCTTCTTAATTTGGCCGCTATCGCCTGATAGAGATGCCGTGTGGTCTCGTCCCGGATAAAATCCCAAAGGCTGACCCCTATGACGGAGGAAACCTGGAAATCAGGATCCCAGTTTTCACGGGCGAAGTCGACCCATTGTTCATCCACGTGGATAAGTCTGTCCTGAGAATCGATCCCATAGGAATAACTGATCATTTATCCTCCTTTTTCTAATTATATACCTTCTTCCGCCCGTAATAAAAGATTAATTTTTCCTTTGACAAAAAACTACTTTTCCTGTAACTTAAGTTACTTAAACTTTATGGAGGTTTTCATGGATTACACGCTGTTTGTGGGGAATATTCCCTACTCGACTACTGAGGAAGAGTTAAAGGCTTTTTTTGAGCAGGCCGGCACCGTTTCAGAAGCCAAGATCATCAGGGACAGAGACACAGGCCGCTCGAAAGGCTTCGGTTTTGTCACCTATGCAGATGAAGAGGGCTTGAATGAAGCGATGAAAAGTCTTAACAATGCTGATTTCAACGGACGCAAACTGCACGTGGACCGCGCCCGTGCTCGTAATAAAGATCTTTCTCAATAATAAGGGGGGGTCTCTCCCCCTTATCCCCTTTTTCTCATAAGATTTGCTTGACACGATTCTGAATTGATTCTATTCTAATTGTAAAGTATGCTTTACTAGTTTGGGAGGTGTTATGGATAATGCTGTCAGAGAGCTTCGGCGCGAGAAAAACTGGACGCAGGAGGAGCTTGCCCAAAAAGTGCTTGTCTCACGACAGACTATCATCTCTCTGGAACAGGGACGTTATGACCCTTCCATCCAACTGGCCTTCCGCCTGTCTCGTATTTTCAAAAAGACCATCGAAGAGATCTTTTTCTACAGAGAGGAAGAAGATTAAGGGCAATGCTTGTTGGAACTCTTTGTCATCAGAGCCACTCTCTCTTCCGAACTCAAGGGAGTGGACTATCGGTTATGAGCTTCATTCCGTGTTGATTCTCTTTTCTCTTCCTGTTCCAAGTTGAAACCTTTCATTAATCACAATAGATCATTGATTTGAGGATATCCTCCATCTCTTCAGAATGGGCCTGGTAGACTTCACACTCTCTGCACATATCGACCATGGTATGAAGCCAATGTTTTTTGTCTTCCCCCTCAGACATAGATTTGTAGAAAGAGACCCAGTCAAACAGCCAACACGCTGTCTGTTCTGCGTAGACAGGACAATCTGAATCATGAGGGTCTTTGCCGTTGAAGGGGCAGTCGATCAACTGATAACATTTTTCGCATATTTTCATCAGAAATCACCCTCCCATAAAAAAAGAGCTACTCCGATGATACGTCGTTTTGAGAGATATGCAAGCAAAAAGAGGCGCCTGACGGCGCCTCTTTTCATCGGTCAGACTTTTTTATAACAGAACCACCAGTCGAAATTATCGTATTCCTCTTTTCTTTTCCTGGCTGTTTCCACATCCGTCGCCGGAGAGATGATGACCTGGTCGCCGATAAGTTCGTTATGCGGCCAGTTTGCCGGCATGGCTACTTTATGCTTGTCTGAGACCTGGAAGGCTTTCATCATCCTCACAAATTCATCAAAGTTCCTCCCCAGTTCCTGAGGGTAATAGAGTATCGCCCGAATGGTGCTTTCCGGATCGACAAAGAAGACGGCACGGACGGTATTGGTCCCTTTCCCCGGATGGATAAGCCCCAGCCGGTTGGCGACTTTCCCTGTGTCAGCGATGATGGGAAACTCTATCTCCACATCAAGATTATCTTTGATCCACTCTTCCCATTTTATATGGGCGAAAACCTGATCCACGCTCATTCCGATGAGTTCAGTGTTCATTTTCCTGAACTCATCATAACGTTTCTGAAAAGCAACGAACTCTGTTGTACAGACAGGCGTAAAATCTGCCGGATGGCTGAAGAGAATAAACCATTTCCCTTTCAGATCACCCGGCAGGTTTATCGTTCCCCGTGTGGTCTGAACAGTCATCTCCGGAAATTGATCACCGATCAAAGGCATTCTTTCTTCCATTGTTCCTCCTTTTAAATTAAGATCCCGCACTTTTCTGAAAAAACAGCTCTTCCACCTACGCAGACCCCTGTGATCCTCTTTTTTTCTTCTTTGATCTCAACACGTATCAGAGAGGGTTCTCCCATCGACTCTCCCTGAATAAACGAATAACTTTTTTTATGGTCAGGGCCGTACCGGTATAAATAAGCTGCCAGGGCCCCTGATGCAGTTCCCGTGGCTGCCTCTTCTTTTATTCCCACTGCCGGAGCAAAATTACGACATCTTGCCTGGAACTCCCCCTCTTCCGGGGCAAAGACATGATAACCCACAGCCCCGGCCTCACGGGACACATCTTCGATCTGATTCAGATCAGGCCGGATCTCTTTGAGAAAAAAACCCGACGCAAGAGGGACCAGGATATCCGGAAGCCCGGTGGAGACCACTTGGACCGGATAGGCCGGATGAAAAGCATCCGGGGAAAGGCTGAGCGACAGAGCGACTGTCTTCTCATCCACAGCCGCTCCGAAATATGGAAGAGGCTGTTCCATAAAAATGTCACCTTCCTCTGTGATGTCTATGGCAAGGACCCCCTTCTTTGTCTCCTGTGAATAAACTCCGGGTCGAAGTTTCTTTTCATGGCTGAGCCAAGTCCAGGCTGCAATGGTCGCATGTCCGCAAAGAGGCACTTCCTGCCGGGGTGTGAAAAACCTGAGATAAAAGCGATCTTCTTCCAGAGGCGTGATAAAGACTGTTTCTGAAAGCCCCGTTTCCCGGGCAACGGACTGCATTACTTTCTCAGGATAGGGAGACTCCGAAAAAACGATTCCTGCCGGATTTCCCCCTCCCCTCTTCCAGGTAAAAGCCTTGAAGAGAACAACGGATATTTTCATAGAATTATTATAAGATATGTAATAAACTTTGTCAAGTCTATCTTTTGTAATTATTCCACTTTACTGTTTAAGCTGTTTTTCATGAAAAAGACCCTTTTCTCTCCGAAATCGTCGGCGATGATCCAATTATCGAGTTGGTAGATCCGTATCTCTTTTTCTCTGGATATCTCTTTTTCTGTAATGAACCATCTGGGAATAGGAACAGAAGAAATTCTCTGCATTTGGATCTGAAAGGCGTTACGTGTCATTATTTTTAACTCGACGCCTTCTTCGAGTGGATTCTCCTGATAATGATAGACGCCGATCATCTCATGAGTCCTTGTGTTGTGGATCTCCTTGATCTGTTCAGCTTCGCCCGGCAGAAAAGCCGGTTTCCATGAGATGTTCTTCCTATCCTTTTCCCATTCATCAGCTCTCCTGTAGGCGTTCTCCACCCGGTCAGAATGTCCGCAGGCGATAAAGATGAGTAAAAATATTGCTGTCAGAATTTTTTTCATTCAGGCCTCCTTTCTCTCTTACTTTATTATATCATCTTCTCACGTGATTTAAAGGGTTACTCCGGATTTTCAGCTTTAACTTTTCCGGCGGCACTAAACAGAAATATCAGACTTATTCCCACGGCTTTTTTGACAGATCTGATAGAGGTCAGCCTGAACAGCAGGATAGGTAAGCTGCTCTGGCAGGCCTTCTCTTAAGGAGATCTCCCGGATCTCAAAAAGTCCCGGAGGCCCCAAGTCTTTGACTTCAGCCCTGTACAATCGGCCGAATCTCGTCTCTTTTTTGATGGTCACACGATAAGTCCCAAGAAAGGTCAGCGAGAAAGAGCAGGCTCCGGTCTCCTCCTTCAACTCGCGTACAGCAGCATCGAAGGAACTCTCGTGGCTTTCCCGATGCCCTCCGGGAAGCTCCCAGGTCTCCCTTTCTTTGTGCCTTACAAAAATTGATCTGCCTTTGTAAAAAGCGCCGATCACGACAAAAGTAATTAGCCGTTCGGGGATATGTTTACGCGGGAAAAAATCAAACTTCACATGCTCATTCATGAAGAATCCTTTCTTTTCTCCCTTCTCTCTGCAGAGAGAAGGTTGTATCTTTCAGTTGTCCTCTTCTTTGAGCCGCAGCCTTCCCAACATCCTTATGACAATTTCTGAAACATAATTGTTTCTTACAGTGTATAGTGCTAAAAGAGAAAGGGGAAATAAATGAAAAAAGCGAAGGAATCAGATATCAGGTTTGCTGAGATCTCCCGAAAGAATGTCTACGATATTATGCGGCTTTCCAGGTCACTTCCTCCCGAGCAACAGAATCTTGTGGCCCCCAATGCCGTTTCTATTGTGGAAGGTATCTATACACCCAACTCCTGGTTTCGGGGGATCTATGAGAGGGATATCCCGGTAGGTTTTATTATGCTCTCCTTCGGCAGTGAACTCGACAGCGGGATACCTAATAAAAATGATGTCTTCTTATGGCGTTATATGATCGCCGCTTCCCATCAGGGACGAAACATTGGTCTTCTGGCTCTGAAAAAAGTGATCCAACAGCTTAAAGAGAGCGGATACCTCCATTTTTACACCAGCTGCTCCATGGACGAGGGAAGCCCTTATCCCTTTTATCTCAAATGCGGATTTATAGATACAGGGAAAACATTAGAGGATGAGCAGCTTCTGAAACTCGACCTGTGTCATTTATAAGCTTGATCCAGAACTTTCCTGACAATACTCAGTAATTCATTTCTCGTAAAGGGCTTGTGGATCACATCAGTAATATGGGGATTGTTTTTGGCCTGTTCAAGAATTTCTCCTCCGTGGCCTGTGATGATCAGTAGAGGAACCATTATTCCGCATCTGCCCAGCTCCTTGGCCAGCGCTGTTCCGCTTATTTTCGGCATCGTCAGGTTTGATATCACCATATCGATGGATTCCCTGTTGACTTGCAGATAATCCAGAGCTTCCAGCCCGTCTCTCATGGCCGTTACATAATAGCCGGCTTCTTCCAGATTGTGTTTGACCAATTCGATGATCGCTTCATTATCCTCCACAAGAAGGATCGCCTCCCTTCCCCTGAACATCTCCCTTTCTTCAGTTCCTTCATCTGCACCCCGGGTTTCGTAAAGCGGGAAATAGACGCTGAATTCTGTCCCCTCTGCAGTTCTGCTTCGGGCCTCGATCCCTCCCTGAAGCTTCTTTACGATACTCTGAACCACAGAAAGCCCCATTCCTGTACCCTTTCCCGGAGCTTTTGTCGTGAAAAAGGGGTCGAAGATCTTTTCAATATTCTCAGGAGGGATCCCCGTTCCTGTATCAGACACCTTCAAGTGGATATAGGGGCCCGGGCTCAATGTCTCGTTAAGGGAGAGGGACTTCTCTTCTTCAAAAAGCACATCTTCAAGAAGAACGGCAACCCTTCCTTTTTCTCCTGTGAGGGCCTGAACTCCGTTCAAACAAAGATTCATAATGATCTGGTGTATCTGTGTCGGCTCTGCCAGGACAAAAGCAGAACTGTTCATCTCTGCCCGGATGACGACACTGCGCGGCAGAGAGGCTTTCAGTAGCTTTAGCGCCTCCTGCACAACCTTTTTGACCTGGACAGGCTGGACTTCCCCCTGGGTCTCCCGGCTGAAGGTAAGGATCTGTTTTACCAGGTTTCTGGCATGCATCCCCGCTTTATAGACCTCCTCGAGTTTGTCGTAGATGATCGGATTTGCCCTGGTCTTTTCCATGACGACTTCTGTGTATCCGATGATAGCCGTGAGAATATTATTGAAATCATGGGCGATCCCTCCGGCCAGGACTCCTAAAGCTTCCATTTTCTGTGTCCGGATAAGCTGTTCTTCCAGGACTTTTCTGTCTGAGATATCATTCACCATGGCGCGCACTTCATATAAAGACCCGTCTTCATCGTAGATCCCGGCCACCGAAAGGATGACCCAGATGGCTTCTCCGTCAGAACGGGACATCTTCACTTCGCCGCTGATAACTTTTCTCTCTCTGGTGAAACGGTCAAAAAGGATCCGGGCCGCCTTGGCGCCATGAGCCTCATCGGGAAAAAGAGAGTTAAAGCTTTTCTCTCTGAGTTCCACTTCTGTATATCCCAGAAGCTCCCTGGCAGCCAGATTCACTTTTTGGATCAGGCCTTTACCCGGCATGATGATAAAATAAGCCAGGGGAGAATTTTCAAAAAGCTCCTGGAAACGGTGTTCACTTTCACGCCGTATGGCGATCTCCTTTTTAAGCGACTCGTTTATCTTCAAAATATGGCGTGTACGTCTTTTCACCTGCAGACGCAGGAAACTTACCATGACGATCATAAGAAGGGCTCCTGCTGAGAGGATCAGAAGCGCAGGAAGCATCCAGGAGGGAGCTCGGGACAGTTTCTCTTCGCCGAACCACTTTCCAAGACTCTGGTAATAGGCAGAAGAATGGTCTGTGGTCATGCGTCGGAGGGAGTCATCGACAGCCTGCAGGATCCCTTCTTCCAGGGAAGGCGAAGCGGCAAAGTGCAGGCGCGTGGGATGGAATATAATGCCGGTCTCATCGATATCATATTGGGCAAGATAACGGACTCCGTAGTAGCGGTTGACGATCACTGCGTCCACGTTCCCTTTCTGAAGCATCTGCAAAGACTCAGGGTACGATTCAAAGGGGATGATATCACATGAGAAGCCGAAGTCTCTCATATATTTTGAAAATATATCTTGCTGCACAGAGCCTGCCAGGACGGCGATCCTCTTCTTCTCAAGGTCGGCCACTGATTTTATATCCGCATCTTTTCGGACATAGACCTGAAACCAGTCCGAAAGGACAGGGACTTCATGGTAGTGCCATTTTCGGGCCCTCTCGACAGAATAGGCCACATCTGTCATCAGGTCGATCTCTCCCCTGGTCAGACGGGCAAGCCCTTCAGACCAGGTCCCCGGGACAAACTCCAGATCCCATCCGTGCTCCCGGGCGATCTCATTGATGAGGTCTAC
>Ga0116152_10000344_pt1 | contig 38033 bp, 37 predicted proteins | sample AD_UKC119_MetaG_FD_89894 | JGI IMG/M metagenome (GOLD analysis project Ga0116152, IMG submission 89894) | Active sludge microbial communities of municipal wastewater-treating anaerobic digesters from Hong Kong - AD_UKC119_MetaG | ecosystem: Engineered > Bioreactor > Anaerobic > Digestate... | reverse complement strand
TGCGCCCCCTCTTCGCTGCGCGAATTCACCCCCGCAGGATATTTGGGGCACAAAGAAGCGGGCCGGGCTTGCCCCCGGGGCCCCGATGGCGGCAAAAGCGGGGAATGCGCCCCCTGCCCGCCCTTCGCGCCGATTGTTCCGCCTGCGCCGCGTTGTGCTGCATGGCGCTGCCCTTTGACGCAGGCGAGGCCTTTGCGCGAGACAAGCCGGCTTTGCATCCCTGCCCGCATCTTGACGGCGGATTCGGCTGCACGATTCACCACCACCTGACGGGGGCAGGCTATCGGGGCTGCGCGATTTACGACTGCAGGGGCGCCGGGCAGCGGGTGATGACCGAGGTTTTCCCCGGCGCGGACTGGCGGCGCGATCCGGGCCTGCGCGCGCCCCTGGCCGAGGCCTTTGCGCGCTTGCGCGGCATTCACGATGCGCTGGAGCTTCTGGAGGCCGCCGGGGCCCTGGTCCTGCCGCCCGGGCTGGTCGCCGAACGCCGGGCGCTGGTCGCGCTGTTTCACCCGCCCGCGGACTGGACGCAGGCCGGGCTGGCGGATTTCGACCTGGCGGCCGCGCGCCGTCGCCTGGCAGGCTTTCTGCGGGCGCTCAAGGACCATGTCCCGGGACCGGGTGCGGGCTAGCGCCCCTTGCACCCTGCCGTTGCGGGTTTTACATCTGTCCTCAGACCAAGGGAGACCCCGCGCATGGCCATGTCGGCAACCGAAATCGAAACCCTGCTGCGCGAATCCTTTCCCGCAGCGACGATCACCATCACCGACCTTGCGGGCGATGGGAACCACTACGCGGCGGAAGTGATCGACCCCAGCTTCAAGGGCAAGAACCGCGTGCAGCAGCAGCGCGAGGTGTATGCCGCCCTCAAGGGCAAGATGGACGGCGCGCATGGCGAATTGCACGCGCTGGCTCTGACGACCAAAGCCCCGGACTGACCCCTGTTCCGCGGCCGCTGCCGGCCTATCTGATCCCTATCCCCTATTGCGCGGCGCTGGCCGCGCCTGCGAAAGGACGAACCATGAGCGCCAAGGACACGATCCGCCAGACGGTCGACGGCAATGACGTCGTGCTGTTCATGAAGGGCACCAAGACCATGCCGCAATGCGGCTTTTCCAGCCGCGTGGCCGGGGTGCTGAACTTCATGGGCGTCGAGTACGCCGATGTGAACGTGCTGGCCGATCCCGAGATCCGCCAGGGCATCAAGGATTTTTCGGAATGGCCGACGATCCCGCAGCTCTATGTGAAGGGCGAATTCGTCGGCGGCTGCGACATTGTGACCGAGATGACCCTTTCGGGCGAGCTGGACGCGCTGTTCGACGCCAAGGGCGTGGCCTACGACAAGGACGCCGCCGACAAGATCCGCGAAGCCAACGCCTGACAGGCCGCCGCCAACCGCGAGGGGACACGGGCCGGTGCGTCGCGCGCCGGCCCTTTGTTCATGCCTGCTTTGACGGGCACGGCCACAGGGCGCAATGACGTCAGCGCGATTCCAACTGATCGGCCAGGGATTCCGCCCGGGCGGCGAGCTCGGACAGCGATTCCACGGCCGAGGCCGGGATGGCGGGAACCTCGATCCGTTCGCGCGGTGCGGACCGCAGGCGGGCGATCTCGGTCTGGGCGGCGGCGAGCTGATCCTCGGCGGCGCGGGCGCGGTCCTCGGCGCCGGCGGTCTTGTCGGCCAGCATGAGCCCCGCCATGAGCAGCATCCGCGATTCCGGCAAGCGGCCAATCTGACCGATCAGCGCGGTGGCCTCGGCGTCGAGCATGGCGGCGGCGGCGCGCAGGAAGTCTTCCTCGCCGGGTTGGCAGGCGACCTCGAAACTCTTGCCGCCGATGGTGATGGTTTCCTCGGGCATGGCTGGTCCTCTCTCAGCGCGTCTCGGCCGCGAGCAGCGGCTTCAGTTCGGCCAGGATCTCTTCCATCTCGGCCATTTCGGCGCGGCGCTCGGCCTGAAGGGCCTCCAGCTCGGCCGAGATCGACTTGTTGATGAGCGTCGTATCGGGGAAGGATTCGACCTGCGCGTCGCGCAACCCGGCGTTGGCCTCGATCAGCTTGGCATTGGCCTTTTTCAGGCGCAACATCTCGAGGCTTTGCAGATCGAGCTGTTCGGTCAGCCGCGCGAGGCGGCGTTCCAGTTGGGCGATCGTCGTCTCCTGGCGCTGCTTGACCTGCTGCACCCGCTCATTCAGTTGCGCATTCGCGGCACGTTCCTTTTCCAGCGCCTCGCGCAGGCTGGACACCACCGCCAGTTGTTCGGGATCGGGCGCGGACTCGGGGCGCGCGCCCAGTCCGAACACGCCGGACTTGGCTGGTCTGGCCGCCGCGGCACCCTTCTCGACCTGCCGGGCGATCCGCTCCAGCGCATCCGAGAGCCGTTTTTCCACCGGGGCCAGATCGCTCATCCATCTCTCCACAACTATGCCCGCACAGCCTCGCGAATCACAAGCTCGTGCCGCGCGGGTCGTTTTTCAGGCAGAATAGGGCGAAACATCGGGGTTTCCAACCAATCAGCGACGACCGGGCCGCCTGTGTGCTTGAACTCGCACCCCAGCCTGATAAGACGCCCGCAATCGCCCTCTTTCGAAGGAATGCTGCCTTGGAAATCGCTTCGCTTCGCGCCCAGCACCCCGATCACTGGCGTCTTGCCACCGCCATCCGTGTGCTGGCCATGGATGCCGTCGCCGCGGCGAAATCCGGACACTCGGGGATGCCGATGGGCATGGCCGACGTGGCCACCGTGCTGTTCCGCAACCACCTGAAATTCGATGCCAAGGCCCCCCATTGGGCAGACCGCGACCGGTTCATCCTGTCGGCGGGGCACGGCTCGATGCTGATCTATGCGCTGCTGCATCTGACCGGCTACGAGGACGTGACGCTCGATCAGATCCGCAACTTCCGCCAATGGGGCGCGATCACCGCCGGGCACCCGGAATACGGCCATGTCTCGGGCGTCGAGACCACCACCGGGCCGCTGGGCCAGGGGATCGCCAACGCGGTCGGCTTTGCCATGGCCGAGGCCCACCTGCGCGCCCGCTGGGGCGCCAAGATCCAGAACCACCACACCTATGTCATGGCCGGCGACGGCTGCCTGATGGAGGGCGTCAGCCAGGAGGCGATCGGCATCGCCGGCCGTCACAAGCTGTCCAGGTTGATCGTGCTGTGGGATGACAACGGCATCACCATCGACGGCGCGGTCGCGCTCAGCGACAGCACCGACCAGCGTGCGCGGTTCCGCGCCGCGGGCTGGCGCGTGCTGGAATGCGACGGTCACGACCCCGAGGACATCGACCGCGCCATCACGGCCGCCAAGACCTCGGCCCGCCCCGTGCTGATCGCCTGCAAGACGCATATCGCGCTGGGCTCGTCAGCGCAGGACACGTCAAAAGGCCACGGCGCGCTGACCGACGCCAAGCTGATCGCCGACACCCGCGCCGTCTATGGCTGGGAGCATGGCCCGTTCGAGATCCCGGCCGACATCAAAGCCGAATGGGAGGCCATCGGCACCCGCAACACGGCCGATCGCGAGGCCTGGGAAGCGCGCTTTGCCGCCCTGCCTGCCGGGCGCCAGGCGGAATTCGTGCGCATCTTCACCCGCGAGATTCCCAAGCGCCTGCCCGCCGCGATCCGCGCCGTCAAGAAGGCCGCGATCGAGTCCCCCAAGGCGATGGCCTCGCGCGCGGCCTCGGAAATCGTGCTCAAGGCGGTCAACCCGATCGTCACCGACACATTCGGCGGCTCGGCCGACCTGACCGGCTCGAACAACACCCGGACCGAGGATCTGGGCGTGTTCGACGTGGACAACCGCAAGGGCCGCTACATGTATTGGGGCATCCGGGAACACGGCATGGCGGCGGCGATGAACGGCATGGTGCTGCACGGCGGCGTGCGCCCCTATTCCGGCACCTTCATGGCCTTTACCGACTACGCCCGCCCCTCGATGCGCCTGAGCGCTCTGATGGGCCTGCCGGTGGTCTATGTGATGACCCACGATTCGATCGGCCTGGGCGAAGACGGCCCCACGCACCAGCCGGTCGAGCATCTGGCCATCTCGCGCGCCACCCCCAACACGCTGGTGTTCCGCCCCGCCGATCTGGTGGAAACCGCCGAGGCCTGGGAATGCGCCCTCTATCAGGTCGAGACCCCCTCGGTCCTGTCGCTGAGCCGCCAGAACCTGGCGCCGGTGCGCGACACCCATGTGCCGCGCAACCTGACCGCCCAGGGCGCCTATGTCCTGGCCGAGGCCGAGGGCAAGCGCCAGGTGATCCTGATCGCCACCGGCTCCGAGGTCGAGATCGCGCTCAAGGCTCGCGATCTGTTGCAAGCCGAGGGGATCGGCACGCGCGTGGTGTCCATGCCCTGCATGGAGCTTTTCGCCGCCCAGCCCGAGGCCTATCGCCGCCGCGTGCTGCCGGCGGGCCCGGTGCGGATCGGCATCGAGGCGGGCGTGCGCGCCGGCGGCTGGGACCGCTGGCTGCTGGGCGAACGCGGACGCAAGGCCGATTTCGTCGGCATGACCGGCTTCGGCGCCTCGGCCCCCTACGAACGCCTGTATCAGGAATTCGGCATCACCGCCGAGGTCGCCGCGACGAAGGCAAAGGCCCTGCTCTGAGCCTCGGACACCCGGTGGCACCGGCATGAGAAACGCCGCCCTCAGGGGCGGCGTCTGTCGTTTCGGGGTGCTGGGATTGCGGGGGAACGGGGATCGGACAGACCGGGTCTTAACGCATGGGTCCCGGTCGCGTTCCGGGCGGGACACCGCGCGACTGCGCGCGCGGCGCGAGGCCCCTCGACGGGGCCGAGCGCCGCCCCCACGACTACAGCAGCGCGCGCTCGTCCAGCGCCTTGGCGATCTCGGCGCGCACCAGCTTGCGCACCTGCAAGGTGATGCGCTCACCCAGTTGTCCGTGCAGTTCCTCGCGCACGATCTGCGCGACCAGCGCGCGCAGCGCCGCCTCGTCGATCACCGTCTCCAGGACCGCGTCGGCCTCGCCACCCTCGTCCGGCGCGACGGCCTCGTCGGCCCGCTCCGCTTCGCCCTCGGACGGTGCGACCGAGGCGACGACAGGGACCACGTCGGGGGTCACGTCATCGGGGGTCCCGTCGGGGGTCACATCGCCACCCGACTCGGCGTTGCCCGTGTCCGCCAGGGACAGGCCCACCTCGGTGGCGGCGACCGGCGAGGGTCCCTCGGCAGCGTCATCGGGTGTCGCGTCCTGCGGCCCCTCGCCCCGGTCCCTGGCCGCGTCGGTCTCCGGCGCCATGGCGCCGGTGGCCGGTGCCCCGGGCTGGGCCTTGCGGCTGCGATGGTTGAAGTTGAGCCGCCCATACAATTCCGTCACATTCGAGACGCGCGGCGCCTCCTCGACGGCCTCGCCCTCCCAGGCCTCGCCGCTGGCGGAAACCGCGGCCTCGAGTTCGGCGATCGTGGCCTCGAGCTTGCCGAAATCGGGTTCGGGCAGGGTCAGGTCCCCCTCGGCCCGGAGGCGCCGCGCGTCGCTCCTCGGCGCACCGTTCGGGCTGTCCGCCGGCGCGGCCGTGGCGGCGGGGATCTCTGATTCCGGGGCGGCGCTATCGGTCGCGACGCGCTGCGCCTCAGTCAGGATCAGCCGCCCGGCCTCGGCCCCGCGCGTGCCTTCCTGCGCCACCAGGCGCCGGATCGAGGTCAGGACATCCTCGATCTCGCGGTTCGTCATGGCGTCCGACATTCCGTTACCCCTGCTCGTTTTGGCGCACAGGATAGCGCCGCTCGGGCGTCGAAACAACATCCGATCAGGATGAACGATCCGTCAACGGCCGTTGGGCGGATCTCAGCGATCCACCTGCGGGCCGAAACGGCCCATGATGCGGTCCAGGCGGCGGCCCTGCTCGGACGGCGTCTCGCGCGGGGGTTCGCGGCGCAGGGTCGCGGAATAGGCCTCGACATCATAGGTCGGGATGCCCAGCCCCAGCGACTGCACCGTCAGTTGCCCGGTCGATTGCAGCAGTGCGTAGGCGGCCGTTTGCAGGCCGGCGGCGGCATAGATGCGGGCACTGCGCGCATTCAGCAATTCCTGCTCGGCGTTCAGCACATCGAGCGTGGTGCGCGAGCCCAGCTCGGCCTCGGCGCGCACGGCGTCATAGGCCGATTGCGTCGCGCGGATCTGCTGATCGCTGGCCAGAATCGTGGCGCGCGCGATCTGCACCTGCGCCCAGTTCGCGGCAACGAGTTGCTGCACGGTCGCGACCGTCTGGTTCAACGCCGCGCGCTGCGCCTCGGCCCGGGCGACCGCCTGCCGCTCGGAGGAATCGAGCCGCCCGGCGTCGAACAGGTTCACCTGATAGTTCAGCGACCCCGAGAAACTGGTGGCACCGCGTTCCGGTGTGCCGGAATAGCGGCCAAAGCCGGTCTGCGCCTGGATCGAACCGGTCAGCGTTCCCAGCCGCTGCGTCTGCACGATCTGCGAGGTCAGGTCGGCCACCGCGACCAGGTGCTGGGCCTGGGTAATCGACGGGTGATTGCGGCGCGCGGTCTCTTGCGCGGCCTCGAGCGAGGCGGGCAGGCGCGGCAGGCGCGGCGGCGGCGAGATGTTCTCGGGGTAGGCGCCGATGGTCAGGCGATACTGCTCGCGCGCGATCGCCACGTCGCCCTGCGCCGTGGCCAGGCTCGACCGCGCGGCCGCCAGCCGGGCCTCGGCCTGGGCGACATCGGTGCGCGTCGAATCGCCCAGTTCGAACCGCTCGCGCGCGGCGCGCAACTGCTCGCTGATGAGCGAGACGTTGTTTTGCTGAAGCTGCAAGGCCTGAAGCTTGCTGTAGAGCCCCAGATAGGATTGCACCGCCCCCATCAGCACGTTCTGTTCGATCGCCGACAACGCCGCGCGGGTGGCCAGAACGGTCTCGTGCGTGGCGTCCACGGCCAGCCGCCCGCGACCGAAATCCAGCAGCGGAATCGTCGCCTGCAAACCCAGGCTGAGCTGGTAATCGGGCGACCCGGTGGTGCTGGACAGGGCCGTCGCGGCAAAGTTCACCACCGGATAAAGCGCGGCGATCGACTGTTGCACGTCTTCGTCGGCGGCGCGCAGCAAGGCGCGGTTCTGATCCAGCAGGTTCGAATTGCGATAGGCCGAGGCCAGCGCGTCGGCCAGCGTATGCGCGCCCGCCGGCAGGGCCAGGGCCGAAACCACGCCAAGCGCGACGACGGCCGCGCGAATTCGTGTCAGAACGCCCATCGCGCCCTCCTTGCCAGTTGCGGCACTCGCCCCCCCGGGCCAGGCCCCGCGTGCCGCCCAGGCGGGCGGCGCGCCGCGTTACAGCGCGAAGACGCGCGCGGCGGTGAAACCGTCCAGCACCGGCGCTGCGGCGTTGAACACGTCCCGCCAGCGAATCGTTCCGGCGTGCTTGACCCCCAGCCGCATGGTGCCCAGCGCCCCGTCGAGGAACAGCGCGGCGACGCGCCCGCCCTCCTTGAGCTGCGCTTCCAGCGGTTGCGGGAAGACCTCGATCCCGCCCTGGACGACGATCGCGTCATAGGGGCCGTGCGCCGGGGCGCCATCCGCCAAGACGCCACGTTCGACGACGACATTGCTGGCGCCGATCGCCTCGAGCGCCGCCTCGGCGTCGTCGGCAAGCGCCGAATCGGATTCGAGCGCGATCACCGCCTCGGCCATGCGGGCGATCACGGCGCTGGAATAGCCCGTCGCCGACGCCACATCGAGCACCAGTTCGCTGGGCTTGATGTCCAGCGCGTCCAGCATCTTGGACAGCGTGCGCGGGTCCAGCAGGACGCGCCCGCCGCCCAGGGCGACGTTCTCGCCGACATAGGCGACCTCGGCCAGTGAACCGGGCAGGAAACGCTCGCGGGGAATGGTCAGCATGGCCTCGATGATCGGCAGCTTGGTCACGTCCGAGGGGCGCACCTGGTTGTCGACCATCATCGTCCGGCGTGCGGCGAAATCGGGCATCGAATGGCTCCGTCTGGGTCTGTCGGCCCCTCTTGCCACAGGGGCCGGGACCTTGGCAATGCGCTGTGCCCGGGCGCGCGTGCCGCGCGCGGGCGGTGTGGCTTCCTCGCACGCGGCGGCGGGCGATTCAAGCGGAATGTTCAGTTTCGACTGAACGATCAGACACGAGATCAGGATTCGGCCGGAACCGTCACGCCCCGCTGCACCGCCGGGCGCGCCAGGAACCGCTCGTACCAGGCGGGCACGTTTCGCAGCGCCTGCCAGCCCACAAGATCGGCGGCCTTGTAATGTGTCATCAGCGTGCGCACCCAGGGGCCGACGGCGATGTCGGCGATCGAATAGTCGCCAACGATCCAGTCTTTCCCTTCGAGCTGACCATCCAGGACCTTGAGCAGGCGCTCGGTCTCGGCGCGGTAGCGTTCGACCGGGCGGCGGTCCTCGATCTCCTTGCCGGCGAAGGCGTGGAAATAGCCGAACTGCCCGAACATCGGCCCCACGCCCCCCATCTGCCACATCAGCCATTGCAGCGTCTGCAACCGCAGGACCGGGTCCGTTGACAGGAATTTTCCCGTCTTTTCCGCCAGATAGACAAGGATCGCGCCGCTTTCGAACAGCGCCAGGGGTTGGCCGCCCGGACCGTCGGGATCCAGGATCGCGGGGATCTTGTTGTTCGGATTGAGGGCCAGGAATTCCGGCGTGAACTGGTCGTTGTCCGCAAAGCTCAGCCGGTGCCCTTCATAAGGAAGGCCGGTTTCCTCCAGCATGACGCCGACCTTGACGCCATTGGGCGTGGGGATCGAATACAGTTGCAGCCGGTCGGGGTGTTGCGCGGGCCAGCGGCGGGTGACGGGATGATCGAAAGCGTCGGACATGTCAGGCTCCGGGGAATGGGCGCACGAGTTTCACCTTGATTTGAAGGCGCGCGCAGGCATTGTTCGCGATACGGAAAGGTAAACCAGCTTCGCCCGGGGGGTTCAAGGCGCGTTCCGTCGCGCCTCCGTCAAGGGGGGAAGACAGGGATAAAGGGACAAGGCGTGTTCAACGAATTCAAGACCTTCATCGCCCGCGGCAATGTCATGGACATGGCCGTGGGGATCATCATCGGCGCGGCCTTCACGGCCATCGTCACCTCGCTGGTGGGCGACCTGATCAATCCGATCATCGGGTTGTTTACCGGCGGCATCGACTTTACCAACCAGTATGTCGTCCTGGCCGGGGATGTGCCGGCCGACGCCTCGCTGGCCGCCGCGCGCGAGGCCGGGGCCTCGGTCTTTGCCTATGGCGCTTTCCTGATGGCGGTCATCAACTTCCTGATCGTCGCCTGGGTGGTGTTTCTGATGGTCAAGGCCGTGAACACCCTCAAGGATGCCGCCAAGCGCGAGGAAGAGGTCGCCCCCGAGGCCCCCGCCGCGCCCGCGGGCCCGACGCAGGAAGATCTGCTGGCAGAAATCCGCGATCTGCTCAAGGCGCGCTGACAGCGCGATGCAACGCGTGCGGCAGGCCCCCGGAACGGGGCCTGTTCGCGTTCCGGCCGCCGGCTGACGGCTGGCGCCCGGGTCAGGGGATCTCGGGACCCGGGACCCCGGGTTGCGCGGTGCCGGCGGGGCCAAAGACTTCGTCACCCGCCCGCCACTGGGCCCAGAGACCGGCGATCGTTTCGTCGCCTTGCTGGCGCAGGCCCAGAACCTCGATTCCGATCAACGCACTGACCCGCCAGGCATCGCGCGCGGCGCGGCGCGCCTGCTGGCCGGCGCCCAGCATCTCTTCGATCGCACCGGCGGCCAGCGCAAAGGGCAAGGCCAGCGACAGGGCGGGCAAGCCGGGACGAACCTGCGCCAGCTCGGCCGCCAGGTCCACGGCGATCACGCGCGCCGGCTCGCCGTGAACCAGAAGCCGCGTCACCACCGCCTCGGTCAGGTCGTCAATCGCTTGCGCATCCCACACCCGAACTCACCCTGTCACAGCGCGCCGCGCACCCCGGGCGCGGCAGCGGACCCTTCTACACCGATTCGCCCGATGTCGAAACCGTCAGGGCCGCGCGGTCAGCGGCTTTCTGCGGTGTCGTCGTCCTCGTCCAGCGATTCGCGCACGCCGCGCGCCGGGGTCTGGACGGTGTAGCCCGCCCACCCCATGCCATCGCCGGGTTGCGGCAGGGCGGACTGGTCCTCGCGCAGGTGCAGGTGAACCTTGGCGATGAACAGCGCGGTGATGGGCGAGCTGAGAAACAGGAACAGCGCGATCAGCAGTTCGTGCAACGAGACCCGCCCCTCGGTCGCATAGACGAACAGCATCGAGGCGATCAACACGCCGCCCACCCCCAGCGTCGTCGCCTTGGTCGGGGCGTGCAAGCGCGTCATCGGGTCCGGCAGGCGCACCAGACCATACGAGCCGATCAGCCCGAAGACCCCTGCGATGACCAGGAACACGCTGACGGAAATTTCGGCCCAGAGCGGCAAGTCGGTCATGGCGTTATCCCCTCACTCGATGATGTCGCCGCGCAACAGAAAGCGGCAATAGCTGACGGTCGAGATGAAACCGACCAACGCAAACAACATCGACACCTCGAAGAAGATCGCCGAACCCAGCGCAATTCCCAGCAGGATCAGCAGGGCGATCGCGTTGATGGTCATGGTGTCCAGCGCCAGGATCCGGTCGCTGGCCTGCGGCCCCTTGACCACCCGCCACAGGTTCAGCAGCAGGCCCAGGGCAAAGCAGCCGATGGCGAAGCTCAAAGCATAGAGGATCATTCGAAGATCTCCTTCAGGCGGCGTTCGTAGCGGGCCTTGATGTCGTCGCGCACGGCATCGGGGTCGGGCGCGTGCAGGCAATGGACCAGGATCGCGTGACCATCCTCGGACAGGTCGCAACTGACGGTGCCCGGCGTCAGGGTGATGGTGCCGGCCAGCACGGTGATCGCCTCGGCGGCGCGGATTTCCAGCGGCACGCAGACCCAGGCGGGGCGCAGGTCGCGCCGGGGCTTGAACAGCACGATCAGCGCCACGTCGATGTTGGCCTTGACGATGTCGTAGATCACCACGACCACGTATTGCGCCACCAACAGCGGCCGACCGAGGCGCGGCATGTCGGGCCAATAGGGCCGCGTGACGGCGGGGATCGCCAACCCGAGAAGGGCCGCGAAGACCAGCGAGTTGATCGCCACCGAGTTCACCAGCAATAGCCAGGTCGCGGCCAGGGCCAGGGACAGCAGCGGGTGGGGAAAGAGGCGCTTGAGCATCTCAGTGTCCCTCTTGCGTGGCGCTATGGGCCGGAGCGGCATGATCGGCGCCGTGAACCTGGTCGGCCAGGGCCTGCTCGCGCGCGGCCCGTGCGGCGCGCTCTTGCGGCGTGCCCAGAACCGCGTCGATATAGGCCTCGGGCGTATAAAGCTGCGCGGCGGTGGCCCGGGCATAGCGCGAAACCGGACCCGCCAGGACCGTCAGCGCCACGATCAGCGCGATCAGCACCCCCAACGCCGCCTGCCCCCAACCGGACAGGGCCCCGTCCTCGGGGGTGAAATCGTCGGCCACGGGGGCGGCGTTGTCAAAGGGTTTCCAGAACAGCGCCGAGCCCGCCCGCGCATAGCCCACCAGCGCGATCAGCGAGGTGCCCAGCACCAGCGCCCAGCCCCAGACCCACCAGGACTGGTCGCGGATCGCGTCCAGGATCATCAGTTTGCCCAGAAAGCCGGACAAGGGCGGCATCCCGACGGCGGCAATGGCCGCCAGGAAGAAGAACGCCGCGACCAGCCCGCCGCCCGGCATCGGGGCCTGTGGGCTCAGCGCCGAATTGCCGCGCCGCGCGCGCACCTGATCGACGACCAGGAACATCGCCCCCGCCGTCAGCGTGGAATGGATCAGGTAATAGAGCGCCGCCGCGGTCGCCGTCTCGGTGAAGGTGCCGATGGCCAGAAACAGGGTCCCCATCGACCCGATGGCGGCAAAGGCGGCGATGCGCGCCAGCGTCCGCCCGCCCAGCACGCCGATCATGCCGACGCTCAAGGTGACCAGCGCCGCCGGCACCAGCACGCCGGCGACCAGCCCGTCCATGGCCGGCAGCGTGTCGGGGAAGATCAGCGTGTAGACGCGGAGCACGGCATAGGCGCCGACCTTGGTCATCACCGCGAACAGCGCCGCCACCGGCGCGGGCGCCAGCGCATAGGTGTTGGGCAGCCAGAAATGCACCGGGATCAGCGCGCCTTTCAGCACGAAGACCAGCAGCAGCAGCGCCGCCGTCACCCGGACCAGCGCCGCATCGCCCGCCGGCAGCATCTGCGCGCGCTCGGCCAGGTCGGCCATGTTGAGCGACCCGAACACCGCATAGAGCGTGCCCAGCGCGAACAGGAACAGGGTCGATCCCGCCAGGTTGAAGATGACGTATTGCACGCCGCCGCGCAGCCGCATCCGCCCGCCTGCGTGGGTCATCAGGCCATAGGACGCGATCAGCAGAATCTCGAAGAACACGAACAGGTTGAAGATGTCACCGGTCAGCATCGCGCCGAACAGTCCCATCAGCTGGAACTGATAGAGCGCGTGAAAATTGCGCCCCCTCTGGTCCCAGCCGGTGGCCACCGCATAGGCCAGCACGATCAGGCCCAGCACCGCCGTCAGCGCGACCATCAACGCGCTGAGCCGGTCCAGAACCAGCACGATGCCGAAGGGCGCCGGCCACGAGCCCAGTTCGTAACTTTCGACGGTGCCGTTCGCCGCCGCGACCAGCAGCGCCAGCGTCAGCGCAACCAGGACCGCGCTGGACGTCAGGCCGGCGACGCGCTGCAACAGCCGGTCGTGGCGCATCGTCAGGCCGATCATGGGGCCTACGATGGCGGGCACGACGATGGGGGCAATGATCCAGTGTTCCATCCCGTCGCCCCTTTATTGCGCGTGATCCGGGTCTTCGCCCGGTTTCTCGATGTCGATGGCGTCGTTGCCGGCGTTCAGGTAGCTGCCCAGCGCCATGATGACGACCAGCGCCGTCATGCCAAAGGAAATGACGATCGCGGTCAGCACCAGGGCCTGCGGCAACGGGTCGGTCATGACCTCGGCCGCGCCCAGGATCGGTGGCGCGCCGGCCAGCAACCGCCCCGAGGCAAAGATGAACACGTTGACCGCGTAGCTGAGCATCGACAGCCCCAGAACGACCGGAAACGTCCTGAGCCTGAGCAGCAGATAGACCCCTGCCGCGGTCATGGCGCCGATGGCGATGGCGACGAGCAGTTCCATGTCAGCGCTCCTCCCCGGTCTCGCGCCGGGTCTCGGCGTCGATCGTCGGGCTGCGTTCGATCATCGGGTCGATGTCGGCCGCAGTCAGGTTGATCCCCTCGCCCGCCCGCAAGCCGATCCGGCTGAGGCTGGCCAGCGCCAGCATCACCGCGCCGATCACCGTCAGGAACACCCCCAGATCGAACGCCGCGGCGCTGGCCAGGTGGATGTCGTCCAGCGGCCAGACGTGCACATGCACATTGGTCGAGGTCAGGAAGTTCCAGCCCAACACCAGGCTGGTGGTGCCGGTCAACACCGCGATCAGCACCCCCAGCGAAATCATCCCGTGATAGGCGAACCGCTGGCGCGCCTGGCTCCAGGCAAAGCCCGAGGCCATGTATTGCATCAGCAGCGCGATTGCCACGACCAGCCCGGCGATGAACCCGCCGCCCGGCTGGTTGTGCCCGCGCAGGAAGATGTAGACCCCGACCGTCAGCGCGATCGGCAGCGCGACGCGGGTCGCGACCACCATCATCAGCGGGTGGCGGTCATGGGCCTGGGGCATGTCGGGCTGCCAGTTCAGCAACCGGCGCGAGGCCGGGCCGCGCAGGATCACCTCGACCAGGGCGAAGATGATGAGCGCGGCAATGCCCAGCACGCTGATCTCGCCCATCGTGTCGAAGCCGCGGAAATCCACCAAGATCACGTTGACGACGTTGTTGCCCCCGCCCCCGGTATAGGAATTGGCGATGTGATAGTCGGCGATCGTCGGCAGGCTCATGTCGCGGGTCAGGATCGCATAGGCCAGCCCGCCGATCCCGCCGCCCGCGACCAGCGCAATCGCGCCGTCACGCCAGCGCCGGAACGCCCCCGATTCCACCGGGGTTTCCTTGGGCAGGTAGTTCAGCGCCAATAGCAGCAGGATGATCGTCACCACCTCGACCGTGAGCTGCGTCAGGGCCAGGTCGGGGGCCGAGAACTGCACGAAGGTCATCGACACCACCAGCCCGCAGATCGAGATCACGATCAGCGAGACAAAGCGCATCCGGTGCACCAGCACCACCCCCGCCGTCGCCACCATCACCAGCGTGAAGAAGATCAGCTCGACCGGACCGACCGGCAGCAGCGGCCGGGTGCCGGGGGCAAAGTCGCCGCCCAGAAAGGCCCAGGCCCCATAGGCCACCACCACGACCGAGAAGATGCCCAGATAGCGCGAGATCGCGCCATCGTGCAGCGTATCGGTCAGCGCCGTCGCGCCGCGCGCCAGCGGGTTGACGATGCCGTCGAAGATCGCCTTGGCCTCGGGTCGGGGCGCGGCATCCCAGAGCGGCGCCAGCGGCCGCTGGAGCATGAGCAACACAAAGCCCGCCGCCACCGCGATGCCCGACATGATCAGCGCGGGCGTGACACCGTGCCACAGCGCCAGGTGCACATGCGGATGCCCCCCAGTGACCGCGCCCGCGATCACCGCGACCAGATGGCCCACGGTCTGCTGCGGGAACAGCCCGATGACGACCACCAGCACCGCCAGCAGCGCCGGCGGGGCCCACAGGCCAAAGGGCGGGTCGTGCGGATGGCCGGGATAGTCGGTGCGCTCGGGCCCCAGAAAGGTGTGCGCCACGAATCGCAGCGCATAGGCGACCGAGAAGACCGCCCCCAGCGTCGCCGCCACGGCGATCCAGGTGCCGGTATCATGCGCGGCCTCGAGCATCATTTCCTTTGACAGGAACCCGTTGAACAGCGGAATCCCCGCCATCGAAAGCGCCGCCACGGTGCCGATGGTGAAGGTCACCGGCATCAGCCGGCGCAGCCCGCCCAACAGCCGCAGGTTGCGCGTTCCGGCCTCGTGATCGACGATACCGGCGGTCATGAACAGCGCCGCCTTGAAGGTCGCGTGGTTGATGATGTGGAACACCGCGCCGATCGCGGCGTATTCGGTGCCCAGACCCAGAAGGAAGGTGATGAGCCCCAGGTGGCTGACCGTCGAGAACGCCAGCAGCGCCTTCAGGTCGTCCTTGAACAGCGCGATCACGGCGCCCAGCACCATCGTGACCAGCCCCGCCCCGGCGACCAGCCAGGTCCATTCCGGCGTGCCCGACAGCACCGGCCACAGCCGCGCCATCAGGAACAACCCGGCCTTCACCATCGTCGCCGAATGCAGATACGCCGAGACCGGCGTCGGCGCCGCCATCGCGTGCGGCAGCCAGAAATGGAACGGGAACTGCGCGGATTTGGTGAACGCGCCCAGCAGGATCAGCAGCAGCGCGGGCAGGTAGAGGTCGGATTGCCGGATCGCCTCGCCCCGCGTCAGAATCACGTGGATGTCGTAGCTGCCCGCGATCTGCCCCAGGATCAGCATTCCGCCGATCATCGCCAGCCCGCCCAACCCGGTCACCGTCAGCGCCATGCGCGCGCCCTGCCGCCCCTCGGGCAGATGCCGCCAAAAGCCGATCAGCAGGAACGACGACAACGAGGTCAGCTCCCAGAAGATCAGCAAAAGCAGGATGTTGTCGGACAGAACGATGCCCACCATCGCACCCTGGAACAACAGCAGATAGGTGTAGAAATTGCCCATCGGATCGGATTTCGACAGGTAGAACCGTGCATAGGCGATAATCAGCAGCCCGATGCCCAGGATCAGCAGGGCGAACAGGAACCCCAGCCCGTCCAGCATGAAGTTGACGTTGAGCCCCAGCGCCGGAAGCCAGGTGTAGCCCTCGGTCAGGACCTCGCCGCGCAGCACGGCGGGGGCGTTCATCAACAGGCCGATCAGCGCCAGGCCCGTCACCGAAAAGGTGATCGTCGCGCAGGTGTTGCGGCCCGCGCGGATCATCAGGCCAGGCAGAAGGGCGCCCAGGAAAGGTAGTGCCGCGATCAAGGCAAGGGACATGCCGGTTCCGTTGTCTGAGGGCGGCCCGTCATAGGGCGCCGGTGATCGGAGACGGGCCTCCCAGACCCGTGAGGCCCTACCTTCGAAACCGGGGGCGCGGTGTCAAGCGAAAGTGACCGAGGCCGCGTTAACGGCCGCGTTATCTGCCCCGGCGCCATGCAAAAGGGCGGCCCAGGGGGCCGCCCTTTCGTCAATCGGCGTGCCGATCAGGCCAGCGCGAGGTTGGTCGCCGACTGGCGGCCGTCGCGGCTGGTTTCCAGGTCAAAGGTGACCTTCTGGCCGTCGTCCAGGCCGCGCAGGCCGGCGCGCTCCAGCGCGGTGATGTGCACGAACACGTCCTTCGAGCTGCCTTCGGGCTGGATGAAGCCATAACCCTTGGTGGCATTGAACCATTTCACGGTGCCGTTGGCCATCGTGAGAACTCCTGTCTTGATGCTGCCCACGGAATGCGACAGCCCGGCGCAGTCAAATCGGGATCGAATGCGCGGGTGTCCGGGAAGACAAGGCAGAGTCGATAGAGATAACGTCGCACCCCCCTTTTGCCTGAAATGCGGTTTTTCCACAAGAGGGTCGTGCCGGCGCCGGCGCTCAGGGGCAGACGCCGCCGATGCTCAGATACCGACCCGAGACCCAGCCGTTCGGCGACGGCGCCCCCCAAAGCGGCTGCATGCACCGCCCGCTCATGCACTGAACCCGATACCAGCCGCCGCTGCGATCCCAGACCGAAATCTCGTCACCGAGATACAGCTCGCCGATCTGCGTGTTCTGGCTGCCCGGCCCGCTGCGCACCGCCAGGAACCCGTTCCCGGCGGCATGGTTGTATTGGCTCAACGGCCGCACGCCGGTCACATGGCCCGTGCAGTCACCCGCCAGCGCGGGGGCGGCGGACAGCGCCAGGGCAAGCGCGGCGGCCAGGGATGCAATCTGTGTCATGGGTGCCTCCTTTCGATGTGTCGGGACTCTGCCACGGATGGCATGCGCGCACCTTGACCGGGGACAAACCGGCCGGCGTCAACACTTCATAAACCCTCTTTCCGCTAGGGTCGGGCAAAGACACGGAGTCGGCCATGACACTCTTTCGCCTGCTGTTCGTGCTGCTCTGGCTGACCGCCTTGCCCGCCTGGGCACAGGGGCCCGAACTGTGCGAAGCCGCCGCCAGCCGGGCCGCACGGGAAACCGGCGTGCCGGTGGACGTGTTGCAGGCGATCGCGCTGACGGAAACCGGGCGGATGCAGGGCGGTCGCCTGCGCCCCTGGCCCTGGACCGCCAATGCCGAGGGGCGAGGCCACTGGTTCGCCACCCGCGACGAGGCCCGGACATTCGCGCGCCAGTTGCTGGACCGCGGCCAGCGCCTGTTCGACCTGGGGTGCTTTCAGATCAACTGGCGCTGGCACGGCCAGGAATTCACCCGGCCCGAGGATCTTCTGGATCCCCTCACCGCCGCGCGCTACGCCGCCCGCCACCTTGCCGCCCTGCATGCCGAGTTCGGCTCGTGGGAGGCGGCGGCCGGTGCCTACCATTCCCGCACCCCCCAGCACGCCGCCCGCTACCGCACCCGCTTCGCCGCGGTGCGCGCCCGCCTCAACGCAACCGATGCCCGGGCCGATGCCCGCGCCAGCCCGCGCACGGGTCCCCGCCCGGTCCTGCAACCCGCCGCACGGACGGGCACCGCCCCCGACACCGGCCTCGCGCGGGCCAACGCCTACCCGCTGTTGATGGCCCGCGCCGATCCTTCGGGCCATGGCGTCGGCCCCGACGCGATCGCCCCGGGCGCCTCGCTGGTGCCCGCCACCCTGCCCCCGGCCCGACCGCTGTTCGAGATCCGCCCATGACCTTTTCCGCCGCGCGCCTGTTCCAACCCACCGTGCTGCTCGCCCTGGCGCTGATGGCGGTCATCGTCATGATGATCCTGCCGATGCCGTCGTGGATGCTGGACATCGGACTGGCGGCCTCGTTCGCGCTGGCGATCCTGATGTTCACCATCACGCTGTTCATCGAACGGCCGCTCGACTTCTCGATCTTTCCGACCGTTCTGCTGGCCTCGCTGATGTTGCGCCTGTCGCTCAACGTATCCTCGACCCGGCTGATAATCGGCCAGGGCCATACCGGGCCACAAGCGGCGGGATCGGTGATCCAGGGGTTCGCCAGCTTCATCATGGGCGGCAGCGTGTTCCTTGGGGTCGTGGTGTTCAGCGTGCTGCTGATCGTCAATTTCATCGTCATCACCAAGGGCGCCGGCCGCATGGCCGAGGTCGGCGCGCGCTTTGCGCTGGACGGGATGCCCGGCAAGCAACTGGCGATCGACGCCGACATGGCCGCCGGCGCCATCTCCCACGCCGAGGCCAAGGCCAGGCGCGAGCGCGAGCAACAGGAAACGACCTTTTTCGGATCGCTGGACGGGGCGTCCAAGTTCGTCAAGGGCGACGCGGTCGCGGGGTTGCTGATCACCTCGATGAACATCGTCTTCGGCCTGCTGATGGGAACGCTCGTGCACGGGATGCCCATCGGCGAAGCCTTTGAAACCTATGCCATCCTCACCGTTGGCGACGGGCTGGTCAGCCAGATCCCGGCGGTCATCATTTCGATCGCGGCGGCGCTGCTGCTGGCGCGGGGCGGCGCGAACGGCGCGACCGATACGGCCCTGATGGCGCAGCTTGGTCGCTACCCGGCGGCGCTGGTCACCGTGGCGCTTCTCATGGCCCTGTTCGCGCTGGTGCCGGGCCTGCCCTTCCTGCCTTTTGTGGCCGGCGCCGCCATCCTGGGCACCGCCGGCTGGTTCGCCCATCGCCACGCCACCCGTCCCGACGACCCGATCGACGATGCGCCGGTCGCGAAACTGGCGACGCTGGGCGATGTGCTGGACCTCGACGAGATTCACGTGACCTTTGCGCCCGACCTGGTGCCGATGGTGCTGGACCCGGCCACCGGGCTCGATGCGCGGATCGTCAACATGCGCAACCATATCGCCCGGAATTTCGGCCTGATCCTGCCCGAGATCCGGCTCACCGACGACCCTGCCCTCAGGCCCGGCGAATACGCCATCCTGGTGCAGGGCGTCGAACAGGCGCGCGACCGCCTGCACCCCGATCGTCGCCTCGCGCTGCTGCCGGACGGGGGGCGCACGCCCCCCGGGCTGGACGGTCTGGACGTGCACGAGCCGGTCTTCGCCGCCCCCGCGCGCTGGATCGCCCCCGCGGACGAGGAAGCCGCGGCGCTGGACGGGTTGACCGTGGTCGGCCCGGCCGAGGTTCTGGCGACCCATCTGCTCGAGGTGCTGAAAACCAATTTCGCGCGGCTGCTGTCGCTGCGGGGGCTCAGGCGGATGCTGGACGAGATGACGCAACTGACCGATCCCCGCCGGGCCGAGGCCAACCGCCGCCTGATCGACGAATTGATCCCCGACAAGGTCCCCGTGGACCTGCTGCTGTCCGTGCTGCGGCTCTTGCTGGATGAGCGGGTGTCGATCCGCAATCTGCCGATGATCCTGGAATCCATCGCCGAATTGCGGGTCCAGCAGATGTCGCCCGAGGCCGTGTGCGACCATGTCCGGCAGCGGCTGGGCTTTCAGCTGGTCGCCGGGCTGAAACGCGCGGACGGCACCCTGCCGCTGGTGCAGCTCGCCCCGGAGTGGGAGGATACCTTTGCCCGCTACCAGATCGAGGGCGAACGCGGCGGCACGGACATCGCCCTGCCGCCGGCCGATTTCGGCAAGCTCGCGAACGCCCTCGCCCAGACCTTTGCCGATCTCGCCGACAAGGGCACGCAGGCGGCGCTGGTCTCGCCCGCGCGCCGGCGACGGTTCCTGCGCACGGTCATGGCGGCGCGCGACGTGCCGGCGCCGGTCCTCGCCTTCGAGGAAATCGGCATGGAGGCCCGCCCCGCCCTGGTCGGGCAGGTTGCGGCATGACCCCCGATCTGATCGCCGCGTTGAGCGCGCTCCTGGAGCAGGCGCAGGCATGGCTGGCCGGCGGCGGGCTGGTCTTTGCCCGCGTCGGCCCGGTCTTTGCCCTGGCCCCGGTGTTGGGCGAACGCGCGATCCCGGTGCGCATCCGCCTGGTCGCGGCGCTGGCGATGACCGCCGTCGTCGCCCCGGCCGTGGTCGGCGCGGTTCCCGTGCCGCAGCCTGCGCCGATTCCCGTCGCGCTGTTCCTCATGCAGGAAACCCTTGTCGGCCTGATGCTGGGGCTGGCCCTGCGGTTCCTGATCATGGCGTTGCAGATGGCCGGCACCATGGCCGCGCAGGCGACCTCGTTCTCGCAGGCGTTCGGCGGCGCGGGCGTCGATCCGCAACCGGCGATCGCCCATCTTCTGGTCGTGGGCGGGCTTGCGCTGGCGGCCATTGCGGGTCTGCCCGAGCGGTTGGCGGCGCTGCTGGTGCTGTCCTATGACCTGTTCCCGCCCGGCCACTGGCCCACCCCGTCGGCGCTCGCGACCTGGGGAACGACCCGGGTCGCGCACGCCTTCGCGCTGGCGTTTTCGCTGGCCGCGCCCTTCGTCATCGGGGCCGGGCTCTACAATCTGGCCCTGGGCGCGATCAACCGGGCGATGCCGCAACTCATGGTGTTCTTTGTCGGCGCGCCGGCGTTGACGCTGGGCGGGCTGGCCCTGCTGGTGCTGACCGCGCCCTTGATGTTCACCCTGTGGGCGCCGGCCTTGTCGGCGGTGCTGGCCAATCCGGTCGCCGCACCATGAGCGCCGAGGATGACGGCGCCGACCGCCCGCACGAAGCCTCGCAGCGCAAGCTCGACGAGGCGCGGCGCAAGGGTGACCTGCCACGCACCGCCGATGTGACCGCCGCCGCCGCCATGGCCGGGTTCCTGGCCCTCACCCTGCTGCCGGGCGGCTGGGTGCCGCCTCGGCTGGGCACGATGGGCATGGCCTTGCTCGACCGGGCAGACGCGTTGGGCCCGGCTCTGCTGGGGGGCGGCACGGCGATGGCGGGCAGCGTGCTGGGCGCCACGGCGCGGGCCATGGCGCCGGTGCTGGTGATCCCCGGCCTTCTGGCATTGGCGGCGCTGATCGCCCTGCGTGGCCTGGTGCTGGCCCCGGACAAGCTGATGCCGAAACTGTCGCGCCTCTCGCCTCTGGCGAACGCGCGCAACAAGTTCGGCGTTTCGGGGTTGGTGGAATTCGCGAAAAGCGTTGTGAAGTTGGGGATTTACGCCAGCCTTCTATGGATCTTTCTGGCCCTGCGCCTTCCCCGGCTGATCGCCACGATGAGCCAGAGCCCGGGACAGGCCAGCGTCGAGATGCTGCAACTCATGGGCGAATTTCTGGGCCTCGTGGTGCTCATCATGGTGGTGATCGGCGGGCTCGACTATCTCTGGCAGGTTTTCGACCACCGGCGCCGTCAGCGCATGAGCCACCAGGAAGCCCGCGAGGATCACAAGGAATCCGAGGGCGATCCCCACATGAAGCAGCAAAGGCGCCAGCGGGCGACGGAAATCGCCACCAACCAGATGCTGGCCGAGGTGCCGCGCGCCGCCGTGGTCATCGTCAACCCGACGCACTACGCCGTGGCCCTGCGCTGGACGCCCGAGAGCAAGGGGGCCCCGGTCTGCGTGGCCAAGGGCGCCGACGAGATCGCCGCCCGCATCCGCACCGCCGCGACCGAGGCCGGCGTGCCGATCCATTCGGACCCCCCGACGGCCCGGGCCCTCCATGCCACGGTCGCGATCGGCGCCGAGATCGCGCCCGAACACTACGCCCCCGTGGCCGCCGCGATCCGTTTCGCCGAGACCATGCGCGGCAAGGCGCGCGCGCAACATCCGCCGCGGCGTCCGCGATGAGCCCGAGGCCGGATCCCGCGGCGCTGGCCAGACTGGCGCAATTGGCGGCGATGAAGCGCGACGCCGAACTGGCGCGGCTGGCGGGTGTGGCACAGTCGCGCGCCCGGCTGCAATCCGCGGTCGATGCGCTGAAACGGACCGAGGCCCCGCTCGACGCCGACGACACCGACCCGGCGCTGGTGCAGGCCCGCCTGGTGCACCGTCGCTGGACCGAATCCCAGCACCGCCGCCTCAACCAGCAACTCGCCCTGGTGACGGCGGACTGGCTGCGCCAACGCCCGGCGGCAGCCCGGGCCTTTGGCCGGGCGGCCGTGCTCTCGGAATTGACGACCCGGGTCGAGCGCCTGCGCGCTGCGACAAAGCCGCCACCCTGAGCTCCCGCACCACAATGCCCCCACCCCGTCCCGCGCGCGCACGGGGATTTTCAAGGGGGGCGTGCCCCCCTTGAAGCTGGGGGTTCGGGGGGCGGCAGCCCCCCGACCGCACCACTCTGCTAGGCGGGCATGCGCTGTTCGACGATCTCGGCCCACCACGAACACCCCGCGGGAATGGCGTTGTCGTCGAAATCATAGGCCGGGTGATGCACCATCGCGGTGTCGCCATTGCCGACAAGGATGTACGCGCCGGGCCGTTCCTCGAGCATATAGGCGAAATCCTCGCCACCCATGACCATCGGCGCGGGCGCGCACCCGCCCGCGACCTTCTCGGCCACGCGCGCCGCAAAGGCGGTCTGTTCGGGACTGTTCACCATCACCGGGTAGCCGTTCACATAATCGACCTGCGCCGTCGCGCCGAACGCGGCGCACAGGCCCTCGGTGATCGCCTTGATCCGCGTTTCGGCCAGCGCGCGGGTCGCGGCGTCCATCGTCCGCACCGTGCCGCGCAGCTCGACGTGCTGCGGGATCACGTTGTAGGCCTCGCTTTCCGTCCGGAACGAGGTGACGGACACCACCAGATGGCGGATCGGGTCGTGGTTGCGGCTGGCAATGGTTTGCAGCGCGCTGACCAGTTGCGCGGCGACCACGGTGGTATCGACCGTGTCCTGCGGTTTCGCGGCGTGGCCGCCCTTGCCCTCGAGCTTGATCGTGAACACGTCGGTCGCGGCAAAGAACGCGCCCTCGCGGATCGCGAACTGACCCACCGGAAGGCCAGGCATGTTGTGCATGCCATAGACCTCCTGGATGCCCCAGCGGTCCATCAGACCGTCGTCGCACATGGCCTTGCCGCCCGCGCCGCCTTCTTCGGCGGGCTGAAAGATCACCACCACGGTGCCGTCGAAATTGCGCGTCTCGGCCAGGTATTGCGCGGCGCCCAGCAGCATCGCGGTGTGGCCGTCATGGCCGCAGGCGTGCATCTTGCCCGGCGTTTTCGAGGCGTGCTCGACGCCCGAGGCCTCGAAGATCGGCAACGCGTCCATGTCGGCGCGCAGGCCGATCACCTTGCCCGAGGTGTTCGCCTTGCCCCGGATCACGCCCACGACGCCGGTGCGGCCGATCCCCTCGGTCACCTCGTCCAGGCCAAAAGCGCGCAGCTTCTCGGCGACGATGCTGGCGGTGCGGTGGGTGTCATACAGCAGTTCGGGATTCTCGTGGAAGTCACGGCGCCAGGCGGTGATGTCGGGCAACAGTTCGGCAAAGCGGTTCTTGACGGGCATGGGGTCCTCCGGGCTCAGTTCGACAAGGGCATCCGCTGTTCCGCGAGGGTCGCGAACCAGCTCGATCCCGCGGGGATCGCCTCGTCATTGAAGTTGTATTCGGGGTGGTGCAGGTCGGCCGAGGGGCCGTTGCCCAGGATGATGAAGGCGCCGGGGCGCTCGGCCAGCATTTCCGAGAAATCCTCGCCCCCCATCGACGGCGGCAGGTCCAGCGGTGCCTGGCCGGTCACCGCCTCGGCGGCGGCGCGGGCGTAATCGGTCGGGTCGGCCGCGTTGATGGTCGGCAGGACACCGTCGAAATAGGCGAAATCGACCTCGGCGCCATAGGCGGCGGCGGTCGATTCGGCGATCGCCTTCATGCGGTCGCGCACCAGCTCCTTGGTCGGAACGTGGAATGTGCGCACCGTGCCCGTCAGCTTGGCCGAGGCGGGAATCACGTTATGCGCCTGGGTTTCGGTCTGGAAGCCGGTCATCGACACGACCGCGGGCTGCAAGGGATCGACATTGCGCGACACGACCTGCTGCATCGCCATGACGATCGCCGCGCCGGCCAGCGTGGAATCGACGCTGACATGGGGTTGCGCGCCGTGGCCGCCCTTGCCGCGCACGGTGATCTCGAAAAAGTCCGCGGCCGCCAGCATCGGACCTTCCTTGATTGCGAACTGCCCGACGGGGATGCCGGGGAAGTTGTGCAGGCCATAGATCTCCTGAATGCCCCAGCGATCCATCAGGCCGTCCGCGACCATGGCACGGGCCCCGCCGCCGCCTTCTTCGGCGGGCTGAAAGGCCAGCACCACGGTGCCGTCGAAATTGCGCGTCTCGGCCAGGTATTTCGCCGCGCCCAGCAGCACCGCCGTGTGCCCGTCGTGGCCACAGGCGTGCATCTTGCCCGCGTGGGTCGAGGCATAGTCGGCCCCGGTCGCTTCCAGGATCGGCAGCGCGTCCATATCGGCGCGAAAGCCCAGAACGCGGCCCGAATCGGTCCGCCGCCCCTTGATGACGGCGACGATACCGGATTGGCCCACGCCCTCGGTCACCTCGTCCACGCCGAATTCGCGCAGCAAGCCGGCCACCTTGGCGGTGGTGCGGGGCAAATCGAACCGGAGTTCGGGATGGGCATGCAGGTCCTGCCGCCAGGCGGCGATTTCGGGCTGCATGTCGGCAATGCGGTTCTTGACGGCCATGTCGGTTACTCCAGTGGCATACGGCGTTCGGCGAGGGTGACGAACCAGCTGCATCCCGCCGGGATGGCGTCGTCGTCGAATCGATAGGCCGGGTGGTGGCACATCGGCGTGTCCCCGTTGCCCAGCAGCATGTAGGCGCCGGGCCGGGCCTCGAGCATATAGGCGAAATCCTCGGCCGGCATGGCGGGTTTCACGTTGCGATCGCAGGCACCGGCGACCTCTTCGGCGCAATCGGCGGCAAAGGCGGTCTGTTCGGGGTGGTTGACGGTGACGGGATAGCCCCAGTCGTAGCGGATCTCGGCGGTCGCGCCATAGGCCTGCGCGGTGGCCGGCACCAGGTCCATGATCCGGTCATGCGCCAGTTGCCTGAGCGCGGGATCGAGCGTGCGCACCGTGCCCTGCAACGTGACGGTGTGGGCGATCACGTTCGAAGCGACCGAATCGGTGTGAAAGCTGCCGACCGTCACCACCACCGCGCCCAACGGGTCCATGTTGCGCGCGACGATGGATTGCAGCGCGACGACGATGTGGCTGGCGACCAGCGTGGTGTCGATCGCCATATGCGGCACCGCCGCGTGCCCGCCGCGGCCGGTGACCGTGACCGTGAATTCGTCAGCCGAGGCCAGCAGCGCGCCCTCGCGGATCGCGAAACTGCCGGTCGGAAGGCCGGGCATGTTGTGCAGGCCATAGACCTCTTGCACACCCCAGCGGTCCATCAGACCGTCATCGACCATCGCCTTGCCGCCGGCGCCGCCCTCTTCGGCGGGCTGAAAGGCCAGGACCACCGTGCCGTCGAAGTTGCGCGTCTCGGCCAGGTATTTGGCCGCGCCCAGCAAGATCGCCGTGTGCCCGTCATGGCCGCAGGCGTGCATCTTGCCCTCGGTCTTGGACGCAAAATCGAGGCCGGTGATCTCGTTGATCGGCAGCGCGTCCATGTCGGCGCGAAACAGCGTGACCTTGCCCGAATCCGTCCGACGCCCCCGGATGACCCCGACCACGCCCGAGCGCCCGATCCCCGGCACGACCTCGTCGCAGCCGAAGGCCTCGAGGCGCCGTGCCACCAGCGCCGAGGTGCGGGGCAGATCGTAGAGCAGTTCGGGATGCTCATGCAGATCGCGGCGCCAGGCGGTGATTTCGGGGTGCATCTCGGCGAGACGGTTGCGAACGGGCATGAAGCTCTCCCTGGTCTTTGGTTCACCTGTGAAGTTGGTCCGTTCCGGGCCCGAGAGCAAGCCCCCTCACAACGCCGGACCCGGCGTCAGGCGGCTGCCGTCCGAAAACCGGGCCAGCCGGAAGCGATGCAGGTCGTGCGCCGCGCCGCGCCCCGTGACCAGATCCGCCAGCACCCGGCCCACGGCGGGACCGATGCCGAACCCATGCCCGGACAGTCCGGTGCCCAGCGTGAGCCCCGGAAGCGCGGCCACCCTGTCCAGGACCGGCACGACATCGGGCATGGTGTCGATCATACCCGCCCAGGTCGCGCGCAGCGGCGGCCGGCCCAGGGCGGGAAAGGCGCGGCCAAAGGCGATGGTCGCGGCCATGAGGGCGCGGGCGTCCGGTGCGGGATCGAGGGTGCGCATCCGCTCGAACGGGCCGGGGCGATCCGCGTCCCAGCGGCGCGGCGTGGTCCAGGCGTCGGGAAAGCCGCGCGGCGCGGCGGGCCGCAGCCGCGTCGAACGCCAGCTTGCGCGCAGGACCGTCGCGAAAGCGCGGGCGTGGCGCAGGGCGTCGGGCCCCAGGTGCATCCCATGCGAGGCCCCGGGTGCCAGCGTAACGCCACCGTCGGCGCGCCGCCGGACCGCAAAGGCGTCGTCCACCGCCGCGCCGTCGAAGGGCGCATCCAGGGCCCCGGTCGCCGCGACCGAGGACAGCACCGCCAGCTGTGGCAGCGCCACGCCGTGCGCGCGCAGGAACAATGACGACCACGCCCCGCCCGCCAGCACCACCGCGTCGCAGCGGATGCGCCCGGCCTCGGTCACGACTCCGGCGACGCGGCCGGCGGCGATGTCGAGGGCCCGCACCGCGCAACCCTCGCGGATCGTGACCCCGGCCTGCGCCACCGTCCGCGCGATCATCGGCACCGCGACCCAGGGTTCCGCACCACAGTCGCTGGCGGTGTGCAGCGCCCCGCACCAATCGGCGGCCGAGGGGATCAGCGCCCGGGTTTGCGCGCGCGTCAGCATCCGGCTGTCCAGCCCGTGGGCCCGCGCATGGACCAGCCAGTCGGCATGGGCGGCCGCGTCGCGCGGGGTCCGCGCCAGATAGGTCACGCCGACGCGCCGAAAGCCCAGCCCGGGGCCCAGCCGGTCGGACCAGCGCGCCCACAGGCGCCGGGCCTCCAGCGCCAGCGGGATCTCGGCCGGATCGCGGCCCTGGGTGCGGATCCAGCCCCAGTTGCGGCCCGATTGCTCGGCGCCGACGCGGCCCTTTTCGCACAGCACCACCGACAGCCCCTGCCCCGCCAGTTCCCAGGCCGCCGACACGCCCGCGATGCCGCCGCCGATCACGACCACGTCGGCGGCGGCCGGCAGCGGTCCCTGATGCTCGACCCCGGCGCCGGGGTGAAAGGGAAAGTCGCTCACACGAAGAACCGCGCGAGAAACGCCATGAACCAGCGGTCGATGGCCGCGTCCGCGGTCGCAAGCCGCCGGTCCTGTTCGTCCCGATCCTGCGCGCCGGGCGCATCCCAGGGCGCCATCGGATGGGCCTGCCAGCGGCGCATCCGCGCGGCCGTCACCTCGGGGTGGAACTGGAACGCCCAGGCCGAACCCAGCCGGAACGCCTGGTTGGGATAGAGCGCGCTCGACGCGAGCCGCGTCGCGCCCTCGGGCAGGTCGAACCCATGGCCGTGCCATTGCGGCATGACCACGGGTCCGGGGAACAGCGCCGCCCCGGCCTCGGTCGGGGTGAGGTCGTAATAGCCGAATTCCTTGACCCCCTGCGGGTGCGGGCGCACATCGGCGCCATGCGCCCAGGCGATGCACTGCGCCCCCAGGCACAGACCCAGAAGCGGCACGTCCCGCGCCACCGCGTCGGCGGCGAATGCGTGTTCGTCCGCGAGATAGGGATAGAGGTCGGTCTGGTAGATTTCCTGCGCGCCGCCATAGATCACGGCCGCGTCGAACCCTGCGGCCGAGCGCGGCACCGCGTCGCCCGCATGGGGGCGGATCACGCGGTAGTCACGCCCCGTCCGGTCCAGGAACATCCGCACGCGGTCCGGTTCGGGACCGTCGTCGAAATTCTCGATCAGCAGGATTCGGCTCATTGGTAGAGATCGGCGATCAGCTTGTCCATGAAGGCATCGCCCGCCGCCAGTTGCGACACCTCCAGGAATTCGTCGGGCTGGTGCGCCTGGGCGATGTCGCCCGGCCCGCAGATCACGGCCGAATAGCCGCGCACCTGGAACTGCCCGCCCTCGGTGCCGTAGCTGACGACATGCAGGCCGTTGTCGCCGGTCAGGCGGCGGGCCAGGGCCTCGGCCGGGCCGTCGTCCTCAGGGGTCAGGGGCGGCACCCCAAAGGCCGGGGTCATGGTCACGCCGGCCTCGGGGCGGATCTTCTTGATCCGCGCGTCCAGTTCGGCCCCGGCGGCCAGCATCTTGTCCGCCCATCCGGTTTCGCCCGGCACCGCGCGCACGCCCAGCATGAAATCGCAGGTCTTTGCCGTGATGTTGTTCGCCGTGCCGCCGCTGATGGTGCCCACGTGCAGCGTCGAATAGGGCGGATCGAAGGGGGCCGCCAGCACGCTGGGTTCCGCCGCCGCCATCGCGTCGTTCATGTCGTTCGCCCACTGGATCAGCCGCGCCCCCTCGTGGATCGCGCTGACGCCATAGGGCTGCAACGAGGAATGGACCTCGAACCCTTCGATATGCACCCAGAAGCCGGTGCCGCCCTTGTGGCCGGTCACGACCTTCATCATCGACGGTTCGCCCACGATGACCGATTCCGCGCGCGGCAGGTCCGACGCCTTGAGCGCCTCGACAAGCTCCACGACGGCCATGCAGCCGACCTCTTCGTCATAGCTGAGCGCCAGTTGCAGAGGGCGCTTCAGGGGCGCGTCCTTGGCCTTGACCATGGCGGCGATGGCCATGGCGTCGAAGCCCTTCATGTCGCAGGTGCCCCGTCCGTAGAGCTTGCCGTCGCGTTCGACCATTTCGAACGGGTCGCTGGACCAGTTCTGCCCATCGACCGGCACCACATCGGTGTGCCCCGACAGCGCCACGCCGCCGGGAGCGTCCGGGCCGATGCCGGCAAAGAGATGCGCCTTGGTACCGCAAGGCGACATCACCCGCTGGCTGGCGATGCCGTGCCCGGCCAGATAGTCCTGAACCCAATCCACCAGCGGCAGGTTGGTGTCGCGGCTGACGGTCGGGAACGCGATCAGCCTGGCAAGGATCTCGCGGGTCGTCAGCGTCGGGGTCTGGGGCATGGTCTTCTCCGGTTGAAAGCCGACGGGGTCGGCGCGCGTCGGCGCATGGGGTGCATCCTCGCCGCGCCGAGCGCACAGCGTCAAGGCCCCCGTCACCCCCTCCGCAACCCGGTGTGACGTCACGTCACGACGGCACCGGGGCGGCCTGCGCAGGGCTTGCGATCAAGCCGGGGCAGCGCGAAAGCCAAATTCTACAACTGCATAACAGGGCGGTTTTCATCTTGCGAGGTTGAAAGAATATTGCCAAGCTTCAAAAAAAACATGGCCCGACTCAAAAACGCTGGCGGGCCAATAACAAAACGGGGAGTTGCGCATGCCCGATGGGGCTACGCCGGTTCTTGATGTCAAGAACCTGAAAACGGTTTTCAGCACGCGTTCCGGCGAGGTTCATGCCGTCAATTCGGTCAGCTTCAATCTGAAGCCAGGCGAATTGCTCGGGGTGGTGGGCGAATCCGGATCGGGCAAATCGGTGACGATGATGTCGCTGTTGGGGCTTTTGCCCTCGCCTCCGGCCGAGGTGCGCGACGGCACCGTCATGCTGGGCGACCGCGACCTGCTGAAGATCGGCGAGGACGGTCTGCGCCAGGTGCGCGGCCGCGAGGTCGGCTTCGTTTTCCAGGACCCGATGACCTCGCTCAACCCGGTGTTCACCGTCGGCTTCCAGATCGCCGAACCGCTGCGCAAGCACCTGGGCATGAGCCGGGCGCAGGCGCGTGACCGCGCGGTCGAATTGCTGGAGCTGGTTGGCATTCCCGACGCGCGCCGCCGGCTGGGAGATTATCCGCACCAGTTCTCGGGCGGGATGCGCCAACGGGTGATGATCGCCATCGCGCTGGCCTGCGACCCCAAGGTTCTGATCGCCGACGAACCCACGACCGCGCTGGACGTGACCATCCAGGCGCAGATCCTGGAGCTGGTCAAGGAGCTGCGCCACAAGCTGGGCATGGGGATCATCTGGATCACCCACGACCTGGGCGTGATCGCCGGGATCGCCGACCGGGTGATGGTGATGTATGGCGGCCAGGTCGCGGAACAGGGCCCCGTGCGCGAGGTCTTCGCGAACCCGGCGCATCCCTATACGCGCGCACTGTTGCAGACCATGCCCAAGCTGCATGGCCCGCGCGAGGCCAAGCTGAAGGTGATCGAGGGCCAGCCGCCGATCCTGGGCCGGCATCCGACCGCCTGCCCGTTCATGGCGCGCTGCGCGCACGCGTTCGACCGCTGCGCGCAGGAAAATCCCGCCCGGCGCGACATCGGCACCGGCCATGACGTGGCCTGTCACTGGGATCACCGGGGGGGCACCGCATGACGACGGACAAGCGCAAGCTCGTCGAGGTCAGGGACCTGAAGATGCATTTCCCGATCTTCGGCGGGTTCATGCGGCGTCAGGTCGGCGCGGTCAAGGCGGTGGATGGCGTGTCCTTCGACATCTTCGAGGGCGAGACGCTGGGCGTCGTCGGGGAATCGGGCTGCGGCAAGTCCACGGTCGGCCGCGCGGTGCTGCGGCTCTACGAGGTGACCGACGGCTCGGTCGTGATCGACGGCGAGGACATCGCCACCCTCAGCCCCGAGGTGCTGCGCCGCAAGCGACCGACCATGCAGATGGTGTTCCAGGACCCGCAGGCGAGCCTCAACTCGCGCATGACGGTGGCGGGGATCATCGGCGAGCCGCTGGACGAACATACCAACTGGTCCCGCGCGAGAAAGCTCGAACGCATCTACGAGCTGATGGATGCCGTCGGCCTGAACCGCGATTTCGCCAACCGCTACCCGCACGCCTTTTCCGGCGGGCAGCGACAGCGGATCGGGATCGCCCGCGCGCTGGCGCTGAACCCCAAATTCATCGTCTGCGACGAGCCGATCGCCGCGCTCGACGTGTCGATCCAGGCGCAAGTCGTCAACCTGCTCGAGGAATTGCAGGCGGAATTCGGGCTGACCTATCTGTTCATCAGCCATGACCTGTCGATGGTGCGCCACATCGCCGACCGGGTGGCCGTGATGTATCTGGGCAAGATCGTGGAAGTGGCGCCCGTGCAGGTGATCTACGACGATCCGCGCCACCCCTATACCGAGGCCCTGCTGTCGGCCGTGCCCGAGCCCGACCCGTCGCTGGAACGGCGCAAGGATCGGATCGTGCTGAAGGGCGACGTGCCCTCGCCCGCCAATCCGCCCAAGGGATGCAATTTCTGCACGCGTTGCCACAAGGCGTTCGATCTGTGCCATCAGGTCGAACCCGCGACCGTGGAAGTGTCGCCCGGCCATTTCGTGGCCTGCCACCTGATCGACAAGAATTCGACCGCCGGAAGAACCGGCGGCGCCCGTGTCGAGCACGACGAACCAAATATCCAACAAGGAGAGGATGCATGACTCGCAGAATGGCCCTGTTCGGGGCGGCTGCCGCATTCGCCATGACGCCCCTGGCGGCGATGGCTGAGCGCGGCGATAGCGGCCACCTGAACCTGATTTACTGGCAAGCGCCGTCCATCATGAACCCGTATCTGTCGGGCGGCACCAAGGAACAGGAAGCGTCGAGCATCGTGCTGGAGCCGCTGGCGCGCTACAACGAGCGCGGCGAACTGGTTCCGTGGCTGGCCGAAAGCATTCCGACCGTGGAAAACGGCGGCGTGTCCGAGGACCTGATGTCGATCACCTGGCGCCTGCGCGAGGGCCTGCTGTGGTCCGACGGCACCCCGGTGACCTCGGCCGACGTGGCGTTCACGGCGCAGTATTGCATGTCGCCCGATGGCGGCTGTGCCCAGCTTCGCAACTTCAACGACGTCGAATCGATCGAAGTGGTCGATGACCGCACCGTCACCGTCCACTTCTCGGTGCCCAAGCCCGTGCCCTATGGGCCCTTCGTTTCGGCGACCTCGCCCATCATCCAGCGCGCGCAGTTCGAGAACTGCCTCGGTGCCAACGCGCCGACCTGCACGGACGCCAACTTCATGCCGATCGGCACGGGCGCGTTCCGTGTGGTGGAATTCCGTCCGAACGACGTGATCCAGATGGAGGCCAACCCCAATTACCGCGATCCGGCGCTGCCGCATTTCGCGACGCTGACGCTCAAGGGCGGCGGTGACGCGGCCTCGGCCGGCCGTGCGGTGATGGAAACCGGCGAGATGGACTACGCCTGGAACCTGCAACTGGCGCCCGACGTGATCGCGACCATGGCCCAGGGTGGCCACGGCGTGCCGATCTCGGCCTTCGGCACGCTGGTCGAACGGATCGAGATGAACCTGACCGATCCGTCGCCCGACCTGCCGCCGGAAACCCGCTCGACCCGCGCCGCGCCGCATCCGTTCCTGTCGGACATCCGCGTGCGTCAGGCGCTGTCGATGGCCATCGACCGCCCGCTGCTGGTCGAAGTCGGCTACGGCCAGGCGGGCCGCGTTGCCTGCAACATCGTGCCGAACCCGCCGGTCTTCCGGTCCGAGGCCAACGAGGGTTGCGCGGTGCAGGATCTGGACGGCGCCCGCGCGCTGCTGGATGCGGCCGGCTGGGTGCCCGGTCCCGATGGCATCCGCGTCAAGGACGGTCGCCGGCTGGTGGTCGATTACCAGACCTCGACCAACGCCGTGCGCCAGGACTTCCAGGCGCTGATCCAGCAGTGGTGGCGTGAGATCGGCGTCGAGGCCAACCTGCGCAACGTGAACGCCTCGGTGTTCTTCGGCGGCGACCCCGGTTCGCCCGACACGTTCCAGAAGTTCTATGCCGACGTGGAGATGTATGCGAACAACTTCACCGGCACCGACCCCGAGAACTATCTCGGCGCCTGGCGCTGCGACCACGAGCCGCGTCCCGCGACCCAGTGGCAGGGCGAGAACATCAACCGCTTCTGCGATCCGACGTATGACGCGCTGCACCTGCAAATGGCGCAGACCGCCGACATCAACGAGCGGGGTCGCATCGGCCGCGAACTGAACGACATCCTGGTCCAGAACTATGTCGTCGTGCCGCTGGTCGACCGGGGCCGCGTGGACGCGCACGCCAACTCGCTGGGCGGCGTGCTGCTGAACGTCTGGGATTCCGGCCTGTGGAACATCGCCGACTGGTATCGCATCCAGTAATCCCGTGATCCCTGCCCGCCTCCGGCCCCTCGGGCGCCGGGGGCGGGTCGCTTCCTCTTGCGGCCCGTCCTGGTCTGGCCCTGCCTGCGGCGGATGGCACGGGCCGAACCGAGAACGCTGAACAAAGGCGCCCCCATGTTCAACTACACGCTGCGACGGATCCTGCTGGCCATTCCGACGCTTTTGTTCATCGCTCTGATCATTTTCCTGCTGCTGGAACTGTCGCCTGGCGACCCGATGGCGGACATGCCGCTGACCATTCCGCCCGAGGTGCGCGAGCAGATGCGCCTGGCGCTGGGCCTGGGCGAGGCGTGGTATATCCGCTTCTTCAAATGGCTCTACCTGTTCACCATCGTCGAACCCAGCCACATGCTGGCCACGCTGACCGGCATCGACAGCCTGGCGATCGAGGGGCAGCGGATCATCTCGTTCCAGACGCGCTCGCCGGTGGCCGACATCATCTCGCAGCGGCTGCCGCAAACGCTGTGGGTGGTCGGGCTGAGCTATATCTTCGGCATCCTGATGGCGGTGCCGATCGGGGTCTATTCGGCCTACAAGCAATACGGCTGGTTCGACCAGGCGGGGACCTTCGTGTCGATGGTGGGCTTTTCGCTGCCGACCTTCTTCACCGGGCCGCTGCTGATGCTGATCTTCTCGATCTGGCTGGGCTGGTTCCCGATCATCTACGACACCACGCTGGTGGTGGACAGTTGGCACCACTTCCTGCTGCAGTTGCGCCAGATGGCGATGCCGGTCTTCGTGCTGACGCTCTACAACGTGTCGCAGATCACCCGCTTCATGCGCGCCTCGATGCTGGACAACCTGCCGCTGGACTATGTGCGCACCGCCCGCGCCAAGGGCATGACCGAGCGCGTCGTGGTGCTGCTGCACGTTCTGCGCAACTCGATGATCCCGGTCGTCACGGTCATCGCGCTGGGGATCCCCACGATCTTCACCGGCGCGATCATCACCGAAAACATCTTTCGCGTGAACGGCCTGGGGCAATTGCTGATCACCGCGATCTATGCCTCGGACGTGCCGATGGTGCTGACGCTGTCCGTCGTCTTTGCCATCCTGATCGTCGGCTTCAACCTGATCGCCGACCTGCTCTACGCCATTCTCGACCCGAGGATCCGCTATGACTGATACCGCCGCCTTCAAGCCGCCGCGCAACCAATGGTGGGACGTCTGGGATCAGTTCAAGGTCCACAAGGGGGCGATGATCGGGTCGATCGTGTTCCTGGCGATCGTGCTGTTCTGCTTTGTCGGCCCCTACCTGTGGCCTTATGACGCGACCTATATCGACATCCGGTCGCGCAACCAGGGGTTTTCGGTCGCGCATCCGTTCGGCACCGACCAGTTGGGGCGCGACATCTTCGCGCGGATGATGAAGGGCGGGCAGGTCTCGTTGGCGGTGGGTATCGTGGGCATGGTCCTGTCGGTGTTCATCGGCACGCTGATCGGGGTTCTGGCCGGGTATTTCCGCCGTCTCGACGGGCTGCTGATGCGCCTGACCGACCTGTTCCTGGCGCTGCCGCTGTTGCCCTTGCTGCTGGTCATGTCGATGCTGCTGCGCCAGCCCCTGAGCGCGGCCTTCGGGGTCGAGACGGGGATGTTCCTGCTGATCGTCTCGGCCATCGCGATCACTTCGTGGATGCGAACGGCGCGGGTGGTGCGGGGCGACGTGCTGACGCTGAAGGAACGCGAGTATGTGCTGGCCGCGCGCTCGATCGGGACGCCGCCCCGGCGGCTGATCGTGCGCCACATCCTGCCCAACGTGCTGTCGCCGGTGATGGTCTCGGCGACGCTGATGATCGCCACGGCGATCATCACCGAAAGCGCGCTGAGCTTCCTGGGGATGGGCTTTCCGCCCGATTTCCCGACCTGGGGGCGGCTGGTCGCGGATGGCGTGGACTATCTGCAGCAATACCCCTCGCGCGCGTTGCTGCCGGGGATCTTCATCTCGTTGACGGTGCTGAGCGTGAACTACATCGGTGACGGCCTGCGCGACGCGCTGGACCCGCGCATCCGGGGACGCTGAGACAGGGCCCTGCCCCCCGCCCCCGCGGCGGTGGCAAGCGTGGCGGCGCGAGACCTGCGGGTCCGGGGGCGGTTTCGCCCTCGGCCGGAAGCATTCCATGTTCCCGCCCTCGGGCGACCCGGGGCGCGGCGCTGAAGCGCCGCGCCCGGTCCCGCGTCACCGCGGCCCCTGCGCGCGATTGATGCGGCGGATATGCGTATTTCCGACAAGGTGAGACGGCATTCAGTCGCGAACGGGCGGCCGGAGGCGGCGCGACTTTGGCATCACGGCGCCGGGGGGCGTCAGGCGGCCCCTTTCCTTTCCCCCGCGGGCGACTTAGCTGATCCGCGGGGTTTGCGGAGGCGGTGTGATGGCGATCTTTCTGGGCGTGGACACGGGTGGCACTTTCACCGACGCCGTGCTGCTGGACGAGGGCGCGCAGCGTGTCATCGCCTCGGCCAAGGCGCTGACCTCGCGGCCGGATCTGGCGCAGGGGATCGGCGGCGCCATCGACGCCGTGCTTGCGCAGGTCCCAGCGTTGCCTCCATCGGGGATCGCGATGGTCGCGCTCTCGACGACGCTGGCCACGAATGCGCTGGTCGAGGGCCAGGGCGCGCCCGCCGCCCTGGTGATGATCGGCTTTGCCCCCGGCGACCGCGACCGCGCCGGGCTGGGCGAAGCCCTGGCCGGCGATCCGCTGATCGAGATCGCGGGCGGGCACAATCACGCGGGCAGCGAGGAGCGTCCGCTGGACCACGCCGCGCTGGACGCGGCGCTGACGGCCCTGCCCCCGGGCACCAGCGCGGTGGCCGTTGCCAGCCGCTTTGCCACCCGCAACCCCGCGCACGAGATCGCGGCCCGCAGCCTGATCCGCGCCCGCACCGGCCTGCCGGTGACCTGTTCGCACGAATTGAGCGCGGGTCTGAACGGGCCCAAACGGGCCCTGACCGCACTGCTGAACGCGCGGCTCATCGCCATGATCGACCGTTTGGTGCGGGCTTGCGAAACGCATCTGTCCGCGCGCGGGATCGCCGCGCCGCTGATGGTCGTTCGGGGCGACGGCGCGCTGGTCTCGGCGGCGCTTGTGCGCGAACGGCCGATCGAGACCATCCTGTCCGGACCCGCCGCCTCGATCGCCGGCGCCGCCTGGCTGACCGGCGCGACCGAGGCGCTGGTGTCGGACATCGGCGGGACCACCACGGATGTCTGCCTGCTGCGCGACGGCCGCCCCGCCATCGACCCCGAGGGCGCCCGCGTCGGTGGCTGGCGCACGATGGTCGAGGCTGTCGCCATGCGCACCACCGGGCTGGGCGGCGACAGCGAGTTGCACGTCCTGGCCGGGCTCGACGCCGGGCTGCGGCTGGGTCCGCGCCGGGTGATGCCGCTGTCGCTGGCCGCGCATCTGCATCCCGCGCTGGTGCACCGGGCGCTGGACACCGCGCTGGGGCGCGAACCGGCTCCGGACGAAAGCTGGCGTATCGCGCTGCCCCTGTTCACCGCCCTGCCCCCAGGCCTGCCCCCGCGCGAGGCCGCGCTGGCAGAGCGGCTGCTGGCGGGGCCGCAGCGGCTGACCGACCTGATCCACGCCAGGGTCGAGGCCCCCGCCCTGACGCGCCTCGTGCAGCGCGGCCTGGTGCTGTTGTCGGGCCCGACCCCCACCGATGCCGCCCATGTGCTGGACCGCCAGACCGGCTTTGACCGCGACGCGGCGCACAAGGCGTTGACGCTGCTGGCCCGCCAGCGCGGCGACAATGGCGAACGCCTCGCCCCCGATGCCGAGGCGATGGCGTATCGCATCGTCGATCAATTGACGCGCCAGACCGTCGATTGCCTGCTGGAAACCGCCTTTGCCGAGGACGACACCCCCTGGGCGGAGCCGCCCGAAACCCTGGCCCGCCACAGCCTGACCCGCACCGCGCTGCACCGCCGCGCCGCCGGCCTGGTCCGGATCGAGGCCCGGCTGGGCGTGCCGGTGATCGGATTGGGGGCCTCGGCCGGGTGCTGGTACGGCGCGGTCGGCGAGCGCCTGGGTTGCCCCGTGCTGGTGCCCGACCATGCCGGCGTCGCCAATGCCGTCGGCGCGGTCGTCGGACAGGTGTCGATGCCGGTCGAGGGCCAGGTCACCAGCCCCGCCCCGGGCGAATTCATCGCCCATCTGGGCAGCGGGCCGCAACGGTTCGGTGACCCCCAAGCGGCGGTGCGCGCCCTCGAGGACGATCTGGGCCAACAGGCCCGCGCCCGCGCCGTCGCCGCCGGCGTCGAGGATCCGCACCTGATCACCACGCGCGAGGATGCCGGCGCCGAGGTCGAAGGCCAGCGCGTGGTGATCGAGATCCGCCTGCGCGTCACCGCCTCGGGACGCCCAAGGATCGCCACCGGCTGACGCTTGCAGCGCCCCCCGCCCCGGGCTAGAACGCCGCAGACGGATGGGTGGCCGAGTGGTTTAAGGCTCTGGTCTTGAAAACCAGCGTGGGTGAAAGCCCACCGTGGGTTCGAATCCCACCCCATCCGCCACTTGCCCTCGCGAAAGCGTTCTCCCGATCCGGCTCTGGCCGGATTTTCTCGTTGTATTCGAGGGTTATGCGGGAGGGGCTGAGCACTGGCCCCGGCTCCAGGAGGCCCGGGAACGGTCTCTCAAGAGCGATATTCTCCGGACCTCATGACTGCGCCAATTTGGTGAATTTCTTGCAAGTAACTGAAAGCGGAGAACTTTTTGAGAGCGTCCGCGAAGCGGTTCGACGTGGGTGGCGTTAGCGAGATGGAACAGAATTCCAACTTGCTACCGCCTTGGCGGCCTCACTCGGAGGCGCAGTCTGACATGCCTTGAGAGGCTTCCCAGTCGGCGTAATTGCGTCCGTC
>Ga0116152_10000342_pt1 | contig 38094 bp, 40 predicted proteins | sample AD_UKC119_MetaG_FD_89894 | JGI IMG/M metagenome (GOLD analysis project Ga0116152, IMG submission 89894) | Active sludge microbial communities of municipal wastewater-treating anaerobic digesters from Hong Kong - AD_UKC119_MetaG | ecosystem: Engineered > Bioreactor > Anaerobic > Digestate... | reverse complement strand
GTCGTTATGCTGATCGGCATCGCTGCCAAGAACGGCGTGCTGATCGTCGAGTTCGCCAACCAGCTGCGCGATCGGGGCACCGAGTTTGCCGAGGCGGTCATCCAAGCTGCGACCACGCGCCTGCGGCCCGTATTGATGACCAGTCTGTGCACCGCCTTCGGCGCGATCCCATTCCTGCTGGCGAGTGGCGCCGGCGCCGAGCAGCGTCGACCGATCGGTATCGTCGTGTTCTATGGCACGCTCGTATCCGTTTTCCTGACACTGCTGGTCGTGCCAGCCGTTTATTCGCTCGTGGCACGGCACACGAAGTCGAGCTCGCATACGAGCAGACTGGTGGACCGTTACATCGGCGCCAGCGCCACGAGCAGTTAGCCTCCCGGAGTACTTATGCGCAAGCTCATCGGCACGATCTTGATCATCATCGCCTCGACGGCAGGTATGCCTGCGCTGGGCGACACCGAAAAGTTCGTCGTGATGATCGGCGAGAAGAATGTGGGCCATCTGCACGCCGCGGTGTCGGCTGCCAGAACTACCATTGATTTCGATGTCAAGAACAACGGCCGCGGACCGACCATTGCCGAGACGCTCGTCATCGACTCACAAGGCCTACCCCGAGCGTGGCAGATCCGCGGCACAACGACTTTCGGTAGCAAGGTAGCCGAAAGCTTTACGCGTACCGCGAAACAGGCGCAATGGAGCGATTCCTCTGGCAAGGATCGCGCACAGCCGGCAGGCCTCGCCCTGTACATCGGTCAAAGTGCGAGTCCGTGGGCGCTCGGGGTGTATGCGCGCGCGCTGCTGCAACAGCCCGAAGGCAAGCTGGCTGCTTTGCCGGGTGGCGAGGTACGCCTACAGAAGGGCGAGACAGTCAGCGTGGCGGGCGCCGCCGGCGACATCCGGGTGACGCGGTATGCCATCGTCGGCATCGATCTGGAGCCAAGGACGCTGCTGCTCGATGGCGAGAATCGCCTGTTCGCAGTCCCGTCGCCGCGCAGCGTACTCGTGCGTGAGGGCTACGAGAATGCCGAGCAGCAGTTGCGAGAACTTGCGGCAAAATGGGAGACCGAGCGTTTCGTCGACATCGAGTCGCGTGTTGCACATCGCTACGCGGCGCCGCTCCGAATCCGCAATGTTCGACTGTTCGATCCCGTAGCAGGAGCGCTGACCGATGCGGTCAGCGTGGTAGTCAGCGGCAATCGGATCGCATCAGTCGAGCCGATCGACAGCCCGAACACGCCCGGCGAGGTGACGATAGACGGCGCGGGCGGCACACTCATCGCCGGAATGACAGAGATGCATGCCCATCTCGGCAAAGACGATGCGCTGTTGAACGTGCTGGCCGGCATCACCAGCGTGCGTGATATGGGCAATCAGCCTGACGTGCTGGACAAGCTGATCGAGGCGATCGATACCGGTGTCATTGGCGGTCCACGCGTCGTACGTAGCGGCTTCATCGAAGGCAAGAGCCCGTTCAGCTCCAACAACGGCACGCTGGTCGACAGTGAAGCGAAGGCTCTCGACGCCGTACGCTGGTACGCCGCGCGCGGCTACTGGCAGATCAAGATCTACAACAGCATCAACCCTGCTTGGGTGCCGGCGATGGTGCGCGAAGCGCACAAGCTCGGCATGCGGGTTGCTGGGCATGTCCCCGCGTTCTCGACGGCCGACAAGATGATCGAAGCCGGCTACGATGAAATCACGCATATCAATCAATTCATGCTGGGCTGGGTGATCAAGCCGACCGAAGACACTCGCACGCTGTTTCGCCTGACGGCTCTGACGCGGCTGCCCGCCCTGCCACTCGACTCGGCTGCCGTGCAACGCACGATCCAGTCGATGGTGGATCGCAAGATTACGATCGACCCCACCATCGGCATCCACGAGAATCTCACCCTCAACCGCGATGGTCAGATCCCGCCTGGAGCGCGCGACTACTTCGCACATTTGCCAATCGGCGTGCAGCGCGACATGACGAAGGCCTGGAGCGATGCGTCGACGCCAGCACTCGACGCCGCTTATCGCGGCGCCTTCGACAAGATCATCGACACGCTCAGGATCCTGCATGAGCGCGGTGTATTCATCGTGCCAGGCACCGACACTGGCGGGTCGTTCACCTATCACCGCGAACTCGAGCTGATGCAGCGTATCGGCATGACACCGGCCGAGGTACTGCGTCGGGCGACGTTCGACGTGGCGCAGTATCTGGGTCAGGACCAGGAACGCGGCTCGATCGCCAAGGGCAAGCTCGCCGACTTCTTCCTGGTACCGGGCGATCCGACGGAGGATCTCAAGGCGATCAAGACCATCAGCATGGTGGTGAAGGATGGCCGGGTCTATTTCCCAACCGAAGCGTATCCGGAGTTCGGCATCAAGCCGTTCGTGGGTATGCCCGCTGTCACGCTACCGGTCACTCCGCAATAGACATTGCTTTGGGTGAGGGTGGTCTTGCTCACTGGCGTGTCTCGGTCGATCGCGCGCTGTCGCGCCAACGGGTCGGCTCGCCCCACAGCGGGCGCATCACCGCCAATCACTTTCTCTTGGCAACCTCGACATACTCGCGCTTCACCGGCCCCGTGTAGAGCTGCCGTGGCCGACCGATACGCATCGCTGGATCCGCGATCATTTCCTGCCAGTGCGCTACCCACCCAACAGTACGGGCGATCGCGAACATCACGGTGAACATGGAGCGCGGAATACCAAGCGCGCTGTAGATTATGCCCGAATAGAAATCGACGTTCGGATAGAGCTTGCGGGCGACGAAATACTCATCCTTCAAAGCGATTTCCTCGAGCCGCAACGCAAGCTCGAACAGCGGATTGTCAGCGCTGCCGAGCTTCGCCAGCACCTTGTGACACATCTCGCGGATGATCTTGGCACGCGGATCGAAGTTCTTGTACACGCGGTGGCCAAAACCCATCAGGCGAAAATGCGCGGACTTGTCCTTCGCCATCGCCAGGTACTTGGGAATCTGATCGACGCTGCCGATCTGCTCGAGCATATCGAGCACGGCTTCGTTGGCGCCGCCATGCGCCGGACCCCACAATGCGGAGACACCCGCAGAGATGGCCGCATATGGATTGGCGCCGGTGGAGCCGGCGAGACGCACGGTCGAGGTGCTCGCGTTCTGCTCGTGGTCGGCATGCAGAATGAACAGCAGATCGAGTGCCGCCGCGGCATCCGGGTCCACTTCGTAGCGCTCGCACGGCACTGCGAAGAACATGTGCAACAGATTGCTGCAATAGTCCAGATCGTTACGCGGGTAGACGAACGGCTGACCCAGCGAGTGCTTGTAGGCAGCCGCTGCGATCGTCGGAATCTTGGCGATGATCCGGTGCGCAAATATCTCGCGGTGGCGCGGATTATGGATGTCCATCGTGTCGTGGTAGAACGCCGACATCGAAGCCACCACCGCCGACACCATCGCCATCGGATGCGCGTTGTGATGAAAGCCGCCGAAGAAGCGCAGCAGCGATTCGTTGATCATCGTGTGATGACCGATACTGTGGCGAAACGCCTGCAACTGCGCGGCACTCGGCAGTTCGCCGTACAGCAACAGGTAGGCGACCTCCGTGAAGCTGCTCTTTTCCGCCAGCTGCTCGATTGGATAGCCGCGATGCATCAGGACGCCCGCGTCGCCATCGATATACGTGATCTTGCTCTCGGTCGACGCGGTAACGCCAAAGCCCGGGTCGAACGTGAATACACCGTGATCCTTGCTGACCGTGGCGATATCCAGCACGGCCGGACCGACGGTACCTTCGCGCACTGGTAGCAGGGACTTCTTGCCGCTGGCGGGATCGATCAGTTCGAAATTCTTGTCTGCCATGACTCTTTATTCTGACTGGACGTGAGACCTCGGGAAATCTTGGCGAGCGTGACAGGCTCGGCCGCGGGAATCAAGAAACGCCGTCGCATGTTCGCTGAGCGGCGAGGTTACTGCACCGTCTTGAACAACTGTCCCGGCGTGAGCGGTTTGTTCGGATACAGGCCGTTGATCAGCTCGAGCGTCTCGCGCTGGTACTTTTCTTCGGGCACGTCTTTGACATACGGCTCGAGTTTGGTATTCGCGCCAGCGGTCACCATCTTCAGGCGAAACGGCTCGGCCAAGGGAAACTCCGATGGCTTTAGGCTGCGCAGGGTCTGTGCGACCGATGTGATCAAGCCGTCCGCCTCTGGCCGACCGTTGGCCGACGCGCGGCTGGCACCGGCCACGACATAAGCATTCTTGCCGTGGTAAATCACTGTCCAGCGCACCGGGCCTGCGCCATTGTCGAGCGGCGAACCGCCGCGCGTCAGTACGGTGTAGCCTGGATCGCCATTGACGTTCAGCACTTCACCGCCCAGCAGCGAGTTGCCCTTCAGCTTCTCCAGCAGAAACTCGCGCGGTCCCTGCTTCTCGGGGCGCGCATCCGCGGTCACTTGCAGGATCGCATCCTTGTTGGGCGTATACGCCAGCAGGCGTGAGCGTTCGTTGTCGACGGTCCAGCCGCGCGGGAACGCCATGGTGATGCCAAGATCGGCGTGATAGAAACGATTGTCGCGAACGATGCCCTGCGCCTTGCTCGAGCCGTAGGAGATGCCGTCGATCCGCTGCAGATATTCATTGCGGTTGATCAACCAACCACCCGCGGGCGCACCTTGTACATTCGCAGCGCCTTTGGCCGCCTGCACCACCCGCGCGTCGGGCGTGGGGTGCGAAGAGAATATGCCGTGATAGATGCGCGGTTCGCGGCCCTCGAGCCGCGCGCGATCGCGCTCGAATCGCTCCCCGGCCTTGAACATCTCGAAGGTGCGCCCCATTGCTTCGGGCTCATAACCGGCGCGCGCCGCATATTCGAGACCGAGGCGGTCCGCTTCCATTTCGTTCTCGCGACCGTAGCCCTGCACCCAGGCCGCCGCGCCAATATTGGCGAGTTGGCCGACGGCGTTGGAGCCAGTCAGTACAGTTGCTGCGACCGTGCCGAGGCTCGCGAGCACACCGCGCGTTTGTCGGCGTGCCGGATGACGCGCGGTGATGTGGCCGATCTCATGCCCCAGGACGAAAATGATCTCCGCTTCCGAATTGAGGTTCACGAGCAGGCCGCGATTGACGTAGACGTTGCAGCAACCCGTCGTGAAGGCGTTGATGCCCGCATCGTCGATCACGTAAAACCGGAATTCTTCGCCGGGCAGATGACTGACGCGGGCCACGCGCTGCCCGAGTTCGTTGATGTAGTCCTGGATGGCCTGGTCTTCGTACAGGCCCATGCCCCGCACGATCTCCTCGTGCGTTTTGCGCACGCGTTCGCGCTCGCCCGACATCGAGGACATGACGACATTGGACTCGCCGCTGACGGGATTCGTGGCGCAGCCGCCAATTCCGAATGCTGCCAGCAGCAGTACGCAGGCCAGAATGGATCGAGGCTGGTTCATCGGCGGAACTCCACGCGAGAGGACTAGAGCGCTGTGACGGACGCCCGCACCATGATAATGGCTGCGGCAGCTCTGGGTGAGACTACCCGCGATCCGCAAGGTTCAGGACCAGCCGCTGGCACCGGGCTGCGGCGCCGCGGCGATGCGACTACTTGGCGGCAGCGCCGGACTGAGCGGCGTATTTCTTGCGGAACTTGTCGACTCGACCCGCCGTGTCGACGATCTTCTGCTTGCCCGTGTAGAACGGGTGGCACTGCGCGCAGACTTCCACATTGAGATCCTCGGCAAGTGTCGAGCGCGTCTTGAACGTGTTGCCACAAGTGCAGATCACGTTGATTTCCTGATAGGTCGGATGGATGTCGGCTTTCATGCTCGTCTCACTTTGGCAGCGCGGTTTCTTGCCGCAGGCCGGGCGAACTTGGTCGCGCCTGCACAAAAAGGGCGCGAACTATATATGGCGCCGCGTGCCATTCGCAAGGTTTGCAACGCAGCCGCCTTATCCACAGAACGTGTGGATAACTCTGTGAGCAAAGCGCCCGAGCAGGCGCCAGAATTGCACTTTCTACGCAAATCTGTTGGATTGGTCAAAAAATGATCAAATAGTTAATTCTTTATAAATCAATCATCTATCGCACGTATTTCCCGTGCATTGATGCTTATGTCACGTAATCGACTCATTCTCGTCGGAGAGCACCGACAGCTGTTGATAATCGGGCCGCTGCCGGCCGGTCTGGCACATTGGCGCTTGCCGCCATGCTGTCCCCGGAGGGAAGAAAATCCAGCAACACCTCGTTTAGAAAGCGAAATCCGTGCTCGGTCGCACGCCAGTTTGCGCCCCGACTCGTCGACGGATCGCGGGCGAGCAGACCGCGGCTGCGGAGCTTCTCCAGGGTGGGCTCGATCGCTGCGAACGGCAGCCCAGTACGCGCAGTAAACAGGGCCGCCTCGAAGCCATCGACACAGCGCAGCGCGTTCAGCATGAATTCGAACGGCAGCTGCACGACTGCAACCTCGTTCGAGACCAACCCAGCCGGCCCGGCGCGAAGATAGCGGCGCGGGTCACGCGGCTGCTGTGTGCGGCGGATGACGCCATGCTCCGTGTCGGTCAACTTGCCGTGAGCGCCGGCGCCGACGCCAAGATAGTCGCCGAATTGCCAGTAGTTGAGGTTGTGCGCGCATTCGCGCCCAGGTGTTGCATATGCAGAAACCTCGTAGCGCTCGAAGCGGGCTGCCGCCAACCGCGGTTGGCAGGCCGCCAGCATGGCATCGATGCTCTCCTCACTCGGCACGACGGGCGGTGCGGCCGCGAATACCGTGCCTGGCTCGAGTGTTAGTTGGTAGTGTGAAATATGCTGCGGCTGCAAGGCGAGCGCCGCGTCGATATCGGCGAGCGCTTCGGCTACCGACTGCTCTGGCAAGCCATACATCAGATCCAGATTGAAGTTGTCGAGCCCGGCCGCATGCAACTCCTCGGCCGCACGACGTGTGTCGTCCGGACCGTGAATACGGCCCAGCGCGGTGAGCTTGGCCGCGGCGAAACTCTGCGCGCCGAGTGACACGCGGCTTACTCCGGCGGCGCGATACTCGGCGAAACGGCCGCGCTCGATCGTGCCCGGATTCGCCTCCAGCGTGAGCTCGAGATCCGGCGCCAGCGCAAACCGGGCACCGATCGCCTCGATCAGTCGCGCGATAGCAGCTGGTGAGAACAGGCTGGGCGTACCACCACCGAAAAATGCGCTCACGAGTGGCCTGCCGGCGACCGCGCGGGTCTGAGCATCCAGGTCCGCGATGAGCGCATCGATGTAGGTGTCCGTCGGCAACTCGCCATGCAAGGTGTAGGAGTTGAAATCGCAATACGGACACTTCTGCACGCACCATGGGAAGTGCACGTACAGTGCGAGCGGCGGCTGGCGGAGCAGGTTCATGACGCGCGCCACATCAGGCTGGCATCGCACCGGGCGCAAGTTTCTGCAGCAGTGCGGCGATCGCCCGGCCGCGATGACTGACGGCATTCTTGGCTGCCGGCGGCAGCTCGGCGACTGTTAGCCGCTGCCCGCTGGGCACGAAAATCGGGTCGTAGCCAAAGCCACCGTTGCCACGCGCGTGATCCAGCAGCACCCCCTCCCAGCTCGCCTCAGCGATGATCGGTGCCGAATTCGCGCCCGAGGTCACGAACGCGATCGCACACCGATAGCGGGCCGTTCGCCGATGCGCCTCGACATCCCTGAGAGCCAGCAGCAGTTTGGCGAGATTCTCGGCGTCAGTCGCACCCTCACCGGCATAGCGCGCCGACCGCACACCCGGGAGCCCACCCAGCGCATCCACCTCGAGGCCGGAATCGTCGGCGAGTGCCGCGAGCGACGTACGCTTGGCAGCGTTGCGAGCCTTCAGCAGTGCATTGTCAACGAAGCTGTCACCAGTCTCCGGCGGCGGCTCGATGCCGAACTTGGTTTGCGGCAGCAGCGCGAGACCGAGCGGCAGCAACAACTCGGACAGCTCGCGCAACTTGGCCCGATTGCCGCTGGCGAGCACCACCGGCGTAGCAGGTGACATCGGAGTCTCGTCAGCCGCCAGCGCGCGTCTGCGCCTGGCGCGCAAACAACTCGCCGATGCCGCTGGCGGCGAGATTCAGCAGGGCGTCGAGTTCGTCTCGGCGAAATGCGTGTCCTTCCGCCGTGCCCTGAATTTCGATGAAAGCGCCGCCGTTGTTCATGACGACATTCATGTCCGTCTCAGCCTCGGAATCTTCGCTGTAGTCGAGATCGAGGACCGGCACGCCGCCGACGATCCCGACCGACACGGCTGCAACCTGGCCATGCAACGGCGTCATCTTCATTGCGCCGCGCGCGATGAGCGCATCGCACGCGTCGGCGAGCGCCACGTACCCGCCGGTGATCGCGGCGGTGCGCGTACCACCATCCGCCTGCAGCACGTCGCAGTCGATAGTGATCGTCCGCTCACCGAGCGCCGCGAGATCGGCGACCGCCCGCAGACTGCGGCCGATGAGGCGCTGAATCTCCTGCGTGCGGCCGGTCTGCTTGCCACGCGCCGCTTCGCGCGCCGAGCGAGTATGCGTGGCACGCGGCAGCATGCCGTATTCGGCCGTGATCCAGCCCCGGCCCTTGCCGCGCAGAAAGCCCGGCACGGATTCTTCGATGCTCGCCGTGCAGAGCACGCGCGTATCGCCGAATGCTACCAACACCGAACCTTCGGCGTGACGCGTATAGCCGCGCGTGAAACTGACCGTCCGTAGTTCATCCGCCAAGCGACCGCTAATGCGAGTAGTCATTCAGGCGTTACCGATCCAGCGGGCCACCGCTGCAGTTGTATTGTCGCTGCTGCCACCCAACACGGCGATCGACTGCTCGGCGAGTCGAGTTAGCTCGGCGCGCAGCGGCGCACCACCCACGGCGAAAGAAGCGGCAATTTCCTCGTCCTTCAAACCGCCCCACAGACCATCGCTGCAGGCCAGCAGCACGTCGTTGGGCTCGAGCCGGATACGGCCGCTGATCGCCATCTCCGGCACGTACAGTTCACCGCCCAGGCAGCACTCGACGAAGTTGCGCATCGGATGCCCCTGTGCCTGTTCATGTGAAATAACGCCCTCGCGCAACAGGAACTCGACGTGGCTATGGTCGCGGGTACGTCGCGCGATTTCACCGTTGCGTAGTAGGTAGATGCGACTATCGCCCACGTGGCCCCAGTAGGCCGCGCCCTGCTGGATGAGACAGACCGCGCAAGTGGCACGCGGCTTGTGCTCCATCGGTACCTCGACACCGATCTTGACCACCGCCTCGTGCGCTCGCCCGATCGTGAGATGCAGGAAGCCGAGCGGATCGAGCAGTGGCTGCGGCACCTGCCAGAACGCGTCGACGATCACTTTGAGAGCCGTTTCGGCAGCGAGCGCGCCGTCGGCATGGCCGCCCATACCGTCCATCACCACCAGCAATGCCGCGTGGTCGGATACAGCGACGGCAACGCGGTCCTGATTGTCGTTGCGGCCACCCAGCAGACTGATCTCGGCGTAATCGATTCGCAAGTTGTGTTCAGCGCTCTGTTAGACTGGCCCGCAGTTTAACCGAGCCTGCTGCCACCAGAGAGTTTTCCCGGCATGATTGCGAGCATGACCGGTTTCGCGCGACGCGAAATCGCTGGCCCCTGGGGAACCCTGGCTTGCGAGCTGCGCAGCGTCAATCATCGCTTTCTGGAGGCCGGCTTCCGCCTGCCAGAGGAGTTGCGCGCGCAAGAGGCCGTACTGCGTCAGGCACTCAGCAAGTCCGTCAAACGCGGCAAGGTCGATTGCACCGTACATTGGCGGCCGCTGGCCGATGCGGCGACCGAGCTCGATGTCGACGACGCTGCACTCACTCGTGTGATCGCGCGCATCAAGCAAGTAGTCCGTGAACTGCCCGACGGGGCAGGGATCAATGCGGTCGATGTGCTGCGCTGGCCCGGCGTCATCCGCTCAGCCGCGATCGATACGGACGCCGTGGCGGCAGCCCTCGGCGGACTGTTTCGCGAGGCACTGGCCGAACTGATCGTTACCCGGCGGACCGAGGGCGCCCGCCTGCACGCGCTGCTCGATGAACGGTGCGTCGGCCTGCAGTCGCTCGTCGCGCAGTTGCGCGAGCGCCTGCCGGCGACCGAAGCACGGGTGCGAGCGCGCCTCGCCGAGCGCATCGCCGAGCTCGGCGCCACCGTCGATCCGGAGCGGCTCGAGCAGGAAGTCGTCCTGCTGCTGCACCGCCTCGACGTGGCCGAGGAACTGGATCGACTAACAGCTCACCTCGACGAGGTGCGCACGGTGATCAGCAAGCCCGAGCCAGCCGGCGCCGGCCGCCGCCTCGATTTCCTGATGCAGGAACTCAACCGCGAGGCGAATACGCTCGCCTCGAAATCGCAGGATCTCGACTCGACTCGCATCACCGTGGATATGAAGGTGCTGATCGAGCAGATGCGCGAGCAGGTGCAGAACGTCGAATGAGTGGCGCACTGTTCGTCGTGGCCGCGCCGTCTGGTGCCGGCAAGACCAGCTTGGTCAACGCGGCCGTCGAGCGCAAGCCCGGCCTGCGAGTCTCCGTCTCGCACACCACTCGGCCGCAGCGGCCCAACGAGCAGCATGGGCGTGAGTATTTCTTCGTTACGGTGGCAGAGTTCCAGCGCATGATCGCGGCTGACCAGTTCCTCGAGCATGCACAGGTGTTCGACAACTACTACGGCACTGCCCGCGAGCCGGTCGAGCGCTTGCGCGCGGCGGGTCACGACGTGTTGCTCGAGATCGACTGGCAGGGCGCGCGGCAGGTGCGCGCCTCGCAGCCAGATTGCCGCAGTGTGTTCATCCTGCCGCCATCGCGCGAGGCCCTGGAACAAAGACTGCGCCAGCGCCGTACTGACAGCGACGCCGTGATCGCTCGCCGTCTGCGCGATGCGGCGGACGATATGTCGCACTACCGCGAGTTCGACTACGTGATCGTCAACGACGATTTCGCCCGCGCTACCGAGCAATTGCTGGCCGTGCTGGGCGGCCAGGGCGATCCATACCGCGCCGATCGCACCGATCGCCCCGAGCTCACGCGACTGACGAGCAGCTTGCTGGCCCTGCGGTAGAGTGGCAGCGGGCGGTGGGGGCCCGCACACGCGTCACTGGCTTCCGGTCACCCATTTGCGTACCATTTAGGGTTAACGCGCTGCATCGTCCGCGCCCGTCCGTTCCTCACAAGGCACCCGTATTTATGGCTCGCATCACTGTCGAAGACTGCCTCCCGCACGTCGAAAATATCTTCCAGCTCGTCCTGCTGGGTGCCGCCCGCGCACGTCGGCTCGCCAACGGCGCCGAGGCCACCGTGCCCTGGGAGAACGACAAGCCGACAGTCGTCGCGCTGCGCGAAATCGCCGAGGGCAATATCACGCCCGAGATGCTGAACGAGCCAGAACCGCCGCCGCCGGAAGATCAGCCGGTCGAGCTCGATCACCAGTCGATGTTCCGCGCGCCGCAGTTCGGCCTCGGCACCGATCGCGATCTGGCGGAATAGGCAGCCGCGCCACCGCAGATACTAACGAGGCAGCCGTGACGTTATGGATTATGCGTCGTCGCTCCTCAATCTGCTGCCCGCTGCCCGTCGCAAACCGGGACTGCGCGAATTACTGAACAGCGCCGATAGCTACCTGCCTGCGGAGCAGGTGGAACGCATCCGGGCGGCGGCCGAGTTTGGCGCGACCGCCCACGAGGGCCAGAAGCGTCAATCGGGCGAGCCATACATCGCGCATCCGCTCGCCGCCGCGCAGATTCTCGCCGATCTGCATCTCGACCCTGACACGATCATTGCGGCGATCCTGCACGACGTCATCGAAGACACGCCGATCTCGAAGCAGGATCTCGCCGAGAAATTCGGCGCGCCCGTCGCCGAGATCGTCGACGGCGTCACCAAACTCGATCAGATCCAGTTTCGCTCGCGCGAGGAAGCGCAGGCCGAGTCGTTCCGCAAGATGGTGCTGGCGATGGTGCGCGATCTGCGCGTCATCCTCGTCAAGCTGGCGGACCGCATGCACAACATGCGCACACTCGCTGCCAAGACGCCCGCGCGACGCCGTGCGAATGCGCGTGAAACTCTAGATATCTACGCACCGATCGCCGAGCGGCTGGGCCTCTACAGCCTGAAGATCGAACTCGAGGACCTCGGCTTCCGCTCCCTGTATCCGCATCGCTATCGGGTGCTGGAGAAGGCGCTGAAGCGGGCGCGCGGCAATCAGAAGGAATTCCTCGGCAAGATCGCCACCACGCTGCGCACGAACCTCGACAAGGCTGGATTCGAGGCCGAAGTGCAGACACGCGAGAAACATCTCTACAGCATCTACCGCAAGATGCTGCGCAAGGGCGCGTCGCTGTCCGAGATCGTCGACGTCTACGGACTGCGCGTGGTGGTGGCCGATGCTGACACCTGTTATCGCGCGCTCGGTGTCGTGCATGCGTCTTACAAGCCGATGCCAGGCCGCTTCAAGGACTACATTGCGATCCCGCGCGTCAACGGCTATCAGTCATTGCACACGACGTTGTTCGGACCCAACGGCGTGCCGATCGAGGTACAGATTCGCACCGCCGATATGCACCATGTGGCCGAGACCGGCATAGCGGCGCACTGGAAGTACAAAGGTGGCGATGCACTCGACTCCGTGCAGCAGGACCGCGCACGCGAGTGGTTAGCCAATCTCATGTTGATGCAGGAATCCGGCAACTCGGAGGAGTTCCTCGAGAGTGTGCGGGTCGATCTGTTCCCCGACAAAGTCTATGTGTTTACCCCCAAGGGGGAGATCCTGCGCTTGCCGCGCGGCGCTACCGTGGTCGACTTCGCCTACGCGGTGCACACCGATGTCGGCAATCGCTGCGTTGCGGCCAAGGTCGATCGACGCCTCACACCTCTGCGCACACCGCTACGGAACGGTCAGACGATCGAAGTGATGACCGCGAAGGGCGCGCGGCCCAATCCCGGCTGGGTCAATTTCGTGGTGACGGCGAAAGCGCGCGCCGCGATCCGGCAATACCTCAAAGGCCTGCACCGGCGTGAGGCCATCGAGCTGGGCGCGAGACTCGTCGACCAGGCGCTCGGCGAGTTCAATCTGTCGACCGACAAGATACCCGCCGACGTCATGGCCGCCGCGATCGCCGAGCTCGGCATGAAGGATCGTGACGATCTGTTCGAGAAGGTCGGTCTTGGCGAGCGCCTGGCGCCGCTCGTGGCGCGACGCCTGTTGCCCAGCGCCGGCGGCGCCGAGCTTGGCTCGACGGCGGCGGCACCGCTCGCGATCGCCGGCACCGAAGGCCTGCTGGTCAGCTATGCCCGCTGCTGTTTCCCGATACCGGACGATCCGGTGTTCGCATTCCTGTCGTCGGGTCGAGGTGTCGTGGTGCATCGCGAGGACTGCGCCAATGTGGCGGACTATCGGAAGCACCCCGAGAACTGGTTGCCGGTGTCCTGGCAGCCCGCAGCGGACCGGTACTTCAGCTCGGCGATCCGCATCGAAGTGGCTAACAAGATGGGCGTGCTGGCGGCCGTGGCAGCGGCGGTCTCGAGCAACGACACCAACATCGAACGCGTCTCACTCGAGGAACGGGATTCGGAAACCTCATCGCTCACCTTCGAGTTGAAGGTGAGCGACCGCAAGCATCTGGCGCGTATCATGCGCGTGATCCGGCGCATGCCCGACGTGCTGCGGGTTTACCGTACAATCGCCACCACCGGACACGAGGAATAGATACATGAGCCAGACACGGCAGGCAATTTCGACAGACCAGGCGCCCAAGGCGATCGGGCCTTATTCGCAGGCGGTGCGCGTTGGCGACACCGTGTATCTTTCGGGGCAGATCGGCTTCGATCCGCGAACGATGGAGATCGTGAGCGGCGGCGTTGAAGCCGAGACGCGACGCGTGTTCGAGAACATCAAAGCGGTGGTCGCGGCGGCGGGCGGCTCGATGGCGCACATCTGCAAGGTGACGATCTTCCTCGCGGACATGGCTGACTTCCCGAAGGTCAATGAAATCATGGCCCAGCATTTCAGCGAGCCCTATCCCGCGCGTTCGACCTTCGCCGTGGCGGCGTTGCCACGCGGCGCTCGTGTCGAAGTGGAATGCGTGCTGAGCCTTGCGTGAATCGGCTGGCCGCGCTTCGTCAGCGGCGCCTGCCGAACGCCAGGCGATCGCCAGCCTGCGCGGCGTCGGACCGGCGCTGGCCGAGAAGCTCGAACGGCTCGGCATCGCGCGCGTTCAGGATCTGCTGTTCCTGCTGCCTGCCCGCTACGAGGACCGCACGCGCGTCGAGCCGATCGGCGGCCTGACACCCGGGCGCCGCGCGGTCGTCGAAGGCGAGATTCAACTGACGGAAGTCGCGTTCCGGCGCCGACGACAATTGCTGTGCAGGATTTCCGACGGCTCCGGCTTCCTCACGCTGCGCTTCTTCTATTTCTCCGCAGCCCAGCATAAGAATCTGCAGCGCGGCGCTCGCCTGCGTTGTTTCGGGGAAGTGCGGCGCGGGCCGCTCGGCCTCGAGATAGTGCATCCCGAGTATCAACATGTCGGCACCGAGCCGGGTCCGCTCGAGGCGGCGCTGACACCGATCTATCCGAGCACTGAGGGCGTCCAGCAGGGGCGGTTGCGCGCGCTGATCGCGCAGGCGCTGCGCGAACTCGAGCGCGACGGCGTACGTGACTGGCTGCCCGCCGAGCTGCTGCAAAGCCAGCAGGATCAATCGAGCCAACCATTGCCTGACCTGAAGACCGCGCTCGAGACGCTGCATCGGCCGCCGCGCGACATCTCGCTCGCCGCGCTGGCGAGCGGTCGACACCCCGCTCAGCGGCGCCTGGCCTTCGAGGAGTTGTTAGCCCATCACCTCGTGCTCCGACTGCTGCGCAAAAGCACGCGAGTGGAGCGCGCCTGGAGTTTGCGTGGCGGCGCCCCGCTCGCCGATCAGTTCGTGCAGTCCCTGCCGTTCGAGCTGACCGGCGCGCAGCGCCGCGCGCTCGCCGAGGTGACTCGGGATCTCGACGCCGCCAACCCCATGGCGCGTCTGCTGCAAGGCGATGTCGGCTGCGGCAAGACAGTGATCGCCGCCGCCGCCGCCGCGCGCGCCGTCGGCGCCGGCTTGCAGGCAGCCATGATGGCGCCGACCGAGTTGTTAGCCGAGCAGCACGCGCGGAATTTCGACGCCTGGTTTCGCCCGCTTGGCGTCACGGTGGCACTGCTGACGGGCTCGCAACCGGCGCGTACCCGACGCAGTGCACTGGAGGCGATCGCCAGCGGCGAGCTACGGCTGGTGATCGGCACACACGCTCTGTTTCAACAGGGCGTGGCGTTCCAGTCGCTCGCGCTGACGATCGTCGATGAGCAGCACCGCTTTGGTGTGCAGCAACGCCTGCAGCTTGCCGAGAAAGGCACGCAAGATGGGTGCGTACCGCACCAGCTCATCATGACCGCTACCCCCATACCACGCACCCTGGCCATGACTGCCTATGCCGATCTCGACGTGTCGATCATCGATGAGCTGCCGCCGGGGCGCACGCCGGTCAAGACCGTTGTCGTACCGGAGACTCGTCGTGATCAGGTAGTGATGCGTATCAATGAACAGGTGCGTCGTGGTCGGCAGGTGTACTGGGTTTGCCCACTGATCGAGGAATCGGAGGAACTACTACTGTATCAAGCCGCGGAAGAAACGGCCCGCCAACTCACCGAAGCACTGCCCGACGTGCGTGTCGCGCTGGTGCACGGCCGCATGCCCGCACGAGCCAAAGAGCTCGCCATGCATCAGTTCAAGGCGGGCAAGATCGATCTGTTAGTGGCAACCACGGTCATCGAGGTGGGCGTCGACGTGCCCAATGCCTCGCTGATGGTCATCGAGAATGCGGAACGCATGGGGCTTGCACAGCTACACCAGCTACGGGGCCGCGTCGGTCGCGGCGCGCATGACAGCAGTTGCGTGCTGCTGTATCGCGCGCCCCTATCGCAGATCGCGCGCGAGCGGCTGGCCGCCATCCGTGAGACCAACGACGGCTTCGAGATCGCGCAGCGCGATCTCGAACTGCGCGGACCGGGAGAACTGCTCGGTACCCGGCAGACCGGTCTCGCCGAGCTGCGGGTCGCCAACCTCGTGCGCGATGCACCGTTACTACCCGATGTGCAGCACGCTGCGGACCAGATGTTGCGTGATTATCCTGACCGCGTTGCGCCATTGACGGCACGCTGGATCGGCAACGCGGAACGCTATGGTAACGTTGGCTGACAACGACATGAAAACGACTGCGCCCGTCATCGTGAACAGCTGGCAGCTCGATCTCGAGCGCTATCGGCGTCGCGCATTCCACTACGCGGAGGTCATGCGCCTCAATCGACCGATCGGCACTTGGCTGCTCATGTGGCCAGTGCTGTGGGCACTTTGGATCGCAGCCGATGGCAGCCCGCGACCGCTGCATCTCGTCGTGTTCGTGCTCGGCTTGTTCGTGATGCGCGCGGCGGGCTGCGCGTTCAATGATCTGGTCGACCGCGATGTCGATCCATTCGTAAAACGTACGCGCGATCGGCCGATCGCCGCCCGGCGTGTATCGCCGCGCGAAGGCCTGGTGATTTTCATCGTGCTGCTCGCGCTGGCACTGGCGCTCGTGCTGCAGCTCGATGCCGCCACCATCAAGCTATCGATCGTCGGTGCGGCACTGGCCGTCAGCTACCCGTTCTTCAAGCGCTTTTTTCCGATCCCGCAGTTCTACCTGGGGCTCGCATTCACCTGGGGCGTACCAATGGCCTTCATGGCCGCACTCGGTACGGTGCCGCGAGTGGGATGGACGCTGTTCATCGCCGGCATCATCTGGACGACCGCTTACGACACGCTGTATGCAATGGTGGACCGGGACGACGATATCAAGCTCGGCGTGCGCTCCAGCGCGATCATGTTCGGCGACATGGACCGTGCAATCGTGGCTGCGCTGCAGGCCCTGACGCTCGTGGCGCTTTATCTGGCAGGCGACAGCATGCGCTTCGGGCTGTGGTACCAGCTGGGCGTGGCCGGCGCGGCGGTATTCTTTGTCTACCAGCAGTGGCTCATCCGCGATCGTGACCGAGAGCGCTGTTTTCGCGCCTTCTTGAACAACAATTTTGCCGGCATGGCGGTCTTCATCGGCGTGCTGCTGGAGTACACCTTCCGGGCCTGACGAACGATCAGGCGCGACCCGCGCCGGTAACGCCCGCGCGGCGGCCCACAGTTCCACCGTTGCGATGCCTGCGGCGCGCAAGAGCCGCGCCAGCTCGTCAGCGGTACTGCCGGTGGTAACTACATCGTCGACGATGGCGACATGGCGTAGCCCGTGCAGCACGGCCCCCGCACGTCCCGGCGCGATCGCGAAGGCGCACCGCACATTGCGGCGTCGCTCGGCCGGCGAGAGCGAGGTCTGCGAGCGGGTCGCCAACAAGCGCTGCACGGCCCGCGGCGCGCAGCTCAGCTGCAGATGCGAGGCGACGTGCTTGGCTATCTCGGCGGCCTGATTGAAACCGCGTTCACGATAGCGCGCCCGATGCAGCGGCACCGGGACGAGCAGTTCCGGCAGTCTGCCACCCGCACGCTCTGCCACGACCTGGCGTGCCAGCAGTTCTCCGAGCACGCGCGCATAGACACCCTCGCCGCGATACTTGAGCGCCTGCACCAGTTGATCAACCGGGAACTCGTACCGCAGCGGGGCGACCACGGCGCTCAACTGACCGGCGCGCCACCCACCGGCTTGGGACCAGGGCAACGCCGCCGCGCAATCGGCACACAGATCGAGCCCCGGTGTGTGGCTGCGCGCCCCGCACAGGCAGCAGCGGGCAGGCAGCAGTTCAACTGTAAACCTGCGTAGGCGCTGCAGGTTGACAGTGGCTGCAATCCTCTCGAACATCGCACTCACGGACATGGCGGCCAGCATCGCCTGCTCCACCCGCGTTTCACAGAGTGCAAATCCGATGCAAACCGCTGCAAAGAATCCGGCGACATTGCCACCAGACAGTACCAGTATGGAGGGTTTGGTCGCGCGCCTGGGCATCGTCCGTCACGACTGGACGCTGCGCGAGATCGAGCAGTTGTTAGCGCTGCCATTCGCCGATCTCATCTATCACGCGCAGCGCGTGCATCGCCAACACCATCGCGCCAATACGGTGCAGATGAGTACGCTGCTGTCGATCAAGACGGGCGCGTGTCCCGAGGACTGTGCGTACTGCCCACAGAGCGTGCGCTACGACACCGGTCTCGAACGCGAAGCGCTGTTGCCGCTCGCCGAAGTGAAGGCGCAGGCCGAAGCGGCCCGCGCTGCCGGTGCCACGCGCTTCTGCATGGGCGCCGCCTATCGCTCGCCCAAGAAGAAGGATCTCGACACCATCACCAGCATGATCCGCGAAGTACGCGCCCTGGGTCTCGAGACTTGCGCGACGCTGGGCATGGTCACCCCGGCGCAGGCACGCGAGCTGAAAGATGCCGGCCTCGACTACTACAATCACAATCTGGATACCTCGCCCGAGTTCTACGGTGAGATCATCACGACCCGTAGCTATCAGGATCGCCTCGATACGCTCGCTGCAGTGCGCGAGGCAGGACTCAATGTCTGCTGTGGTGGCATCATCGGCATGGGCGAGGCGCTCAGCGACCGGGCCGGCTTGTTGGCGCAGCTCGCCAATCTGCCGCAGCACCCCGAGAGCGTGCCTATCAACCAGCTGGTGCGCGTGGCTGGCACGCCGCTCGCTGACGCGGCCCCCGTCGATCCGCTCGACTTCGTGCGTACCATTGCCGCCGCGCGCCTGCTGATGCCGGCGTCGTACGTACGCTTGTCTGCCGGCCGCGAAACGATGTCGGATGAGATGCAGGCGCTGTGTCTGCTCGCCGGTGCCAATTCCATTTTCTACGGTGAGCAGTTGCTGACGACTGGCAACCCGGCTGCCGAGCGTGATCGTGCGTTGCTCGCGCGCCTCGGCGTCGAAGCAGAAGCCACGGCCACCGGCGCGCACTGACGCGCCGCCCGCCATGCGACGCGACCCCGGCGCGCTCGCCGCCGCGCTCGCAGACCTCGATGCACGGCAACTGCGGCGGGTGCGCCGGGTCGCGGCGCCGCGTTCAGCGCGTGGCGCGCCGCAGGCACTCGAGTTCTGCAGCAATGACTATCTCGGTCTCGCCCGACACCCTGGTCTCGTCAGCGCCTTCGTGGCGGCGGCCGAACGTCATGGCGTGGGCAGCGGCGCCTCGCATCTCGTAACCGGCCACAGCGCCGAGCATGCCGCGCTCGAGGAGGAGGTAGCCGCCTTCACCGGCCGCGAGCGCGCACTGTGCTTCTCGACTGGCTACATGGCCAATCTCGGCGTCATCGACGCGCTGCTCGAGCGCCGCGACCTGCTGCTGGAAGACCGACTCAATCACGCCTCACTGCTCGATGCCGGTCGCCTGGCGCGCGCCACTCTGCGCCGCTATCCGCACAACGATAGCGCCGCGGCCGCCGGCGCGCTGCAGGCCAGCGTCGCCGCCAACGCATTGATCGCAACCGACGGTGTATTCAGCATGGACGGCGATCTGGCGCCGCTACCGCAGCTGGCCGCGGCAGCCTCGCAGTACCGGACCTGGTTGTTAGTCGATGATGCGCACGGCCTCGGGGTGCTCGGACGCACCGGTCGCGGTGTGTGCGAGCACTACCAACTCGATGCACAGGCGGTCCCGATCTTGATCGGCACATTCGGCAAGGCGTTCGGCACCTGCGGCGCGTTCGTCGCCGGCAGTGCCGATCTGATCGAATTCCTGCTGCAGAAGTCCCGCACTTATATCTACACGACCGCGCTGCCGCCCGCCGTCGCGGCCGCGACGCGCGCGGCGTTGGCGATCGCGCAGCGCGAATCCTGGCGGCGCGAGACCGTGTTGGCGCTGGTGCAGCGCTTTCGCCGCACCGCCGTCGCGCGCGGCATCCCGCTGACGAGCTCGTCCACACCCATCCAGCCGGTGATCCTCGGCAGCGCGGCGCGCGCCCTCGCGGTGAGCCGCGGGCTGGAGACCCGCGGCTTGCTGGTAAGCGCCATCCGGCCGCCCTCCGTGCCTGCCGGGTCGGCGCGCCTCCGAATAACCTTTTCTGCCAGCCATACCGAACAGGACGTCGATCGCCTGGTAGCAGCGCTCGCCGACGTACTCGAGGAGACCGCCGCGCGATGACGAATCTCCACTGCGAACGGCGCGGCGTCGGCCCGCTCCTCGTGATGTTGCATGGCTGGGCCCTCAACCTGCGGGTATTCGATACGCTGGCCGCCGAGCTCGCACAGCACTACACCGTGCTGACCATCGACTTGCCCGGCCACGGCCGCAGCAACGCCAACCGCTGGGCGGCACTCGACGAACTGCTGCTGACCCTGCCTGCACCGTTCGTGCTGCTGGGCTGGTCGTTGGGTGGCCAGCTGGCGCTGCAGTTCACCCAGCGCGCGCCCGAGCGCGTCTCGGGCCTGGTGCTCGTCGCGGCTACACCCCGGTTTCTGAATACCAAGAACTGGGCCGCCGGCCTGTCTGCCAGCGTGCTCGCAGGCTTCGCGGCACAACTGGCGACCGACTATCGACGTACCGTCGCAGAATTTCTGGAACTGCAGGTACGCGGCAGCGCCCACGCTACGCAGACCCTGACCGAACTGCGAGCCGCGCTGCTGAGCCACGGCGAAGCCTCACCCGACGCATTGGCTGTCGGCCTCGAATTGCTGCAGCAAAACGATCTGCGCGCGGCGCTACCCCAGATTGCCGCGCCCACGCTGATCATCGCGGGCCAGTATGATCGCGTGACACCGACGGCAGCCGCGCGCGCCATGGCTGACAAGCTGCCCGCCGGGAAGCTGCTCGAAATCCGCCGCGCGGGTCATGCGCCGTTCCTCTCTCACACGGCGGCGTGCGCGGCAGCCATTGCGGCGTTGCGAACTTCATGAGACGTCCGGCCGACAATGATCCCTTTGCGCTCGAGCGGCGGCGGGTGGCGAGCGCCTTCGATGCCGCCAGCGGACAATACGATGCCGGCGCCCGAGTCCAGGCTACGGTACGCGCCGAACTGCTCGAGCGGCTGCTCGAACTGCGCCTCGAGCCGCGGACGATACTCGATCTCGGCGCCGGCACCGGCGTTGCCACTCGGGAGCTCAAGCGGCGCTTCCCAAAGGCGCTGGTAGTCGCGGTAGACCTGGCGCCTGGGATGCTCGAAGTGGCGGCCAGGCGATCGAGCTGGTGGCGGCCATTCCGTCGGGTCGTGGGCGATGCATACCAGCTACCGTTCCGAAATCGAGCCTTTGATCTGGTCTTCAGCAATTTAATGTTTCAATGGTGTGATAATCTACAGGATTCGTTCGCCGAGGTGCGGCGCGTCCTGGCGCCAACCGGGCGCTTGCTTCTGAGTACTTTCGGGCCCGATACGCTCACGGAGTTGCGGCAATCGTGGGCCGCTGCCGGCGACGGCGCCAATCATGTCAGCCGCTTCCTGGACCTGCACGATGTCGGTGATGCGCTGGTGCGCGCCGGCCTCGTCGAGCCGGTGCTCGACGTCGATCGTATCGAGCTGCGGTACGACGCGGCGCTCGATCTGATGCGGGATCTCAAGTCGATCGGCGCGCGCAATGCGACCGTCGGGCGCAGCCGGGGGCTGACCAGCCGCCGGCGACTCGCCGCCGTGGTCGGCGCTTATGAGAACCACCGCCGCAACGGCAAACTGCCGGCGACCTATGAAGTGGTCTACGCCAGTGCCTGGGGCAGTGATGCGGCTCCGGATGACTTCGTGGCGCGCCCGAGCAACGCGCCCGGCGAGGTGCACATTGACGTCGAAGCAATCGGTCGCAGCAACCGTCCGAGTTCCCCCAAATGAGTGCCACCGGGATTTTCGTCGCCGGCACCGACACGGGCGTTGGCAAGACCTACGTCAGTGTTGGGTTAGTGCGGGCGCTCGTCGCGGACGGCCAACGCGTGGCCACAATGAAACCCGTCGCGGCGGGCACCGAACTGACGCCGGCCGGCCCGCGCAACGATGACGCGCTGGCTCTCATGGCGGCGGCCAATGTCGCCGCACCGTACGAGCGGGTGAACCCTTACGCGCTGCCGCTCGCCGCCTCACCTCATCTGGCCGCGCGCGCGGCCGGCGTGCAGATCGACCGGGAGACCGTGCGACGTCAGTACGAGGCACTCGCTGCGGACGCCGACCTCGTCATCGTCGAAGGTGCGGGCGGCTGGCTGGCACCCATCAGCGACCAGGAGACAATGGCAGATATCGTCCGTGCGCTCGACTTGCCGGTGCTGCTGGTCGTCGGCTTGCGCCTCGGCTGTCTCAATCACGCGCTCCTGAGCGCGGCAGCTATTGCCGCGCAAGCGACGCCGTTGCTGGGATGGATAGCCAACAGCATCGATCCGACGATGCCGATGCGTGCCGAGAACATCGCAACTCTCACGAACCGACTCGGGAGCACGCCGCTGGCCGTGATCCCGGCGAATTCCACAGCAGCCGATGCAAATGCACTGAATTCGCATTGGACAGAAGCGAGCGCTGCGCTGCGTCGCGCGCTTACCGTGTATCGGACACAAAGCCGCGTAAGTCCTTGAGCGTGGTATGAATGCCCGCGCTATAATTTCTCGATGGCAGAGGGTTCGCACCGCATCGTGCTGGCGCCACACTGCTCGATGTCGGTGCGGGGCGCGACGATCTTCTTCGCGCTCATGTGCGGCTCGAGCTTTGGGGTCGCAGGCGTCGTCGCTGCACAAGGGTTCTGGCCCGTTCTGCCGTTCGCCGGTCTGGAAATGGCGTTGCTCGGCTGGGCCTTGTTTCACAGCATGCAGCGGCGACGGCAGCGACAGACGATTTTGATCTCGGACGACAGCGTCACGATCGCCGATGGCGAGCGGGAGTGTCCGGTCGCGGTGTTCCAGCGTCACTGGACGCGCGTCAAGGTGCGCCGCGCCAGCTCGAGGCTGCATCCGAGCAGCCTGCTGATCGAGTCGCAGGGCAAGGCGTGCGAGATCGGCGTGTTCCTCACCGAGGAGGAGCGCCGCCGCGTAGCGTTGCAGCTCGGTGCGCTGATCGGGCGGATGAATGATGCGCCGGCAATGCCCCGCGGCGAACTGGTGTGATAGTGAAAATTTACATTGTTAGGGACGAATACTGATGGTTAGTGCGCGTAAGGTCTTGGTGAGTCTCGGTGCGTTGTTCGCGGCCGGGCTCGCGCCACTGGCGAGTGCCGAGTGGGGCAATCTCGATATGCCCGTGGGTGTCACCGAGCTCAGCCGGGAGATTCACGGCCTGCACACGCTCATTCTATGGGTCTGCATCGCCATCGCCGTCGCGGTGTTCGGCGTGATGATCTACTCGATCGTCAAGTTCCGTAAGTCGCAAGGCGCGGTGCCCGATACCACCATGACGCATAGCACGCGCGTCGAGATCGTCTGGACGATCGTTCCGGTGCTGATCCTGGTCGCGATGGCCGTGCCCGCGGCGCGCACCCTGATGGAAATCGAAGATTCCCGCAACGTCGAACTCAACGTCAAAGTGACGGGCTACCAATGGAAATGGCAGTACGAATATCTGGACGATGACATCGGCTTCTTCTCGTCGCTCGATCGCGCCAGTGATGCTGCGCGGCAACTGCAGTCAGGCATCGATCCGCATACGGTTCCGGACTACCTCCTGAACGTCGACAACCCGCTCGTGATCCCGGCCGGCACCAAAGTGCGCGTGCTACTGACCGCCCAGGACGTGATCCACTCCTGGTGGGTACCGGCTTTCGGCATGAAGAAAGACGCCATTCCGGGCTTCGTCAACGAGCTGTGGATCAAGGTCGACGAGGACAAGACCGGTCTCTACCGCGGGCAGTGCGCCGAGCTGTGCGGTCGCGACCATGGCTTCATGCCGATCGTCGTCGATGTGAAGTCGAAGGCCGATTTCGCCGCCTGGCTGGTCGCCCAGAAAGCCGCCGCGCAGCCAGCTCCGGAGAGCGCGCCGGTCGAGACAGCCACCGACGGGACTGCGACTACCGATGTCGCGCAGGCAGCTGCGCCGACGCTCGCAGTTGCGCCGAACGCCGGCTGATAGAACCCCAAATTCCGCAAGAATCCGAGAACGAACATGGCCACCACGACAGTACATTCCGCTGATCACGATCATCACGACCACAAGCCGCGCGGCATCGGCCGGTGGCTGTACGCGACCAACCACAAGGACATCGGCACGATGTACCTGGTGTTCGCGTGCATCATGTTCTTCGTGGGCGGCACAATGGCGTTGGTGATCCGCGCCGAGCTGTTCCAGCCTGGGCTGCAGTTCGTCGATCCCGCGTTCTTCAATTCCATGACAACCATGCATGCGCTCGTCATGATCTTCGGCGCCGTGATGCCGGCGTGGACGGGCCTGGCCAACTGGATGATCCCCATGCAGGTGGGTGCTCCCGACATGGCGCTGCCACGGCTCAACAATTTCTCGTTCTGGATCCTGCCGTTCGCATTTACGCTGTTGTTAGCCACATTGTTCGTGCCTGGTGGTGCGCCGGCCAGTGGCTGGACTATGTATCCACCGCTCGTATTGCAGACGGGTGATGCCTTCCCCTTCCTGATCTTCGCCGTTCACTTGATGGGTGCCTCGTCGATCCTGGGCGCCATCAATGTGGTCGTCACCGTGATGAACATGCGCGCCCCGGGCGTGGGCCTCCTTAACATGCCGCTGTTCGTGTGGACCTGGCTGATCACTGCGTACCTGCTGATCGCCACCATGCCGGTGCTCGCGGGCGCAGTCACGATGCTGCTGACCGATCACTTCTTCGGCACGACGTTCTTTGCGGCTTCTGGCGGTGGCGACCCGGTGATGTTCCAGCACATCTTCTGGTTCTTTGGTCACCCCGAGGTGTACATCCTGATCCTGCCGGCCTTCGGCATCGTCTCGGAGATCATCCCGACGTTTTCGCGCAAACCGCTGTTTGGCTACGGCGCAATGGTGTACGCCTCGGCGTCGATCGCGTTCCTGTCGTTCATCGTCTGGGCACACCACATGTTCACCGTGGGCATGCCGCTCGCGGGTCAGCTGTTCTTCATGCTGTCGACGATGCTGATCGCCATCCCAACCGGCGTGAAAGTGTTCAACTGGACGGCGACGATGTGGCGCGGCTCGCTCACCTTCGAAGCGCCGATGCTGTTCGCGCTGTCGTTCCTGTTCCTGTTCACGATCGGCGGGTTCTCAGGTCTGATGCTCGCGATCGTGCCGGCGGACTTTCAATACCACGACTCCTATTTCGTGGTGGCACATTTCCACTATGTGCTGGTGCCGGGTGCCGTGTTTGCGATCATGGCCGCCGTGTACTACTGGCTGCCGAAGTGGACCGGCAACATGTACGACGAGGGTCTCGCCAAGTGGCACTTCTGGTTGTCGACCATCGGCGTGAACGTGCTGTTCTTTCCGCAGCACTTCCTCGGGCTCGCCGGCATGCCGCGCCGCATCCCGGACTACGCCACTCAGTTCGCCGATTGGAATATGGTCTCCTCGGTCGGCGCATTCCTGTTCGGGTTCTCGCAGCTCATGTTCCCGTACATCGTCTGGAAGTGCGTGAAGGGCGGCCAGAAAATCGGCAACCGCGCCTGGGAAGGCGCCCATGGCCTCGAGTGGGAACTGCCGTCACCCGCGCCGTACCATAGCTGGGACACCCCGCCGTCGCGCGATGTGATTGCCCGCGGTGCCGGGCACTGATGAACCAGCGTAGCGCCATAGAGCAGGTCGCCGCTGTGCCGCACGATGACGACGCGGCGCGGCGCGCACGCGTGCGTCGCACGGCGATCGTTCTGGGGCTGGTCGCGCTAGGTTTCTATCTCGGCTTCATCCTGCTGGCAGTAATGAAGTCGTCCTGAAAATGAGCCAGCTCGACGAACCGTCCACCAACGCGGCACGTGCCACTGCCAACCGGCAGTTGACGGCGAAGCTGGCATTGTTCGCGGTCGGCTCGTTCGCTTTCGGCTTCGCGCTCGTGCCCTTGTACGACGTGTTATGTGCCATCACCGGCTTCGGCGATCAGACCACCCTCACCGAGAAACGTGTCGTCGCCGAAGCGCCGGATCAATCGCGACTGATCACGGTCGAGTTCCTGGCCGAGCTGCCCACAGTTGGCAATTGGGAATTTCGCCCGGTCGTGAAAACCATGCAGGTGCACCCCGGCAAACTCTACGAAGTCGATTACGTGGCCCACAATCTCACCGGCCGCGACACGATCGCGCAGGCAGTGCCCAACATCTCGCCCGGCCAGGCCGTGGCCTATTTCCGCAAGACGGAATGCTTCTGTTTCACGCCGCAGAATTTCGCGATCGACGAACAGCGCCCGATGCCGGTGCGCTTCATCGTCGACCCGGATCTGCCGCGCATCGTCGATCGAATCACGCTTTCTTATACGTTCTACGACTCGGCAACGCGCGTAGGACTTCGCTAACTACCGCAGGGAATACTCGATCATGGCACAGGTCCACGCAGCCGCCGCCGAAGACAAATACTACATACCGCACAGCAGCCCCTGGCCGATCATCGGCTCGAGCTCGCTGTTCGTGCTGATGTTCGGTGTCATCGCCTACCTCAACGAGTGGTTCCCCATCTGGGTGATCTTGCCCGGATTCGCCCTGCTCATCTTCATGTTCGTCGGTTGGTTCTCGACTGTGATCGGCGAGAATCAGCGAGGGATCTACAACCTGGCGGTCGATCGCTCGTTCCGCATGGGCATGATGTGGTTCATCTTCTCCGAGGTGATGTTCTTCGCCGCGTTCTTCGGCGCACTCTTCTACGCGCGCTCGCTGGCCGTGCCGTGGCTCGGCGGCGAGGGCACGAAGATCCTCTCGCATGCGCTGCAGTGGCCCAGCTTCGAGAACGCTTGGCCGACCAACGGGCCGGCACGAGTTGGTCCGCGTGAAGACGGGTCCTTCGAGATCATCCCTGCCTTCGGTTTGCCCGCCATCAATACGCTGATCCTGCTCACCTCCGGCGTCACGGTGACTATTGCGCATCATGCGCTGCGCGCCGGCAACCGGCTGATGCTCAATACCTTCCTGTTCCTCACCGTCGCGTTGGGCTTCCTGTTCGTCTTTCTGCAGGGCATGGAGTATCACCACGCGTACACCGAGCTCGGCCTGAAACTCTCGACGGGGATCTACGGCTCGACGTTCTTCATGCTCACCGGGTTCCACGGTTTCCACGTGACGCTCGGTGCCATCATGTTGCTGGTCATCTGGTTCCGTACGATGAACGGACACATGACCCCGCAGCGTCACTTCGCGTTCGAAGCCACCGCCTGGTACTGGCACTTCGTCGATGTGGTGTGGTTAGGGTTGTTCGTGTTCGTCTATTGGATTTAGCGCAGACGTTCGTTTCGGAGCGGGCTAGAACGGGAGCGGGCTACTCGGTTCGCTTGTCGTGACTACGGGTCGAGCGCGCTTCGGAAATCGCCAGGGCGATTTCCGGCGGTCCCGCGTCCGAGCACGGGGCGCATTCTCCTCCTGCGGCACCGCCAGACTGAAAGCGGCACAGGAGCGCCCCGTACTCGGAACGCGGCGCTCTCCACGTAGTCACGACAACCGGACCGAATAGCCCGCTCGTCAATTTCGGACGTACCGGTCGCGGGTCGATGCGTGGTGGGCTAATCGAGGTGGTCGGGCCAATCACGTGGAGAGCGCCGCGTTCCGGGCGCGGGGCGCTCCTGTTCCTGTATCGGATTGGCCGCTACATAGGGGGAAGATGCGGCCCGCGTCCGGACGCGGGACCGCCGGAAATTGCTTCAGCAATTTCCGAAGCGCGCTCGACCCGTGATTGGCCCGACCACCTCGATTAGCCCTCGTGCCTCAAGTGGCGCGATCCTTAGTCGGCTGCTCAACGATCTCGATCATCAAGCCTGCAGGCGACAGGACTGTCAGCGTGCGCTCGCCAGTGACACCAGCGACCTGCGCACTGCCGCTGCCGCTGCCAGCAGCGGCGTAGCGCCGCACCCGGTGCTCCACCTCGTCGAACACGTGTGTGCCGAATGTCCACAGCACGAGTCCCCGATTCGGTATCCGGGGAACGACTGGATTGTCCCTTTTGGTAGCCATCATATCCAACAGCACGACATAGGCGCTGCTCGCACCCGGCGCAAACAACTGCACGAATCGAAACTGCGTGCCGGCATCGAGACCAAGGCCACCGGCCGGCCCGGAAGTCGTTAGCACGATGTTCTGACGCGCTTCCCAGCCAAGCACTTGCTGGTAGAACTCGATCTCGCGCAGTGCATCCGGCACGACCATCGCGGAGTAGGCCGGGCCCCCTATACCGGTAGTCGGATCGATCGGCCCCACTGGGATCATGTCGGCTGGACGCCCGACTGCCAGCATGTAGATCTGCTCGGGACCGCGAAACAGTATTTCGCCCGATACATAGCTCGTACCATCGGGACGCGTGATAGTTAGCGGCACGATACCGGCGGTGTTCTCGACGCCCAACGCGGTCACACGCCCGAGTGTGACCGGCAGGCTCGCAACCGGATAGCCGATCGACAGCCCGCCCGTGAGACGTGAATCCATGCCTGGCCGGATGATCTCGCCCCCCGCCATGACCAGCACTCGGACTGTGATCCCCTGAGCGGTGTCCGTGCCACGGAACGTGAGTTCGCGCCATGACAATCCTTCCGCTATTCCCCATAGCCGGCGTCGCCACCGTGCCTCGGTCGTCGCTGGACCATCGTCGGCAACCAGCTGCATGCGCATTGCCTGCGTCAGAAACTGGGTGGTGGCGGCTGAGTTGTCTGTGACCAACGTGACGCCTTGCAGTGGTCCACAGAGCGAGGGCTTGCTACCGGCCCGCGCGGCCATCGGATCATTCGACGTCATCTGCGCGTTGCCATCACCGGCCGGGCGGCGCGCCGTGGGGGCTGATGTAGCCCAGGTACCAGGCCGCCATCAGCAGCAGGAACAGCGCAACGGACAGCCCGACTCGAACCGTGAGGGCGCGTGCCATCTTGCGCGAGTCGCCCTTGCCGCTCGACAGGTGGAAGAGCGCATTGCCGAGGCTCGCGACGATCGCAACCAGGACGACGACAATCAGGATTTTGATGGCATCCACGACGCAGCGATTATAGCGCCGGCTTGCGACACACACCGGTACAATCGCAGCCGGAATCGGGATCGTTTAGCAGCGCGCATTGTCTGACATCGCTATGACCATGAAAGTGTTCGGTCGCGAGTTCGCACCTTCATGGCTCATGACGATTGCGACCCTCTCGTTCGGCTGTCTGTTCGTCACCTTGGGTTTCTGGCAATGGGGGCGAGGCGTCGAGCGCCAGGCTACCTGGGATGCATTCCAGAACGATGCCGCCAATGTGATCGATGCCGATGCCGCCGACCTCGCCTCACTGCCACGCTATGCGCACGTGCGGCTGCGTGGTTCGTATGCGCCGACGCGGCAATTCCTGTTGGACAATCGCACTTTCGAGGGCCGCGCGGGCTACGAAGTGCTGACACCTTTCGAGTTGACGAGCGGCGGCACCGTGCTGATCAATCGCGGCTGGATCCACTTCGGCGGATTCCGCGACCGATTGCCGGATGTCAGCTTCGATGCTCCACCGCAGGAAACAATCCTTGGCAGAATTGAGGAACTCCCGGCAGCGGGATTGGCCGCGGGGCGTGTCGCACCGGCCACCGAAGGCGTTTGGCCGCGCGTCACCAGCTTCCCGACGGCGGCGGAGCTGACGGCGGCCTATGCACAACCGTTGCTGGCGCGCGTCGTCCTGCTGGATGTCGATGCGCCGCGTGGGTTTGAACGACACTGGAGCGCGCCGGGACTCGAGCCGATCAGGCACTTCAGCTATGCGGTGCAATGGTGGGCGTTCGCGGTGCTGCTGGCGGGTTTGTATATTGGCCTCAATCTTCGGCAACAGAAGTAGCTCAGGACATTCATTCATGCAGCCAGACGTCGCCATCGCACAGCGCAACCGCGGTCGCCGCACGCTCCTCATTCTGGCGGCGATATTCTTCGTGCCGCTCGCCATTTCGTTTGCGCTCTACTACGGCGAACTGTGGCGGCCGACAGATAGCACTAACAAGGGCGAACTGATCTCGCCCGCGGTCCCATTGCCCGAAGTGATGCTGCGCAACGCCGCTGGTGCTGCAACTGGCAGCGGTGCCCTGTTCGGCGGCAAATGGTCCGTGGTGCATATCGCCGACGGTAGCTGCGATGCGGATTGTCGGGCGGCACTCGTGGCGGTCCGGCAGACACGCCTGACGCTGGCCAATGAAATGCCACGCGTACAACGGATTCTCCTGGCAACTGGCAACTGCTGCGACAATAACTATCTGTCGACGGAGCAGGCTGGCCTGCTCGTGGTTGACGCCAGCGATGCGGCCGGCCAGACCTTGCTCGGCGCTTTTCCAGCAGGTGACCAGACGCACGCGCTCTACATTGTGGATCCGCTCGGCAATCTGATGATGCGACACGACGCGCGTGAGAATCCGAAGGATCTACAGTCGGATCTGAAAAAGCTGCTGAAATTGTCGCACGTCGGCTGAGCGGAGGACTCAAGAATGCAACATGCACATTGGATACGACGACTGGCCCTGTTCGGCATCGTGCTGTGCTTCGCCGTCGTCGTATTTGGCGCTTACACGCGACTGTCCGATGCCGGTCTCGGCTGCCCCGACTGGCCGGGCTGCTACGGCCATGTGACACCGGCCGGTGCCGCCAAGAACGCCGATCATGTCGAATCCCTGTGGCCTGGCTGGACTTTCGAATCCCGCAAGGCGTGGATCGAGATGATCCACCGGTACGCGGCGACGACGCTCGGCTTCGTGATCGTGCTGATTACCGCGCTCGCGGTCGTGGCACGCCGGCAGCGAATCGTCAGCGTGCCGTTCGTCACCGTGCTGCTCGCAACGGTTGTGATGCAGGGCGTGCTCGGCATGCTCACCGTCACCTGGCTGCTCAAGCCGCTGATCGTCACCGCGCATCTGATCGGCGGCCTGACCACACTCGGATTGCTGGTGTGGCTATGGCTGACGATGCGTATACGAACTCGCACAGTCGGCAACCTCAGCACGAGCGGCGACTCGAGCCTGCCGATTGGCGTGGGACTACGGCGTGCCCGTGGCCTGGCGCTGCTCGCTTTCCTGGCGCTTGGCGTACAGATTCTGCTCGGCGGATGGACCAGCACTAACTACGCAGCGATGGCCTGCCCTGACCTGCCCAAGTGTCAGAATGCATGGCTGCCGGAGGCGGATTATTCCGATGCGTTCGTCCTGTGGCGTGGCCTCGATATCAACTACGCCGGGGGCGTACTCGATCATCCGGCCCGCGTCGCCATCCATTTGACGCATCGCCTCGGCGCGATCGTGGCGACACTACTGTTATGCCTGGCGGCCTGGGCCGCGATCCGGCTGGGCGCTGGCAGCGCCCGGAATGCTGCGCTGTTCGTGCTGGCCGCGCTGTTTGTGCAGATTACGATCGCCACGGCCATGGTGCTGAAGGCGTTCCCGTTGACGCTGGCGGCCGCACATAACGCAGGGGCGGCCCTGCTGCTGATCGGCATGGTGGCACTGACCCGCGCTTTGCGGCCAGTCGGCGCGCGTTGATGAGCTGCGGCAGCCGATCTGTTAACCTTGTCGGCCCGTTCGAGAAACCCCGCCAACTGCCGTGTCGACCCCCGAACCAGCGCTGAGTCTGCCGGCCGCGGCCATTTCGTGGCGCAGCTACTACGAACTGACGAAGCCCAAGGTCGTCATGCTGATCGTGTTCACCTCGATCGTGGGCACACTGCTGGCGAGTCCTGGCTGGCCACCACTCGACGCCTTGCTGTTCGGCAATCTCGGCATCGCGCTGGCTGCAGCCTGCGCGGCCACCATCAACCACGTACTCGATGAGCGCATCGACGCGCAGATGTCACGCACGCGCTCCCGCCCGCTGCCGACTGGCCGACTGCAGGCGCGCAATGCGCTAAGTTTCGCGGCAGTGCTGGGTGTTGCATCGATGGCGTTGCTGTGGGGCCTCGTAAATCCACTGACTGCGCTACTCACGGCAGCGTCATTGATCGGCTATGCGGTTGTGTACACCGCGTTCCTGAAACGCGCCACGCCACAGAATATCGTGATCGGTGGTGCTGCGGGCGCCGCGCCACCCGTGCTGGGCTGGGCGGCGGTAACCAACACGATCGATCCGAACGCGCTGTTGTTGTTTCTCATCATTTTTGCGTGGACGCCGCCGCATTTCTGGGCGCTCGCCATTGCGCGCAAGGACGAGTACGCGCGCGCCGGTATCCCGATGCTGCCCGTGACTCATGGCGTCGAGTTCACGAGACTGCAGATCCTGCTCTATACGGTTTTGTTGATTGTGATCACCATTCTGCCGGTACTCACCGGCATGAGCGGCGCGATCTACCTGCTCGCAGTGATCGGTCTGGACGCCGTTTTCCTGTACTACGCGCTGGCCTTGAAAATGACGCAGCGGGCGGAACTACCGATGCGCGTGTTCCGCTTCTCGATCACCTGGCTGACGTGGGTGTTCGTCGCTCTGCTGGTCGACCATTATTTACTTTTCCGACTCGTCTAGCACCGTATGCGCCTGCATCACGGTGATCGCGCCTTCGCGAGGCGGCTCGAATTCGTATTGCATCAGACGATTGCCCTTGGAGAACAGCAGGCTCGACTTCGATCCCAGGTTTTGTTCGGCGAGAGTCTGTTTCCAGCCTTGCGCCTCCATGCCTTTCTGAACCGCAGCGAATAGTTCGGCGACCGGGCGCTGGGTCTGATAACTGATCACGACGGAGCCGGGCATCGTCAACGCGGTCTGGAGCTTGTCGTGGGCGAGCACCACGACATCCTGCGGGTAATCCGCCGGCATCGATGGCGAGTCGCCGATGCCATAGACCATGTCACCGTCCTCGGTCGAGACAGTCGCATTCGCTCCTTCGCCGCTACCCTCAATACCGGCCTCGGTAACGAGTTCCTCGGATCTCTTGCTGCATCCCAGCGCGATCAAGGCACTGATCAGCAGCAGACTCAACAGCTTTGGCATGGCATAGCTCCGGCGCAGTAGTCAGTTAGCGAACAATCTATCACCGACGAAGGGATTGGAGCGTCGCTCCTCGCCGAACGTGGACATCGGTCCGTGGCCAGGAACGAAGCGTATCTCGTCACCCAGCGGAAACAGCCGCTCGCGGATGGAGCGGATCAAGGTGTCGTGATCGCCGCGCGGAAAATCGCTGCGACCGATCGAGCCCTTGAAGAGCACGTCGCCCACCAGTGCGAAGTGCTGTTCGGGGTGATAGAACACCACGTGCCCCGGCGTGTGGCCCGGGCAATGCAGCACTCGCAGGCGTTCATTGCCAACGGTGACTTCATCGCCATGCTCCAGCCAGCGATCCGGAACGAACGCGCGGGCAGCGGGCAAACCGAACATCGCGCTTTGCTGCGGCAGCTGCTCGATCCAGAACAGGTCTTCCCGCTGTGGGCCTTCTATCGGCAGATCTCCGCGTTCCGCCAATTCCGCCGTCGCGCCGGCGTGGTCTATATGCGCATGCGTCAGCAGGATTTTCTGCAGCTGCAGATCGTTCTCCTTGACCACCGCCATGATCCTGTCCAGATCGCCGCCAGGATCGACCACGGCGGCCTGACGCGTTGCATCGCACCAGATGACGGAACAGTTCTGCTGGAACGCGGTGACAGGGACGACGTGGACTTGCATCGGGCAATGATAGACGAAGCGCCTAAACTTCTCTGATGCGACCAGGTGATCTATATGCACCAATCGGCCTCGCCCTGTTACTTGACCAGACGCCATCATGCGCATACCATGCGCATGATGGAACCAGCCTTCGACGTCAGCTCCCGCAAGCGGCCTGTGAACCTCACGCTGAACGCCGACCTCGTCGATCGCGTGCGCGACCTCACCGACAATCTGTCTGGCGTCGTCGAAAGCTTGCTGATCGACTACCTCGAGCAGCAGCGACTCGCTCGTCTGAGCCGCAACCGCATCTCCGAGGCCACGTCCGCCGTCTGGAACACGTTCAACAGCAAGCATGGCTCCATCGCCGACGAATTCTCGTCGCTCTGATGGCGCAGTTCGACGTTCATCGCAATCCAGGCCGGCACGCCGACACGATTCCGTACGTCGTCGACGTGCAGTCCGCGCAGTTCGACGATTACCGGCGCCGCGTTGTCGTGCCGCTGGTGCGCGCCGGCAATCTAGGTTCCACACCTTTCCCCGCTTTCAATCCATCCTTTCGCATCCGTGGCGTGAAAGTCATCCTGCATCCTTTGGAGATGGTCTCCGTGCCCGTCGAGCAGCTCGGTCCACCCGTCGGCTCGCTGGTCGACGACGGGCAGGCTATCATCAGCGCGCTCGACGAACTGTTCAGTCGCGCGTGGCAGTAACGAACGATTGCCAGCCCCCTGGCGGCTGCAAGTGACTGCGCTATCCTCTCCAGATGCGCATCGAACGTATCTGGCCTGGGAACGCCTACCGGAACTTCCACTATCTGATCGCGTGCCCGGAGTCGGGCGAAGCGCTCGCGATCGACCCGCTCGACTGGCAGAGCTGCCTCGCGACGGCGCGTGAGCGCGGCTACGAGATCACACAGATCCTGAACACGCACGAGCATCTGGACCATACCGGCGGCAATGCCGGGCTGGTCAACGCCACTGGTGCGCGGGTGCTGGCGCACGCGGGTGCTGCGAATCGAATCGGCAATGTCGATGTCGGCCTCGGCAAAGGCGACGTCGTCCGTGTCGGTAGTACCGTGGAGCTCGAATGCCTCGACACGCCTGGTCATACCCGCGCGCACATCTGCCTGCTATCTCACGCCGAGGAGCCTGCGCTGTTCTGCGGCGATACGCTGTTCAACGCCGGCGCCGGCAATTGCCATAACGGAGGCCAGCCCGAGTTGCTTTATCAGACTTTTGCCGAGCAGCTCGCGAAACTGCCTGACAACACACGCATCTATCCAGGCCATGAGTATCTCACTAACAACCTGGCCTTCACGCTCGATCGGGAACCGGACAACGCCGACGCCGCTCGCTGGCAGGCCAACGCAGCACAAAACTCCGCTGCGGATGCCCCCGTGACAACCCTGGCTGACGAGAAGCGCATCAACACATTCTTTCGCCTGCAAAATCCGACGATCGTCGCCCGACTGCGCGAACGCTTCCCCGATCTCGACGAACACCCCCACGCGCAGACTGTCTTCCTGAAACTGCGCGAGTTACGCAATCGCTGGTAGTCAGGCGTGGCGAGTTCGCGGTCGGCGTGAATACTCGCGTGGAGAGCGCCGCGTTCCGGGTGCGGGGCGCTCCTGTGCCTGGTAAAATCTGGCCTCTCCGCAGGGGGAAGATGCGCCCCGCGTCCGGACGCGGGACCGCCGGAAATCGCACAGCGATTTCCGAAGCGCGCTCGACCCGCGAGTATTCACGCCGACCGCGAGCTCACCACTCGTAGCCCAGCGTTTCTGTCCTACCCCGGCTTCAGCGTAATCGGGATGTAGCCGGGCTGCGCAGCCACGCGCTCCAGCCAATGTCGCACAGCCGGGAAGAGCTTGAGATCGAAGCCGCCTTGATGGGCTACGTGCGAGTAAGCGTAGAGCGCAATGTCCGCGAGTGAGTAGGTGTCATCGACGAAGAACTGGCGCGACTTGAGATGCGTCTCCATCACACCGAATGCCGCCAAGCCGTTCTTGATGCGATCCGGTAATTCAGCTCGTCGCGGATGATCGACCGGCAGATGGCGCACGATGTAACGCGCGACCGCGACGTAGGGCTCATGGCTGTACTGCTCGAACAACATCCACTGCAGCACCTGCGCACGACCAATGGCGGACGTGGGCACGAACTCCGTGCCCTCAGCGAGATACCAGAGTATCGCGTTCGACTCGGCCAGGTAGACGCCGTCATCCGTCTCCAGCACCGGCACCCGGCCGTTGGGATTCTTGGCAAGGAACTCAGGCGTACGCGATTCGCCACGATCGGTGTCGATCTCGATGAGTTCGTAGTCCCGCCCGAGTTGGGCCAGCAGCAGCCGGACTTTGTAACAATTGCCGGAGTCGAGATTGTCGTATAGACGCATGATTCAGCCTCCGTTGGCTGGGCGTTCCAACAAGTCGATCCGCAAGCCTGCAGGACTTCGCACCTGCGCCATATGACCGGTCCCGAAGATCGTGGTCACTTGTCCTGCGTCGCGTATCCCATAGGCGGCACCGCGCGCGAGTATCGGCGCGAGGTCCGGGACAAAATACGTGACGCTCAACATACCGCGCGCCGGCGGCGCGGTGCGCGGGTAGAGATTCTGGCTCTTCGCGCCTTCGTACTGCACCAGCTCCAGCCGCCCGTACGGACTCGTCGGATCGCCAAGTATGCGGATATCGAGACTGGCGCCCGACGGCAGCCCGACCGTCTTTTCGATCTCGGGCCCGCTGAAGCGATTGTAGGAAGCTTCGACCAGATTGAGTACGCTCTCGAAGAAGACTTTCTCGGCGATATTGTCGGGCGTGGTGGCAACGATCTGCGGCGCCACGCCGTAGCCCTCGGGGCTAGTCAGCGCCGGTTGGCCCTCGATTTCGAGCAGCACGACATTGAGTCCGTCGTGGCTCGGCATGTGTGTCTCGTGAAACACGATGCCATTGGCTTCGAGTCGGTGCGGCTCCGAACGGAACGTGAAACCCGCAGTCGTCAGCTCCTGGTAGCGGCTGGCAAGGTCCCGCACCACGACGTCGATGCTCTTGGGAACCAGGTCGGTAGCCGCTGCGTCGGCACGTACCGCCGGGCCGGGCAATTTGAACTGCACGAGATGGACACCGCCTTCGGTTGCGCCAGGCGTCAGCAGCAAAGCCTGATCGATGATGTCATCGTCCTGCAGGCCCCAGAACCGCGCGAGCCCCGGATCGTTGCCGGTGCGACGCGTGACGATCCGCATGCCGAAGCGATGCACCCACATGCCGATCGCCTGCTCGATGTCGGCGACACTGACAACTACGTAGGCATAGGCGCGGCTGGCCGGTTGCGGCATCTGAAATTCCTCGACGGGATCAACCAAAGTAGCCGGGCCTGGCGACGTACAGGCCACCAACAGACCGGCGAGCATGCACAGGGCGACTGCCAACAGGCTCCCGGGCTTGCCCAGGCCGACGCGGTACGGGAACTTATTGGCCGACGTCAGATGCATAGCGTCCGATGTTAGCATTGCCCTATGGCCGCTGACTTCAATTCATCCTTCTACCGCAAGTCGTTCGCCGTACTCGCGCTCGGGCTCGTGGGTTATGGCCTGCTGCGCGTCCTCGAGCCATTCTGGGGTGCGCTCACGTGGGCGGCGTTCTTTGCCTTCATCGCGCACCCCGTGCAGGTGCGGCTGACCCGCAAACTACATGGCCGCGACGGTCTGGCCGCCGGCATCATCACCGCGTTGATGCCCATCGTCGTGCTGGCGCCGCTCGCCATTCTCGGCACGGTATTCGTGCAGCAGGTGCGCACCCTGATCCTGAAGATCCAGCAGGGCGGGTTGCAGTTCGATCGGCCGCTGTTCGACAACTGGGAGAGCTATCCGATCATCGGACCGGCGGCCCGCTATGTGCGCGAAATCGTACCGATTACGGCGGAACAGGTGCAGGGCTGGTTGGTAGACGCAGCACAGGGTGTACTGAAACCGCTGGCCGCTGCGGGCGGCACCATCGTGCTGGGCGCCGTCGCGTCGGTGATCGGCTTTTTTCTGATGCTGTTCCTGTTGTTCTTCCTGTTGCGCGACGGCGAGCAAATGTTCACCCGCGTGGCACGTCTGGTGCCACTGTCGAGCGAGCGGCGTGATCCGCTCATCAGACATCTTGCCAATGTGACGCGCGCAGTCGTCTATGGCACCGGCCTCACGGCGATCCTGCAGGGGTTGTTAGTCGGTATCGGCTTTGCGTTCGCGGGTCTGCCGTCGCCGGTGGTGTTCGGAGTACTCGCGGCGATCATGGCGCTGCTGCCAGCCGGCGGTACGGCGATCGTCTGGGTGCCGGCGGTCGCTTACCTCGCCTTTGCGCAACGCTGGGGCGCGGCGCTCTTCCTGCTGGTTTGGGGCGTCGTCGTGTCGGTATCCGACAATCTCATTCGCCCGCTGCTCATTTCGCGCAGTGGGCCAGTCTCGACGTTGATCGTGTTCGTCGGCGTAATCGGCGGTGTCGCGGCGTTCGGTGCGATCGGC
>Ga0116152_10000341_pt1 | contig 38112 bp, 34 predicted proteins | sample AD_UKC119_MetaG_FD_89894 | JGI IMG/M metagenome (GOLD analysis project Ga0116152, IMG submission 89894) | Active sludge microbial communities of municipal wastewater-treating anaerobic digesters from Hong Kong - AD_UKC119_MetaG | ecosystem: Engineered > Bioreactor > Anaerobic > Digestate... | reverse complement strand
TATTCTCGAAAGTTTTGGTTTAAATGGATGTTTTTTACTGCATTAATCGTTGGGATACTAACTTTTATTGTCGGTAGTACTTATCTTAATTCATTTACAATCCCAACAATGTTTTTACTTGTATGGCAGAGTCTAATTAATTTCGGTTATGCAAAATTCCTTTTTCTTGGAGTTTCAATTCTCTGTCAATTGATTTCAATAATTGTTAGAAGGGTTTCCCCATTAAGTTTAAGTCCAATGGGAGATAGAACTCCGTTTTAATCACATTAAATAAGTATTTATATGGCACGTTTATTTGTTTTCGGTATAGGTGGCACAGGGTCAAGAGTCATTAAATCACTAATAATGCTGCTTTCAGCAGGTATTAAACCAGGTGATTTCGATGAAGTAATTCCAATTATTATAGATCCACATAAAGATTTAAAAGAACTAAATGACTGTAAAAGATTGATCCGTTTATATTCAGATATAAATAGAGTCGTCTATGGTGATAATTCAAAAATCACAGATGGTTATTTCAGAACAAAAGTTTCAACCTTAAAAACCGCTTCAACGGACAAATCATTGAAAGATGATATTGATTTTGATGAGGGTAGTAAAGAACCATTTCAAGATTTTATTAGCCTTGGTAAAATTAAAAAGCTAAGTCCAACCACAAAAGATTTATTATCATTACTTTACTCAGAGCAAAATTTTAAACAACCTCTGAATGTAGGGTTTAAAGGAAATCCACATATGGGTAGCATGGCATTAAATTCATTATTTGGAGGTAGAGCATTTAGAACATTCAAATCTATTTATGATAATGATGATAGAATATTTATAATCAGTTCAGTATTTGGTGGAACTGGAGCCGCAGGATTTCCATTACTATTAAAAAACTTAAGACAAAATGATAACCCTGCTATAAGAGATTGCCAAATTGGAGCATTGTCTGTATTGCCTTATTTCAAATTAAAGGAAGCAAAAGAAACAAGTGACATTGATTCAAATGATTTTATGACAAAAACAAAATCAGCATTAACTTACTACAATAATCCTGATTTCATGGAGCAATATAATTCTCTATATTACATTGCCGATTTAGACGGGCAAACAGAAGGTTATGAAAATAATGAAAAAACTCAGCCTAATAAAGCTCATTTAGTCGAACTATTAGGAGCTATTTCAATTGTTCATTTTGCAAAGAGAAATAACCATAGGAATGGTGAAGTTAAAGAGTATTGTATTGGCGGAAATGTTCAAGGGGTTAATTTTAAAAATATTGGGAATACTACCCGAAACATGATTAAAACTAAACTAACAACTTTGCATTTACTTAGTAAAATTCATACAGAGATAAAAGAAAACTGTAAAAACTTATCATTTTGCAAGGCAAATGATTTTTCTACAAATTTCTTTCAAAATGATTTTTTTGCTGACGAAGAAAATGGTCTTGAAATATTCTTAAATGAGTTTTACAGCAAATGGATAAGTGAGCTGGAAAAAAATCAGCGAAGTTTTATCCCTTTTAATTTAAAAGTAAATAAATCATTCAATCATCTAGTTTATGGGAATGAATCTGAAAAAAGATTATTTGATGGATATTTTTCTAAACCTGTTGATAAAAGCGATTTATTGAATAGGATTTCAAAAACTACAATTGATAAAGATGTTCGCTTATTAAAAGATAGTTTAAAGTATTGCCAATATTTAACAATGTGTTGGCTTGGTTCGACTGAATTTGTTCAAACTAATTTTAAATCACAAGACAATGGAAAATTATAAACTCAATATAATACAAAGAAATCATGATAAAACTGGATGGCATGACTCAGAGCCATTTAGTGATTCTGATATTACGAACATTAAAGTTCTAGAGTCTAGAAATGATAAATCGCTCAATGCAATTCCGTCCCCGTTTGCGAGGATTCATCTATTTGATGCAGCATTTGGCTTGGTATATCAAGATGAATTAAATGGAACAAATAATTCAGGCGAAGCTTATAAAAAATTAGTATCAGACTGTTTAGATATTTTCGAGTTAATTTATAATTGGAACTCTCATATAAATGAAGGCAAAAACCTTCAAATAATAACTTGGAATCGAGAAACAGAAACTAGTATTTTACAAAAAGAATTTAAAGAACAAAAGGTAATCAAGGAACAGGAAATTAAAAGGAGTAAACAGGATAACAAAGTTTTCTTATTACAAGAGGTTGATGGATACAAAGAAAACTTGGTTGCTGAAACAATCAATTTATTTCTTAATGATGACTCTTTTAATTCGTTTAAAACAATTCATATTATAAAACTTGATGGTGAACCAATAGCAGGAACCTCTCCTTTTACTGGCTTCTTTACTACCCCTAATGATATTACAAAATTAAAGATTATTAATCCTTTGACTAAGAGACCTTATTTTACAAAAACGAGATTATTTAATGAAAGAGACACGAGGATTAAAAAGTTTATTTATGATTTTATAAATGAGCAGGGTGATTCTGTTTTTAGAGTAGAATTACCAATATGGAAATATATTGAAAATCACTCTCGGGAGATTGGGAATATCGATTTAGACCTGATGGATCTTAACTCTCCCAATAATTTAATTCTAAACAATTCTATTACTCTCAAATCTTCTAAAGAAAGACCAGGTTCAGATTATTTTGAGCAATGTCTAGTAAGGTTGAATTTTAGAATAAATGAAGATTGCTTCTATTATGCAAATAATTCAAAAGATGAACGCACTGCTGATTATTTGTTACCGTTAACAAAAGCTTTTTTTGAAGATTTTGATTTTAAAAATATATCTTCAATAGTTACAATAAACGAAAAGGACTCAGATACTGTTGAAATTGTAATAAAAAAAGAAAACCAAAGATTTTCGAAAACTTACCAAAAAACCAAGATTAGCGAAATCGATGGGAAAATTATTGAGTTGTCAAATGTAGAATCAATAAAAATGAATTTGGGCATCTTTCCTTTCATTAAAGTTGTTTCAAATGACCGAGAAGAAGTATCTGACTTCAATGACTTTTATCGATTGATGTTTGTTGTTCAAGATAATAATTACACTTTCAACAATGACGACTTTAATATCGAATTCGGAAAAGATCAAATGATAATTAATCCAGATGAAGCGACAACATACATAATAAACAGTGAAAATAGGACCATTCTTCAAAAAGATAAGACAATTGTTGGATCAACTTATTTTTCGACAAATTTCTGTTTTGATTTTATAAAAATCAATTTACCAAATGTTTATGATGTTCCTATTTCAGGAGTGATTATTCCAAAATGGAAAGAAAAAGTTTTGGGAGACAAAACTATTGATTATGCAATTGATTTTGGAACAACAACAACATTTATTGCCTACACAGATGACCATAATCATCAATCTTCTCCTAAAAAATTTGAACTACCAATAAACGAGCAACCTGTTGCATTATTAAATAAGTCTAAGGACAAAAAACCACAATTTAGATGGATTGATTGTTTTGAGCATCATACTGTATTGCCTGACTTTCCAGAATTCTTCGAAGTTCAAAAGCAGGAATTTGTTCCTTCTATTTTCGATCAAGAGAAATATGAATTTCCCTTTAGAACTGTAATTTACGAAAAAGACTCAATTGCCTCAAATCAAAAAAAATGTTTACTTAACTCAAATATTGCTTTTACATATCAGAAGGAAGCCAATAATGTAACTCATTTAAATCAAAAGTATATATCGAACCTCAAATGGAATGTTAAAACAGATAACAAATATCAAGAATCTATAGAGGTCTTTATTGAAGAACTGTTTCACTTACTGCGTTTAAAGACTATTTTTAATGATGGTGATCCCAAAAAATCAAAGATTTCATGGTTTTCACCATTAAGTTTCACCCCCGGGGCTCAATTTACTTACAATACTATTTGGGGTAATAAGTATGAAAATATATTTAAAGGAGACAAAGATTCAAATTTAAGAAATATAACAGAATCAGAAGCTCCATATTATTATTATTCTAAAATCCAAGAAGACGCAACTGGAGCTGAAAAAATTGAAGATACAAGTTCTGTTCTAACCCTTGATATTGGTGGTGGAACAACAGACTTGATGTATTTTCGGACTGTTGATTCAGTTGTTAGACCAATTTTAGGATCTTCATTTCATTTTGGTGCAAATATCTTGTGGGGAAACGGATATAGTGAATTCCAAGACGAACGTTCAAATGGAATATACTTAAGAATTAAGGAAAATATGGTTGATAAGTTGAAATCAACCACATTAAAAAATCTTAACGAAGAATTTATTTCAAACTACGGTTCTGATGAGATAATAAACTTTTGGCTTCAAAATAACGATAAAAGTAATATTCAAAGTGAACTAAATAAAGGTGAATTTAAATTATCTTACATACTTCATACATCATCACTAATTTATCATTCATTCAAACTATTGTTGCATAATTCTCACCCGGTTCCAAAATGCATAATATTTACAGGTAATGGAAGTAAATATCTTGACTTAATTCAGACAAAAGATTACATCGAAAAAATTTGTATATACTTTGCATCCAATGTATTTAATATTGATGCTAAGATACAAGTTATCTTACCTTCTTCAAATAGAAAAGAAGCAACTTGCTTTGGTGGCTTATATCAACCTTTTGATTACAAAAGAGATTTTGATGCAATTAATTACCTCGGGTTTGAGAATAAGGGTGAATCTTATAAAAAATACAATGAGATTGATGCACATAAAGAATCAATATTTAATCAATTGTCAAAATCATTTAATGAATTTATCGATATTTTCTTTAGTATGAATGACATACCAGATTTGTCATTCCGTAGGCATTTTGGAATAGAAACAAATCTAAGTGCGATTAAGAATTATATGGTTTCAAAATGCAATGTAAATCTTACAACTGGTTATGATAAACGCAGAAAAATGGTTGAATCTGGAGATGAAATTACTGATTCTTTATTTTTCTATCCAATTGTCGGTATGATTTATCATATAAATAAGCTATCAAAAAAGGATATTAACGAATTTATTCCTAAAACCATTTATTATACCTTAGCTCCTGGTGATGACAATTCTTTTGATGAACAAAGAACTAGCAGAGAAAAGAGGGCTGACTCAATTTTTTTAATTACTACTGAAGATTTGAATCCAGATATTGGAGAACTATCAATTATTTCAGAAGGGAATGCCATTAAAAGAGCAATGGCAGGTGTTAATAGTTTCTTAGAAATAGTTTGTGATTTTGATGAGTTTCCTGACAATCCAAATCAAAATATAGAAGTTCTGCAATCTGGTATTGTTAAAAAGGAAAATGACAAATGGGTAATTACACAAAAAATTAAAATTCAATTTGTTTGATATGGATACCATTCACATAATTATTGAGCTAATTGCAGTTTTTATTGTTGTTTCCTTACAACTATATTTTTTCTATCTCACTAAAAGACGTATGGGAATTCTTTCAAGCTACTTTCCAAAGCGAAATGAAAGTGAATATGAATTAGCAAGTGACTATTCATCGGGATCATATCAACAGATTAATTTAGATGAACATTTTAGTTCAGAATTAAAAAATGTAATTGATACTATAAATAGTTATTTAAAAAAGAATAGTGGAACTGCCGATTTCTCAATTATTGAGAATATTGTTGAAAGAGACATTGAGTCAAAGGATAATCTTGTATCAACTAATATTAGTTTACCTCTGTATATTGGTTTAATGGGAACATTTATCGGTGTTATTATAGGTTTGGTAAAAATTGCATTTGGGGGTGGTATTACCGATTCTAATATTAATTCATTTTTAGGCGGGGTTGTAATTGCTATGACCGCAAGTTTTTTTGGGCTACTCTTAACCGTTTTAAACAATTCAAAAAATTTCAAGGAATCAAAGGCAATTTGTAATGAGGGTAAAAAATATTTTTATGATTTTTTACAAGTTGAATTACTTCCTCACATTGGCACTACTTTGTTTGATACTTTGGATCGTCTTAAAAATAACATCAGTGATTTCAACAATAAATTTGAAAACAACATAAATCTTTTTGATTCAAAGTTTAGTGAAAACATAAAATCGTTAAGCATTTCCGTGCAAAGCCTCTCAGAGAATATTAATATAGTTGTTGACAATACAAATACTCAAAAAGAATTTCTTGTCGAATTAAAAAGAATGGGTTACAATCGAATGGCTGAGGCTAATATCAAAGTATTCAAATTACTTAAAGATGCCGGTCCAACATTCATCAGGTTCGTTGAAAGCCAAAAAGAATTAACAGATTCTATTGAAAATGCAAATAAATTTGTTGAAATAATTGAAAATATTTTAAACAGGGTCAAATCATTTGAGGATAGCTTAAATAATTTAGGCGATCAAATTAGCACTAAGGAATATCTTGGTAACGAAGTATTAACTAGAATTGATGCAAACCTAAATTATCTTGACAAGCAATTTGAATTATTGAAACAACATGAACACAAATCTACAGATGCAATAAATGATTACTTCGAAAATAAATTCAAAGAAATACAAACTCTTAGCGATAATATTCGCAAAGAAATTCAAGAAGCTATGAATTTCAGAATTGATGCGAATCCATTATTGAAATTAAACCACTTGGAACCAATTGAATTAAAACTTGATGACCTTAACAAAAAGGTTAACCTTAATGGAGAAATAAAAAGCATCTTTGATAATATCTCAAAGACTAATACTGAAATTCAGGAAATAAAAAATACACTAATTGAAGCTGTAAAAAAAGCTGAAACGAAAAAGCGAACTACGAGGGCAAAGAATGATCCTGTTGTAAAGAAACCAGAAAAAAGAAACTTTTTTCGCAGATTAATAAGAATCTAATATGGATGGTAAACGTAAAGATTTTTTCTGGCCAAGTTATGTTGATTTACTAACCGCACTATTTGCAGTTGTTTTGGTTCTTTTCATCCTTTCATATTTCAATTTCAAAAATAAAAGAGATGAACTTGAAGATATGATTCAAATTTATAAAGAAGACTCAGAAATCTTAAATAAAGTAAAGTCGAATCTGAAGTTATTTGATTCTGATAAAGAAATATTTCATTACGATACAGTTTACAATAGAATACAAATCGCTTTTGAAATAAAGTTTAAACGAGGTTTTGAATATTGGCGAATCGATTCTGATGATTTGGAATCTGACTATGATGAAACAAAACAAAAATTGAATTCCTTGGGTAAAAAGCTCAATCAAATCATTCAATTATTTAATGATCAAAAAAACAATGATCCATCAATGAAGGATATTTCATATTTGATGGTTATTTCTGGTAGTGCCTCAAAATATGGTGATGAATTTGAAAATTATTTATTAAGCTATAAAAGAGCACTATCATTATATAATTTTTGGAAAAATGATTTAGGAATTGATTTTAATTCACCAAAATATCATGAAATAATAGAATTACAAGTTGCTGGAATTGGAACAGGTGGTGTTGGAAGATTTAACTATCCATATAATCCACATAATTCTATTGAAGAAGAAAAGAATCAAAGATTTATAATTTATATAACACCTAAAATTGGAAAATGAAATGGTTCTATTTCATAGCATTTTTGACATTCGTTACATCTTGTTCAATTGAGAACTCTTACACTGTAACCAAAGTCATAAATGGGAATAGCATATTAATTTCAAATGGAGTTCAGGTTTCTTTGTATAATGTTGAGAATTCGCAAGAAAACAAGGCAATTTTAAATCGATACTTGCAAGGGAAACTACTTATCTATGACAAAAACAACTTCCCAATCAGTAAATTCACCTCTGATAAAGTTGATGCAATCGTTTATAATTCGGATGGGGATTGTATAAATGATCTACTATCCGATATTTTTCATATTTCAAAAGATGAACCTATTACCATAGATGATCCAATAAATGAAAGTAGATCTTTCCGGGTTAAGTTTAGCACCAGTGGCGGTGTCTTGACAATTCCAATACAAATTAATGGTGAGCAAATGCATTTTATTTTTGACACCGGGGCTTCGCTTATTTCAATATCAATTACAGAGGCAAGTAGACTATATAACAAAGGCAAACTAACAGAATCAGATTTCATAGGTAAAAGTAATTTTATAGATGCTAATGGTGATATTACAGAAGGTACTATTGTTAATTTAAACTCAGTTGTTATTGGTAATCGTGAATTAAAAAATGTTCAAGCATGCATAATATATGGGCAAAATGCCCCCCTGCTTCTTGGACAGTCAGCGTTACAAAAATTTGGGAAAGTTTCAATTGATTATAATAAGAATGAAATAATATTTGAATAATGAAAATAAGTGCAATAAAATATTTCGCAATAATATTTACACTCCTGATTCTTTCATGCAACTCAAATAATAAAGAAGGTTCAAGTGGCTTTATGCCAATAAAAAAATTTGTTGATGGTGACACTTTTTGGGTAGATGATGGATCAGAAAAAGGATTAAAAATTAGACTAATTGGAGTCAATACACCTGAAACGGTACATCCTCAAAAACCAGTTGAATTTTATGGAATTGAAGCATCAAATTACATAAAAGAAATTTTGGACGGTAAAAAAGTAAGGCTTGAATTTGATGTTACTGAAAAAGATAGATATGGAAGAACATTGGCATACGTTTTTTTAAAAGATGGAACATTTATTAATGCTGAACTATTGAAAAATGGTTATGGTAGAGTAATGACTATTCCTCCGAATGTAAAATATGCAGAATACTTCGTTGAACTTGAAAGAGAAGCTAGGGAAAATAACAGAGGACTTTGGGATGAGAATTAGCCAACCCAAAAGCATACACATTTGCAAGCCACACAAGCCCTTCCACAAGCCAAAGCTTGCCAAAGAGTATGCTTTTCTTGCCCTGACAAAAAACAAAAAATCTTCCAGACCCGCAGAAAAGAAGATAGAAATTGAAAAAAGCAATATATGTCGATAGAAAATGAAAAAGGCCAGTTGGTAACAAAGAACTGAGCTAAAAACCAAATAAAATCCGTAAAATTTTTCTTTTTCAAAACCACCGTAATTTGTGAGGCGGCTTGAAAAAGAAAAATTAAACCTGTGCAAAGCTCCCTTTATAGTTTGGGTCATAAGGTATTCCTGACTTTGCCACAGCAAATGCAAGTTTGAGCAGTTTGTTGCTCACCGCAATCAAAGCCAGTTTCTTGGATTTACCCCTGGCAACTATCCGCTCGTAAAGTTTATTGCATTGCGGGTTTTTATGACAGGCCGTGAAGCTGCACAAGAACAAATGGTTCCTAACATCAGGGTTTCCTTTTTTACTGATGCGGGAAACACCTCTTATGCTCGAACCGGATGTCCGTTCCATTGGTGCCAGGCCAAAATATGCCGATAGCTGCCCCGCATTATTAAAGTTTCTGAAGCCATTGGTGGTAATAATTAACAGCAGGGCTGTCTTTTTTCCTATCCCATGAATGGATGAAAGGTTTGTAAGCGTAGTGCTTTCCTGCTCCTTAACAAGTTGCTCCAGTTCCGTTTCCAATGTATGGATTTCTTTCTCCAGGCTTTTTATCTGTCGTTTGAGGGAGCGCACCAAGGTCCCAGTTGTATAACCCCTTGAAACAAGGCTATGCAATTTGTTCTTTAGCATTGTTTTATTTTTATTGTACAGCATAACCGAAGAATATATCAGCTTACAGCTTTCAATGTAAGCCGGCTGGGGAACCCACCTGTTCAAAGGCTGCTCCGAAGCATATTCCCTGATCATTTTTGCATCGGCCTTGTCTGTTTTGTTATGCCTTAATTTCATTTGGATGTACCGTTTGATCACCACCGGATTGACCACTGAAACAGCAACACCATTTTCATAAAGGTAAACAACTAGTTTTTGATAATAACAGGCTGTAGCTTCCATCACTACCCACGAACTGGCCGGAATGGAAAGCAAAAACTGCTCAAAACCTTTTGTGTCATTGCCAAACCTCCGGTGTTTGTTAACCGGGTCCCAGGTATCAAACCTGTCTTTTGAGATGTCAACTCCAATAAAATTCGTATTTTTATCCATGATGAATTTTATTATGAAAGAACGTTACTACCTGGATATAGCAACCTAAAAAACAGGCATTATGCCCATAGAACTGATCATATTTAAGTAGTGAAAGAGTGGGGATCTTTCCCGATGGCAATCGGGATTGACAAGCTCTTATGGCCCTATAAATATATTGACCTTACTCCACGCTTCCGTTCTTTCTGTTTTTGTAAATATATGATTTTGCAAGCTTAGGATGTGTATAATTCATAAGGGTTTCTGTGGTTTTCGGAAGGTATCACCCGCATCAATTTTGGGAGGTAACTTGATTGGTTTGAAGTCCGCAATCCCTTACGACACCATACACTTACCGCTGGCGGTCATTGTGAAAAAAAATTGACTACAATTCCATTATAGATATTATCATAACTTTGAATAGAAAATTTAAAAGTTATTGAATAGTACAAAACTAAATTATGAGCAAAGCTAAAATATCCATACGTTTCTTTAATGATAGAGAAGTGCGGGCTTTTTGGGACGAAGAAAATTCTAAATGGTGGTTTTCTGTATTGGATATTGTTTCTGTGCTCACTGACCAGGATGATTATTCGAAAAACCGCAATTACTGGAAATACCTAAAAGCTAAGTTGAAGAAAGAAAAAAGCCAAGTGGTTAGTGCTACTACCCAGTTGAAAATTCTTGCACCAGATGGTAAAAAACGTTTAGCCGACATGATGGATTACAAGGGAATTATTGACTTAGGAAAAGAGTTTCCAAGTAAAAAAGCAAACCGTTTTATCGAGTGGTTTACATTTAGCAATGAAAGTATTGATGGAAAAAGCAAAACAAAAGCGTATGCAATGTTTGAAAGTTCTTTTATCAAAAACATAGAAGTTGGGACAACTAAAGGATTGCAGCAAATACATGGTTATTTATTTGGGGGATTGTATGATTTTGCAGGACAAATAAGACAGAAAAATATTTCAAAAGGTGGTTTTCAATTTGCGGTGTCCCACTTCTTAGGAAATACTTTAAAGCAAATAGAAGAAATGCCTGAAAATACATTTGACGAAATCATAAATAAATATGTTGAAATGAATATTGCGCACCCTTTTATGGAAGGCAATGGAAGAAGTGCAAGGATATGGTTGGATTTAATACTTAAAAAACGTCTCAAAAAATGTGTTGATTGGAGTAAAATAAGCAAACAAGATTACATGAATGCAATGATGTTAAGTCCAACCAAAAGTAACGTTCTGAAATCACTTTTAGAAAATGCCCTTACTTCTAAAATCAATGACCGCGAAATGTTTATGAAAGGGATTGATTATTCGTACTACTATGAAGAAAATGACTAAAAAAGACAAAATTAAAAAAACAACGAACCGCCAACAAAGTACATATTGCAGGGCGAGGTTCGGTGGTACGCCAACTGCGCCTGCCTGGATGACCAGTCAGACAGGGATTCTCGTTTCGCAGTTCCGTGTCCGCCAGTTGGCGGACAGGAACGCTCTCCGAAATCCGCCCCGACAAGATGTACCATCCGTTGCGCTGCATGCAAAAACCGAAGTGCAAAAATTAAACATATTTTAAAATGATAGAGAAATTTTTAAGAGCAAAACATTGGCAGATTTTTATGATAACATTTGGACTGCCATTTCTAATCCAATTTATTACAATGCCAATGACTATCGCTGGAAATGACCCAATGATAATGATGAAAATATTTCCAATAATTATGATTTTATTTATTGGTGGATTTTTAGGTTGGTTCTGGTCAATTGGAGTCGGACTACAAAATGAAGTTCCAGCTGATGTGACAATGAAAGTTAAAAAATTCAAAGTATTCTTGATTATACCGCTGGTTTATATGCTCTTTATTTCTCTTTCAATGGGTTCTATGTTTAATGGAGCTTTTGAAAATGGACAAGAACCTAGTGCTGGCTTTATTGGGGGAATGGTAGGGATTATTGTTCCATTGCATCTTTTTTCAATGTTTTGCATTTTTTACTGTCTTTACTTTGTAGCTAAGACCTTTAAGACTGTTGAATTACAAAAAGAAGTTTCTTTCTCCGAATTTGCAGGCGAATTTTTTATGATTTGGTTTTTCCCAATAGGAATATGGATAATTCAACCAAAAATTAATAAAATGATTGATTGATATGTTAAAGAAAAATGCTTCAAGTGTATTTTGGTTATCCATATTTCTTGGAATTCCAATTTACTTATGGATTTGGTCAATTGGGACTCAATTACAATCTGATAAAGTAAAGGTAAACGAGATTAAATTGATTCTATTTAAAATATCTGTTATTTATCCGATTGCTTATTTCGTTTTTGCGATTTATTACATGTTCACAAATGGATGGATAATTGAACCACTGCATTTTGTAGCAATGTTTTGTACACTTTACGCTATGATATTTGCGGCGAAGACTATAAAATCAGCAGAATTAGAAAAAGAAGCAAAGGTTTCGGACTATTTAGGAGACTTCTTCTTAGTTTGGTTCTTTCCGATAGGCATTTGGATTTTACAACCTAGAATACATAAGTTAATTGATAAATAAAAAGCACGACGGCACAACAAAGTGTACAATACATAATGGTTTCAGAGGTTTTCGAGCAGCATCACCCGCATCAATTTTGGGCGGAAACTTGATTGGTTTGAAGCCCGTAATTGCCTACTTTGCATATACTAAACGTTGGCTGCCATAAAAGATGACACGGAAACATAGAAGTATAATCAGTGGATTTTTAGGATTAATTTTAATCAGTATTTTGATTATTAAGCTGATTCATAAACATAATGATTCTCAATGGAAATTCATTAAGACCAAATCTTTAATTGGATTATTCGAGTATGCCTACCAAAATCAAAATTCACCGTATTTTGATACAGTTACTCAAATGATTGTTGATTCCCTAAAAGACAATTCTGATTTTGTAATTTCGACTATTGATGTGATTGATTCTGCAAATAATCAGATTAGACTTGGCTTTTATCTTGATTCCTTGTTTTGGGAGAATTTCTGTATAAAAGAGAGAAATATTTTTGCGATTTACATAAATAAATATGATAACTTATTGGCTGAAGGAGAAATTATACATTCTGATGATTCTTTACAGCGGCAGATAATTGATTATATTTCAAATCCATTGGACAAACCACACTTACCAGAAAAAAGGATTAAAAGAATAGATTACTTTGGAGAATATGCTGTTTCAAATCAATTTTTCTATTTGAGGGCACAGATGATTCCTGATAGTCTCGGATTATCGACATCTTGGAAAGGATTATTTCAAACATTTAATTTAATATTGGGCTCATATGAAATTTTAAGAGACGAAATTAGTAAAGCCAAGTTTAATCAACATTTTATTGATTTGGAGCTAGATGAACAGATTGCAGTTTCAAAGATTTTTCGGATTAGGATTTGGATATTTTTGGATTATGCATTTGTTCCTCCACCTCCACCTCCTCCAATGCCTCATGATGATTTTTTTATCGAGGATTTTGAAATAGAAATAGATTTAGATGAATAAATTACGGCAGCCAACACAGGATAAATGCAATACCGGCAAACATGGATTTAAATGAAATTAAAAACTTCAGCGCTAATGCTGGGCAAGTCACCAGCAAGTTGAAAAAATAAAAACCGACAAAAATTTGATCATTGATTTGAAATTAGATTAAAATGAAAAGTAGGATAATGTATGTCGAATGCAAAGGCGAAGAAATAGTTGGAGAAGCGAGAATTGGTAGAGTCACATTTTCAAAATCTATGAAATCGATTCATTATAAAGACAAAACTTTTGAGACTCTAATAGGGAGTGGTTTCAAATCAAATTTCTTTGATGTTAAGACAGGATAAGAATATTGGATATCAGGTTGTAGGAAAGATGGAAAAGACAGATTATATGGAGAACGACTGCCAATTTTCATCGACGAAGATATTCAGGAAGAATATTGGACAGAAATAAGGAATCAACCAGAAAAAATTGGAACCTTGAGAATAAATTGAATTAATAACCGGGTTATAAAATCATTAACGCCTATTGGCAGGCCAGGCTTCTTTTACTTACCCCTGGCGATCATGCAAAAGACAGAAATAACAATCAGCATAATTGAATAAAATGGGACTAAGGAAATTTGTATTATTTGGATTACTAATCTTAACGGGTGTATTGAATGCACAATCGGATTTCAGACCCGGTTATATCATTAGTACAACTGGAGATACCATATTTGGAGAAATTGATTATCGTGGTGATTTATCAATGAGCAATGTTTGCCGGTTTAAAAATGGAGAAAATGAAATTACAGAGTACCACCCAAATGATATAAATGCATTTAGATTTATTGATAGTAAGTATTACATATCCCGCGAAATAAAACAAAAACAAGTATTTCTTGAATACTTAATAAAAGGGAAAATAAATATATACTACATGCGTGATGATATGGGAGACCATTATTACCTTGATAAGGAAGATGTAGAGTTGACTGAAATACCCTATGAAGAAGGAACAAAATACGTGGGGGAAAAGCAAGTGTTTTATGAATCAAAAAAACACATCGGAATATTAACTTATTATATGCAAGATGCTCCTGAATTGAAGTCAGAGATACAGTCACTTAAGAAACCAAAGCATCAAAACTTGATTAAAATTGCGGAGGATTACCACAATGCGGTTTGTGAGGGCGAAAAGTGCATTATTTATGAAAAGTCAGCTCCATTAATTAAAATTCAACCGGAATTAGTATTAGGCGTGATCAATTATTCAAACGTTGAAAATTTGAAAGATATATCTTATATGCACGGTGGTCTCATTGTTCACATTTGGATGCCCGGGACAAATGAGAAAATGTACTTTCGAACAGGCGTAACTTTTTCGCAACTTGATTTTGACGGGCAGAAAAAAAACTATTATAAGATTCCTTGCCAATTTGAGTATATTTACCCTAAAGGCATTGTCAGACCAAGAATTGCATACGGATTGAATTTTTATATCCCAAGTTACCAAACAGTTTCCGTTGATATGGGAGCAAACATAAAATTATCTGAAACATTCTTTTTAGGTGCAACATCTGATATTGAATTTAATTCTACCTTGTTGATGGTACCTAACAGTTTGCTTTCCTATACCCTGAAACTGGGATTATTTTTAAATATAAAATAATGTACAAATGGATTACAGGCGGCACAGCCAATAAGGATTTTATTGGTTTACGAAAGATTGAATCGTGGTTTAATTTTTCGTGCAGCATGACAGGTAAAAAGCCCGCAATACATACTGCACATGCCGCCAGCCTTTTCGAACAGCCTGCCCGATTACCCATATGCTGGGTGGTGGGTATCAAAACAAAGTCATGAAAAATAGGGCATCTGATGAAACAACCAGTATATCAGGGAACAAAAACAGGTATATTTGTCGCAAGGATATTATAAAAGATCCAAAACAGTAATTACAACACAACTCCCGCGAATAATCAAAACATGAATGAAAATAACATAGAAAGTTTAAGAGAAGCACTGAAGCACTCACCCGAAAATGTTCCCCTGCGGCATATGCTGGCGGAGGCATTGCTTGGTTTAAACCGGCTTGAAGAAGCAGAAGAAGAATATTCAAAACTTTTAAAAATGGGTGGCGACACCAGGGCAAAAGTCGGGCTGGCAACCGTGTTTTACAAAAAAGGAAGCTACTCTGCCTGTAATGTTATCCTTGAGGAGGTAATCGAAAAAGGGAGTGGCGACATACAGGTTTTTGTATTGCATGCGCGGGGGCTTTTGAAGGAAAATGAAATTGCCAGGGCGATTGAGTCTTATAAAAAGGTTCTGGAAATTGACCCGAAATTTGCTGATGATGAATTGGACAGCCAACTTAGAATGCGCGAACAAAGGATTGTTGATGAGGATGATGAAACTGACGAACGGTTTTTGCAAAAGCCAGATATCAATTTTGAGGATGTGGGCGGAATGGATGCCGTAAAAAAGGAAATTGATCTGAAGATCATTAAACCGGCACTTCACCCTGAACTTTACAAGGCCTACGGTAAAAAAACAGGTGGCGGGATCATGTTATACGGTCCGCCGGGCTGTGGTAAAACATTTATTGCAAAAGCTACCGCCGGCCAGGTGAATGCCCGGTTTGTAAATGTGAGTCTCGACGATATCCTGGATATGTGGGTTGGGAATAGCGAAAAAAACCTGCATGATATTTTTGAGCTGGCCCGCCGGAATACTCCCTGTGTGCTTTTTATCGACGAAATTGATGCCCTTGGAGCCAGCCGCAGCGACATGAAACAATCGAGCGGAAGGCATTTGATCAACCAGTTTTTGCAGGAACTCGACGGGATCAATCATTCAAATGACGGTGTTTTGATAATCGGGGCAACCAATACCCCCTGGAACCTTGATCCGGCTTTCAGAAGGCCGGGCCGCTTCGACCGGATAATTTTTGTTCCTCCTCCTGATGAATATTCAAGGGAAACAATCCTGCGGTTAAAACTGAAAAACAAGCCTTCAAGGGGCATCGATTTGAAGAACATTGCCCGCAAAACAACCAATTATTCAGGAGCAGATATTGATGCAATAATTGATATAGCGATTGAGCAAAAGCTCGAAGATTCGTTTACCGACGGTATCCCGCAGCCACTTGAAACGAAAGACTTGCTGAATGCAGTTAAAAAGCACAAGCCCAGCACCCAGGAATGGTTTGCCACGGCCAGAAACTTTGCATTATTTGCCAACGATTCAGGATTGTACGACGACATTTTAGCTTATCTGAAAATTAAAAAATAACATGAACGAAAACAACAGGCTTTCAAGGGTTCAGATATTGATCCAACAGAAAAAATATGCAGAAGCCGAAAAAACCTTAAATGAATTACTGTCAACCGACGCCGGAAATGCGCACTATTTGCTTTACATGGCTGAGATAAAGCTGCAAATGGAGAATTATGAAATGGCACGTAAGATTATTGATTCAGCCATAGGTATTTCACCCGACTATGCTGATCTTTATTTTCAAAAGTCGCGGATTGTGCAAATGCAGGAAAATTATGATGAAGCCGAAGAGGTCATCAGGCATGCGATCCTGCTTGATCCAAACAATGCCGGGTACTATGCCTTTCAGGCCCACCTCAGGCTAAACAGGAAAAAGTTTAAGGAAGCGCTTGACATTGCTAACAGAGCCCTTGAAATTGAGCCTGAAAATCTGCTGGCACTCAATACCCGAAGCACTGCACTCACCAAGCTCAACCGCAAAGAGGAATCGTTTAAAACGATTGAAGGTGCGCTGCGTGAAGATCCCAATAATGCTTTCACCCATGCCAATTACGGCTGGAGCCTCCTCGAAAAGGGGGATCATAAAAAAGCTATGGAGCATTTTAAAGAATCCCTCAAAAGCGACCCGGATTTTGAATATGCACAGTCGGGAATATTGCAGGCGATGAAAGCAAAAAATCCAATTTACAGCCTCTACCTGCAATATGCATTTTTTATGCAAAAGCTCACTGCCAGGTATCAGTGGACTGTCATTATCGCTTTTTATCTCGGGTTCAGGATATTAAAAGGAATTGCCAAATCAAATGAAGCTTTGCAGCCTTATTTAATCCCCTTGTTAATTGGTCTGGCCATTATTGCTTTTTCAACATGGGTAATAAATCCCATTGGCAATCTCTTCCTCCGATTCAATAAATACGGGCAGTTGCTTTTGTCAAAAAAAGAAAAGCTGAGTTCCGGTTTTGTGGCCCTGAGTTTGGCGGTTTTTGCAGTGGGTTTGGCTCTCTATCTTATTTTAGGAGATCAGCGTTATTTGATGGTAGCATTTTTTGGATTTGCCATGATGGTCCCATGTAGTGTGATGTTCGCACCCACAAAATTCAAGGATGCATTGTTGATCTACACAATTGCTATGGCAGCTGTGGGTGCAGGTGCAATCTTTTTAACCTTTACCACCCCTGTGCTGGTTAATACCATGTCGATTGTTTTCCTGTTTGGTTTTGTAATATTTCAGTGGGTTGCCAATTTCCTGCTCATTAAAGAAAATAACCGATGAAATGTGCTTGTCAGAAATCTATTAGCAACACATAATTAGATAATTGATTTTTATTTTGTGCTGCTGGGGTAAAATTGGGATTATGGAAGATAACAATAAATTTTTGGCAATAATGATTATTATGAAAAACAAGTAAGCTACTATGTGCCCAAAGGACAAATTTGGATTGGAGATAAAAAATAGTTTATAATGGTATGTATATTGGCCGATCGATTGATTCGAATATTTCGTGTGGGAAATGCAAGTTATTTCGATATATATATTAAACAGCAGCCTGCGAAACAAGCACCAACGGGCCCTGATGTGGGAGTGATTTATAAAAATTGTCAATCCAGAATCCAACCTGAAATGAAAATAAACAGAGCAGTATACTTCACGATCATCCTAATGATACTAACCTCTTGCAACAGAAAAGAGTCTGCTTCAGATATCATACAAAAAACCATAAATACAATTGATACCATCCGTACGATTTATTACAAGCAGGATATGGTGCGAACGAATCCTCAATTTATTAATGACACATTATTTCGATACCGGGAAATGTATTTGAAAAGACTGCTTTCTGATTCAATCGTTGGCGTAAAAGGCCACTGGTACATGTATGTAAACGATAGGGAGAACGTGGTTTACGAAGATATTTACGATGGTAACAGACTGATTCGAAAAAACAACCAGGACAGCATTGTGAGGATATACGATTTAGATAAATATCCTGAATTTAAAAGAAAGCATTTTTGGAGTCATAATACCTTGTACGGAATGCAATTTGAATTTAAGTACATGCTTAACCACCTTGATTCCTACACAATTGAAAGGTTAAATGATACCCTGGTTGAAAACAGGAACTGTTACCAGGTTTTAGTGATCTTGAAAGATAAAATGACCCTGCCCGGATTTGCCACCAAGCTTGAAGACGATGAAGGAAGCATATCGGAAACAACCTACTTTATCGATAAGGAAACAAACTACCCGATTAAAATGAAAGGAGTCTTTTATTCAACGGATCATCCTGAACAAAAAATATTTATTGACCAAACCTATTATGATATTAAGTTCAATTTAAATATAAATGAAGAGGAACAATTTAATACATCAGATGAATCAGTTGAAGGGTATGAGAAAATTGAAATGGAACCTTAACGGATTATCACGGGTTGAAAATGAAAGCTGCCTTTTATTAAATTGATATTCAATGGAAGAGAATTCATTTTTATATTTTATTTCCGGATTTGCAGGCACAATTATCGTGTTATTTTTTTTAGTTACCAGGGTATTGGTTGGCAAAAAGCCATTAATTGATCTATTAAATGACTACAATCAAAATCCTAAATTTAAAGCGCTTAATTTTAAAATTATTGATAATAAAAGATTAGTTGGGAAAATAGATCAGGTGGGGGTTGAATTAATCCCAAGATTGAAGGAAGAGGGTGGCATGTTGTTTACCCTAATTATCGACCTCACATCAATGCCTTCTTTTAATAATCAAAGAAATTTGGTATTTGCTTTAGGCAGGATGGAATTTGAACAGGAGGATAGAAAAGTTACCATCAGTAATTGGGAACCTGAGATATTCAACTATGGCGATTTTGAAAAAGTGGTGGGTAAAATAGAAGAACTAATTTACAGAATTGAAAACAAAAGAAATATTAACTTAGTGACTTTGTAGCTGGGGATTCAATAGACAATCGATAAATTCAATTATATCGTCCGTGACATTCAAGAAAAAACAACATACAAATCATCCAAATCTCAGCAAAGCTGAAAATGGCTTTAAGCTGGTGCTTACCATTCCGTTTTATAAGTTTAAACCTAAAAATGAATAACCTGTTCTTCCGTATTGTCGATACCTGAAAACAGGATTCTTATTCACTTCCATTATTAGTCAAAAAGCGGATCGTTTCCATCGCCAGTGAAAGTTGCCGGTCGATTCCCTGTTCCAATTCCTCCGGTTTATTTTGAATAATCACATCCGGCACAATGCCCGACCATTCAAAGGGCTCGCCGTCATATTTTTCAAAATAGCCGGTCCCGATATAGATCTTATTGCCGGAAGGTAGTTTGTATTCTGCCCTCGCATCGGGCGGGTCGCCTGAGGAAACCACGCCACCACCACCTGTAGTATCGCCAATCACGGTAACGTAGGGCAACTGCTTCAGGATTTCAGTTGTAACCTCACCGGCGCTGAAAGTCGACCCGTTCACCAACACCATTACAGGCTTGGGGAAATATACCGGCGACCTGGGTTGAACCGGTTCCAACGGGATCTCTTCATCAAGGATGATCAGTTTTGGCATCGCGATGGGTGTTTCACTGAAATGTGCCACAACCGCCTGTATGTTTTGCAATGATCCGCCACGCTTTTGCCTGATGTCGATCACCAGTCCACGGGTGTTTTGCAGGTAGCTCATAATCCCAGCAAATTCGGATTGATAATAACCCTCATGGAAATCCGATAAAAACACATAACCGATATTATCAGCTGTGATGCCATATTCAGCACTTCTGCTGTCGTTTACCAAAAGCTCCGTATCAAAATACCCGCGCACTACAAATGGATTATACAAATGCCTGTCTTTTTGTTCCCGGTCGGGATACCAGGGATAAATCCTGTCGCCGCCATTGAGTTGAAGATAGGTATGCCCGTCTTTCAGTTCACCCAGCAGATCACACATTACCTGCAGAAATTCATCTCCGCGGGCATCAATTGTGCGTTGTTTGTAAACCCCGTACAGGGCATCCCAGTCGATTTCTTTCATTTCAAGGAAAGGGTACACCGCATTCACCCGGTTCCAGGTGGCTTCAAAGTCGGCGAGGTGCATTTCGCTGTCGGCTGGCTTAACATAAATATCCCTGCAGCCCGCCAGAACTGCAACGATGATCAATGCCATAAATTTGCTTTGCGTTTTCATGCCATTCAGATCTTGAAGTTTAAGCCAAAGGTGATTTCATCCCGGGCATGGATCAGCGGGTCCCAGGCATTGATATTGGTAATTTGAAACCGGTACCCCAATGAAACCGATAATTTTCGTAAGATATAAAAGCGATTCCGCAGATCAAAACTTCCATTCAGCGCTTCAAATACAGGAAGCAATTTGGCCATCGATTCATCCGATTCCTCGTCGTCAACCGAGCGTATGCCCAACGACAAGATCGACAATGAAACGGCGCTCTCCAGTTGATATCGGTTGGTGATGGGGTAAATTAATTCGGCGTTAAAACCCAAAGAAAACATTGTCAGTATAGAATGCACATACTCGAATCCATGAATGGCCAGCACGGGGTCGTTCTGGTAATAATAAAAGTCAGCTGAAGGTCCAAGATAAATGAATAGCTCCTTATTAAAAAGTTTGTGCGCTTTCAGCGGATATAAAAATCCCTGCCGCAAAGCCACCAATGTGACCTGTGAGCGGGCATTGTTATTTTTTACCTGTTCGCTGAATCCATATTCAAAATTAAGCCGGTAAATGTATTTGTTATGATCCCTTGCCCAGCCCAGGTTGTAGCTCCAAAGTGGGCCCCTGTATTTTTCGGGTGAAATGTACTGATCCTTCAAAGCCAGCCCGCTAAAGGAACTGCCTGCAAATATCCCGGATGGAAAGCATGGTGTTTCAAACAATTCATCCTGACCCCGCAGTATGGTCGCCGAAGTCAGGATGAATGTACCAATTAAAATGACGATTAATTTAGATCTTGATTTTGGTAGCTTTTTCATGGTGCAAAATTTTGGATGAAAAAAGTTTAGCCTTTTTCATTTTTGTCGGTGTTGCCGTTGTCGTACATACCTTCTACTGCAACGATCTTTCCGTTTTCTCTTATAAATTTCAATCTAAAGTACTGTAATTCGTCAAAATAAAATACATCTTCTTTCATGGGAATCATTTTCATTTTAGGGCGGTCTTCGCGCTGGTAATACAAAGCTCCGTCCTGCAGGGTAATTACACGTGGACCGAAATTTCCGGTGTATTCTTTCATTTTTTTAGGATCCAGGTTGAATTTTTCATTTTTCGCTTTTATCCCGTCTAAAGTCCAGGCCACTTGATTTTTCAATTCTTCCATTTCCTCATTTTCGAGGCGTTTTTCAAGTGCCATTTGATAGGCCACATCAAAGGCCTCGTCCTTGTTCACTTTTACATCCGGTTCCACACCGGTGCCTTCCCAGTTTGTATTGGTGATGGGGTTAACTGCTCGGCCAAAAGGCACTCCGATAGTGAAATTATCATTGATGATAAACATGCTTACCGGGTGTGCTCCGCCGCCTGTGGTCTCGCCAACAATTGTTGCACGTTCCAGTTTTTTAAGGTTATAGGTGAACTCTTCGGCACCGGAAAAGGTACGACTGCTGGTGAGTATATAAATATCGGTGTTGGTCATTTTGCGACCGGGAACCCAGGGCAAAGTCCAGAATTGCTCGGTTTGATCGCCTTCACGGATGTAAAAGGAATTGAGGTGCTCCGGTTCATCAAAGAAGTAAGTGGTCATTAGCTGAATCAGGGATGGACTTCCACCGCCGTTTTCGGTCAGGTCGATGATCAAAGCATCTGTGTAAGCCAGGAAGTTTAGGGCAGCCACTGCAGTTGGGCCGGCTTCGGCAGCGTTTGCAAAACCGTTGAATTTCAGGTAACCCACATTTCCCGGTAGGATCTTAATCGTTTTAAAATTGTAATTGTTGGCCTCATCGAAACGCCGGTAGTAAGCTTCAAGCTCTTCTTCATTACCTTCAGCTTCTGCCTTCTTTTCCATGGCTATCCGCTCAGGGTTATACCTTACACCGATATGCCTGTCGTTTGATACGGAGCGCAGATCATCGGTAAGCATCATTCCAAATTCGTTGTAATCACTCACAGCATCATATTTTCCCGAGGCCATGTTTTTTAATACCAGGTCACCCATGTCTTTGCCGACATCAGGAAATACATAGCGATTGGTCATTAATTTGGCGATGCTGTCTACTACCTGCTGTTTTTCAGCTTGCTGGATTTTTGCTTCCTGTGCATTTAAGCTGAAAGGTATGATTCCAAAACTAATCAGCACAATCAGCGTCAATACATAAGTTGAGATTCGTTTTTTAGTTTTCATGATTTAAATTGATTTTATGATTATTAAATTATTTTGAGTTCCAGTTGAATTGAGCAGCGGCTAAGGTTCTGGAGCAGCAGCGAAGGTTCTTTCGATTCAGTAAAACCGAAGGAAGTATATAAATTAATTGCTCTTTCAAGCTTGGGGCTGGTCAATAAGGTCACCTTTTGAAACCCGATTTGCTTTGTCAGGTCAAGCGCTGCTGTCAGCAACTTCCTGCCGATTCCCCTTCCCCTGAATTTTTCGCTTACTGCCATCTTGGTCAATTCGCAAAGGGTTGGGTTTACCTTTAACAGTGCTACTGTACCCACCACATCACTTTTATAGGCTGCCATGATGATGTGCCCACCCTTGCCAATGATTTCCTCATCGGGATTAAAAAGCAGCTTCTGGTCATGGTCTTCCACCTCAAAATATTCCTCGAGCCATGCCAGGTTCAGGTCGATGAAATTATGTTTGTGGACCGGTTTGTAATTAAGGATTTGAACCTGCGAAAGAATTTCAGTATTTACTTGTTCATCGATCCTGTCCTTCATTGATTTAAGCTGCAACGAAGCTTCAATTTTATCGATCTCTTTAATCAGGCCAGATTCCGATTCGGAGAGCAAATTGCTCACTGCTTTTTCCACTGCCAGCCACACAGGTTCCAGCTCGGTTACCAGCTTTTTGCCTTTAGCGCTTAATTTAAGGATCCTTTTTCTCTGGTCTTTTTTGTCCTTTATCGATGCGATGAGTTTTTTCTTTTCCAGCGCATTGGCAACCTGGTTGGCTGCTACATGCGTTTGATTCAGTCGCTTTGCAATTTCGGTGATGGGGAGTTTATCCACCCTGGATAGCAAATGAACAAAGGTGAACCACCGTGGCTCAAAATCGACATGCAGTTCCTTATAAACCTGTGCCAGGTCTTTCATGAACACTTCTGTAAGTTGTTTGAGCCGGCTGCCAATAGCCATTTCGCCAAGTTCCTGTATATAATTACCTTTCATAAATGTAAGTGCTTACATTTATTCAAAAATTAAGCCTTAATTTATAAGTGATTGTAAGTGTGAGGGAAATGTGGATAGAAATCTGCGATTGTTATTTACTGGCCGTTAAATTCCGGACGGTTTCTGTTCGTAATCGATCAAAAAACAGGATTAAAATTAAAGTTGACCTCCTGATTTGAATCCATACCAGATTAAACTAAAATTGTGGAATTTGTTTCAAATTGGGATAAATTTCCTAATTTTATACTTCGGGGACTAACCATTTTAGAACTGTATTGTTTAGTTGAAAAAGTGTATAATTTTAATTAATTGCCATAAAAACAGGATGTTGAGATGTTTTTTAATCGGGGTTATTTGCTTAGGATTTTGGAGTTTGTTGAATTGGTATCAATCTTGAAAATCCCGATATGATAATACAAATTGAGTATGATCAAAATCTACGCTTACATACTTGTTGGGATTACTATCGTCCTGCAACCGATGGCTGTTCGTGCGCAATTTACGGCTGTTACACCGGTAACCAACAAGGACCTGACTTGTGTTTACTTTGTTGACAAGACCTATGGTTTTGCGGCGGGCCATTCAGGCACCTTCATCCGCACCAATGACGGTGGGGAAACATGGATCCCTTTTGAATCCCTTTCTAAGTTCAGCATTAATGATATTCATTTTATTAATGCCAACACCGGCTTTGTAGTAGGCGAAAAAAGTTTGTTTTTAAGAACAAACGATGGTGGGTATAACTGGGAAGAAATTCCAACTCTTGTAGATGTTGACTTTACAGGTATTGATTTTGTAAACGATTCCGTTGGTTTTGCCATTGGGCATAGCACTTCAAACGGTGTATTTTACCGTACAACAGATGCCGGTAAAACATGGGATATGAAACCGGTTTATGATGATTGCGACGACGGCAGCTTTACTACCAGTCAGGAGTGTAATGATATCTACTTGATGAACATGTCGTTTTTAGATGAAAAACATGGCATCGTTGGGGGATTTGCTTACAGTTATGATTTTGGCAAAAGGCCCTTTATCAGTAAAACGGAAGATGGCGGGGAAACTTTTACAGATATCTCACCGCATTTCAGTCGAGACGATTGGTATCTTGGCAAAGAAATCGTTGCCGTTGATTATCTCAACACGCACGATGCAATTGCAATCATGAACGCCGGAAATGGAACCGATTTTTTGTTCATCAGTGATTATCGTGTGCGAAACTTCCGCACTTCCGACAAGCAAAATCAGTTTACCTCGCGCGGACGATATTTTGATGTGCAGTTCCTGGGGCGTTTTATTGGTTACTTTACCGGCATTATCGACGGTCATTCGCAAGTGATCAAAACCACCGATCAGGGAAATTCATTTATGTTTTTAAATCCTCCAACTGATAAATCACTTTATGCCGCAGCTTTTACTGATGTCAACAACGGTTTTTTCGTTGGGCAGGATGGAACCATTTTGAAATTCACAGACAATTCAAACATCGTATATAATTATTCGGATAAAACGGATGGCTACTTTGCTGATCCGCCCTATACCCTTGCCTCCACCAAAAAGAACTTAACTCAAACGCAAATACATATTTACAACGTGGATGCCCGCAATGAAGAGGCATTTGATGTGGTTCTCAAAGACCGTTATGGCCATGTGATACCGATCAAACGATTTCGGACCAGGGTTTATAACGATGAAGTGCGTATGCGTGTAAAAACAGCTTCAGTATTAAATTCAAGTTTGTACTTTTACACGGTGTTATATCAAAATCAAACCATCATTAACGGCACCCTGGACCAAAGTAATTTTGTCAGAAATTAAGGTTTTCGGCCATTTTATTCCTTAATTTATTTAACTTTATAAGCCGAAAAACAACCATTTTTATGGATCCCATCAGGTTATTAATTGCTGACGATCATCAGATCATTATCGACGGAATTAAATCGCTGCTTGAAGATGAAGACTGGCTTAAAGTAATAGGCGAAGCCGGCAATGGTAGGGCTGTATTGGATTTCCTTAAAGTGCTTACACCCGACGTGATTTTGATGGACATCGACATGCCGGTTTTAAACGGTATTGAAGCCACCAAACTTATTAAAGAAAAATTTCCACATGTTAAAGTGATCATTCTTTCGATGCACAATGAAAGCGGTTTGATTAAAACATTATTAAAAACCGGTGCAGATGGATATGTCCTCAAAAATGCAGATAGATCTGAATTGCTTGAAGCCATCAAAATGGTTAGCGGCGGTAAATCCTATTTCTCAGCCGACGTTACACGCTCATTGGCCGTTGGGGATGAAAATCCCGGTTCCGGGTTTCACAAAGAAAACAAAGTAGCTGACCTTACCACAAGGGAAATAGAAATATTGAAGCTGATTGCCGAAGGCTATTCCAATAAGGAAATCGGGGATAAATTATTTATTAGTCACCGCACCGTTGATACCCACCGAACCAACTTAATGAAAAAACTGGATGTGAATAATGTTGCCGGAATCATCCGCTTTGCTATTTCAAACGGGTTCATTTCATAAGCCGATTTTAACAGCTTATACCCCAAAATTGTCTGTTGGTATATTAGTACCGAATTTTTGTTGGTCATATCCAGATAATTGTTACTTTAGACCTTCCAAAAAAAACAAAGTTCTAATTTAAATTGATTTAACCATGAAGAGAATTTTACTTCTTTCAATTTCAATGCTCTTTCTGTTTTCAATCCATGCACAGCAAAGAGCCAAAGTATCCAAAAGCCTTCAAAACTATTCCGTTCAAAAAGAGATTCAGGCTCCTGCGGACGGATCTGAAATGCTAACGGGTAATGTCGCACCTTATAAATCAGCCAATTTTTGGGCTGAAGAAACCATTGGTGAAACCTATTATGATAAACAATCCAACCGTGTAACAGCTAACCGGCTCTATCGTTTTGATGACGGGACCATGGCTACCACCTGGACTTATGGGATTGAGGCCACAGGCTTTGCCGATCGCGGCACCGGTTATAATTATTATGATGGCAATAACTGGGGCGACTGGCCGGAAGCACGCGTTGAAACTGTGAAAACAGGTTGGCCAACCTATGCGCCGCTCGGTGAAAACGGTGAAATCACGGTATCACACAATGCTTCTGATGCACTGATCATTAATCGCCGTTTGGAAAAAGGAAGCGGTGACTGGACAGAATCTATCATTCAGGGGCCCGCAGGCTTTGAAAAAATTACCTGGCCGCGAGTGGTCACCAATGGTCCTGATCACAATTATGTTCATATTATTGGATTAATACGTGATTACCCAACCACAGGTGAGGTTACACTGGGTTACTACCGTTCACTGGATGCTGGTGAAACCTGGGATGTTTTAAATTATGAAATTCCTGGTACGGGCCACGATTTTTACACCGATCTGGGTGCTGACAGTTATGTGTTTGCGGAACCAAGGGATGGCGTCCTGGTATTTGGTGTTTTTAATATCTGGTGCGATATGTTTTACATGAAATCAACCGACAATGGTGATACCTGGGAAAAAACCATAATTTGGGAGCATCCCTACCCATTTTATGATGACAATACGGTATTTACCGATACCTTATGGGCACCCGATAACTCAGGAGCCATTGCCATTGATAAGTATGGGAAAGTTCATGTTACTTTCGGAATTTCATTTGTTCTAAAAGCTGAAGTTGGGAACACGTATTCATATTGGCCCGGACTTTCCAATGGAATTGGCTACTGGAACGACAGTATGGAGCCCTTTACCAACGAAAATCCGCACGATGCGCTTGATCCTTACGATGTGCTGATGGAAGATGTTAACCTGATCGGTTGGTCACAGGATCTGGATAATAGTGGTGAACTCGAATTTGTGGATATCATTGCATATTCGGAAATCGGTTTGTGTACCATGCCCACAATGGTTGTGGATGAAACCAACCAGATTTATGTTGCATATGCAGCCACTACCGAAGGTTATGATAACGGAACATATAATTTTAAGCACATTTGGGCCAGGACTTCACCTGATTTGGGTTTATCCTGGGGCCAGCACTATCACCTGAGTAGCGACTTGATCCATATTTTTGATGAATGTGTTTATCCTCAATTCGCTGCCAATACGGATGCCAATCTTTACCTGCATTACAATACGGATGTCGAACCAGGATGCGCAGTTGATGGAGATCATACTTATGTATCCAATACCCAAACTTTCAGTACGATATTGAAAGATGATATAATGGGAATTGCTCAGCCTGCAACATTCACCGTAGAGCAGGTTTCACAAAACTACCCCAATCCATTTAATGGTACATCGGTAGTTGATGTAACGTTATACGCTCCTGCTGAAATTTACCTCGAAGTATCCAACTTACTGGGGCAGGTGGTGTATCGCACTCCTGTTCAGCAAGCCAATGCAGGTTCTAACCTGTTGACCATTGACGCCGATGGACTTGATACCGGAGTTTATATATATTCAGTATTTGCCGGCGAACAGAAAGTAAATCGCAAACTTATCATAGAATAGTCACTCTTTTTGATCAAAATTGACCCCTGGAGGTACCGTCCTTCAGGGGTTTTTTTATGCAATTAGGGTAAATACCCTAGTTAATTGCGAATAATCCCTTATTGAGTTTCCTTGTTGCCTGCCCTAATTTTGCTTCATAATTGTTGAAGTACCTCTTTTTCAAAAGGTCTATTAAAAACTTATAAAAAATCACAGTTCCTGCTGCCTGATCAACCTTATCACTTTGAGGTTTTCAACAATTAACTCAGGCAGGAGGGCTGTGTTTTTAAAACTAAAAAAATGAAAAAAATGAAAGTATTGAGCAAAATGATCCTGATCGCATTTATGGCAACTGCCTTATTAACCGGATGCAGCAAAGATGACGACAACACCGATCCTGAAAACAACAATCCAACAACCTCTACTTTAACACTTAAAGCCGACGGAGCTGCCTGGTCAGCCAGCTTAGCCGTAGTTGCCACCAATGAGAGTGGAGTGCTTACCGTTACTGGAAGCGATAGCAATGCTCATCAGGCACAGGTAATTATTTATAATCCTTCAGGAACCGGAACCTATACGCTTGGAGGAGCAATAACTAATCAAAGTAATGGCCGCTGGACAGTTGGACTTGGCCAGAACGATACTTATACTACCATGGTGGGTCAGGGCGAAGGTACCGTTGAAATTACCGAATTAACAAGTACCGGAGTTAAAGGGACTTTCAGTTTTACTGCCAAAAACGGTGCAGGAACCCAGGTCACAATAACAGAAGGAAGCTTCAATGCATCTTTCTAAATCCGGGGGGAAATGATGGTATCCATTATGCATAAAATTGTATTCATTGCCATTTTAATATTGCTGGGAGCGCTGATCCTTGAGATAACAAATGCAATGAAAGCAAATATTGACACTGAACAGAATAGTTTATCGGCGGTCGCTTATGAATTGAAAAATGGTTTAAAAACGAACTCGTATGAATGATCAAATTGATAACATTTTAACCACAAGGTTTCTAAATCCTTTTAAAACCATCCTTCTGGCTGGATTCATGATGGTGATGACCATGGCAAATGCACAATCATCCAGCACTGATTTTGAACGGGTAAGCATTGGTGATACCAAACAAATTTTGTGCGGACTGAGTCTTGCACCTGATCAGTCATATTTGGCCATTAGCAGTATCCAGAGTTTCCCATTTTATAAATATGATTACGAAAACAGGCAGGTAATTGAGGAGTTCAATGTGGGTAACTGGTATGCAGGTTCTAAAGTGGAACACTCAAAAAACGGGAAATATATTTTGCTACAGCAGCTTTTTTACCTCGACTGGGCCCTGAACAAGGACCGGGAGGTGGATTTTGAAATTATTGATGCTGCTACCGGGCAAAGGGTTAAAAGGTTTACTGAATACCATGCAGTTACTATTACTCCTGATGAAAAATTTGCAGTTACCCTAACTGCAGATGAAATTGCTTTCTGGGAGTTGCCCTCCGGAAATAAATCCCGGTCATTTAAAGTTGCCAATGCCACCAACGGCCTCGCCATTTCACCCGATGGAAAATCGATTGTGGTTTCTCATCATACCGATGAGGATATTATTAAAAAAGACCCTAAGTACAAGAAAAACAAAAAGGCAAAAAAGGCAGCTATTAAGTACAAACAGCAGATCTCAGTTTTTGACTACGAAACTTTTGAGCGTAAGACAACTATTGCCGAATTGTATGATATTGTATACCGCTTAGAATATAGCGATAACGGGGGTGTGCTGTTTGTACTGCAAATCCCACACATGAAAGCCCAGAATAGTACAACCAACAGACAAACTTATATATCCACCGTTGATATGTTTGCTGTGGAACCATTGCGCATTGGGTTTACATCGCAGGCGCCTTATGAGCCTGATTTCAAAGTGAGTTATGATAACAAGCTTTTTGGGGTAGTGTCAAAAGGGACCAAATTCCTGGAAATTCATATTTATGATTTAACAACAGGTAAAATGATTGCGCGTTTTGAGCAATCTTATCGATTGTTTGAAAAAACCGAAGCAGGAATGACCATGGCCGACAGCCGCATTTCCTTTGTTTTTTTACCTGACAATAAAACCGTAGTTATGACCATGGGACCTCATTTAATTTATTGGCATCTCGACATTTAAAAACAATAATCATGAAAAAAGTAATACTCCTTATTTTGACCATCATTTCGGTTTCGGCTTATGCCGGTAAAAAGCCGCTCATTGAAGATTATGATAAAGTGGTAGCAGCCGCCAAAGCGGAAATTGAAAAATCGCTTCAGGCTCCTGAAGGTGAACTATTCTTGTTTGCACAGGCAAAAGGAATCAGCGGAACCTTCAGTTTTGATATCACTATCCATGAAAAGGGTTTGGTAGCAACCGTGTTTGTAGTAAGCAATGAAGCCGGAACGATCAAATCGCAAAACAATCTCAAAGATTTTGTAAAAGCCATGAAATTCAATTTCAAAATGCCGAAAGGTAAAGACTATAAATTCAACTATGTATTTAATTTCAACCAGTAAAATTTAATAAAATGAAAAAAGCGCTATTTATTCTTATCGCAGCCTTTGCCCTGCAATTTGCAGTAGCACAAGACGACATGTCAACCGTTTGGGAAGTCAAACTTGGACATCAGATTATTTATTACGGAACCGACGTTTCCGACCAACCCGATTCATACAGCTTTGCAGCTGATGACAAAGAAGTGACCTTCTTTAAAAACATTGATGGAAGTACTATTTGGACCAAAGCTTATAAAAATATGGCTCCAAAACTTCGTAAAGTGGATGAACTGATTGCATTTTGGGAATCAAACACCGTATTCCTTTTCGACCGCAAAATGGGAAAAGACCAGATTGCATGTGTTGATATGGAGTCGGGAGAACTGCTTTGGAATACCGATAAATACCAGGAAGTAACGGAAGACAATGTGGTGTACATTCCTGAAGAGGATGGCTTTGCAATTTCGATGAGGAAAGAAATGGTTTTTGTTAAAGCCCGTACCGGCGAGGAGGTTTGGAGTACTACAAAGTTTGTGGGCTCAGTGGGTCAATATGTTTATGATCCGAATGACGGGACCATGGTTATGGTGAACTTTCAACCAAGCGGTTTAGCTGCTCTCTTTACAGGTTTCAAGAACCAAATTGTCCGGATCAATATGAAAAATGGTGAAATTCTGTGGGAAGCCAATTATATTGGCCGCGCTATCCGAAAAGTGATCACCAAGGAATTTGTTTTCGATCTTGATGTAGTGGATGACAAAGTTTTCCTTACAATGAACGGTTTACAGGTATATGACTATAATACCGGAGCTGTTCGTTATTCAGCAGCATTCAATTTTACAGCCGAAGGCCTTGCCAAAGCACCACAGGGGACTAAAAGATTTGGTGTATACAATGCTATAGCCGATCCGATTATTGATGGTGACGATCTGTACGTTCTTGATATGGCAGATAAAAAGAATCAATACGTGAAAAAATATGACGTACATACAGGAAAATTACTTTGGACTTCAAGTGAGATAAAAGGTGCACGTGCCATACCAGGGATGAAAGTAGTAGGTGATAAAATTGCCCTTCAGATCGGTGGACGTGTGGAAACACAATTTTACCGCAAATACAAATCAGGCGACAATTGGGTAGAGGAATGGGGAGTAACTTTCCCAGAGGTAAAACCATTTGGCGTTCAGGCTTTCAATACCAAAGACGGCACCCTTGCCTGGGAATCAGAAAAATTCAAAAAGGGGATCACCAATGCGGTTTCCTTCGAAAATTACCACATCGTTTGTAGCGGAAAATCACTTTACAGTATTGATATTAATACCGGTGAAGAAAAATACGAAGTTCCTGTTGCAAAAGGAGGTGTGGGACAGGCAAACCTGATTATGAAATATAAAGATAACATCATCGTAGTGATCGGTGAAAAAGGAGTGTCAACATTTGATGCTTCTAACGGTGAGCTGTTAACCAGTGGAAAATACAAAGCGTCCTCATTTTTTGATCGTCATGAAGATCTGATCATCATGCAAACCGAAAAAGCAGATTTTGCAGCTTTTGATATCGACACCGGAATTTATAAAGAGTTTAAAGCTAAAACCGGGGCAGGTACCAATTTAACCACCGACGGCGAACACATGTTTGTATACGAGAAAAAAGTGGTTACCAAACTTAATACAAGATAAACCAATAAGGAAGGCACCTTCTCTTCTTCACCCTGGCCTCATCAGAGCGTCAGGGTTTTTATTTGGGTAAATTTGGCAGGCCTATTTTCTGCAGATCATCACCTGTAGGGTTTTGATATACCCGCAGGTCAAACTCAGGGATCACAGCCAAAATATGATCAAAAATATCTGCTTGCAGGTTTTCATATTTGGCCCATTCCTGTATTCGGCTGAATACATAAATCTCCATCGGAATACCCTTTTCGGAGGGTTGAAGCTGCCTGACTAAAAAGGTCATTTCATCATGCACATCCGGATGATTATTTAAATAACCCCGTAAATATGCTCTGAAAACACCAAGATTGGTTTGCCGGCGGCCGTTTACCAAAACCGAGTTGTCAACTTTATGCGCTTCGTTATAGTTACTTAACTCCGCCTCCTTTTCATGGATGTATTTTTTCACGTATTCAAATTTCCTGAATTTTTCGAGCATTTCGGGAGTACAAAACTTAACACTTTTCATATCCAGGTTAATAGCACGTTTAATCCTTCTGCCACCCGATTCTTCCATTCCACGCCAATTTTTATAGGAATCTGAAATAAGTGAATAGGTGGGAATGGTTGAAATGGTTTTGTCCCAGTTTTGAACCTTTACGGTGGTTAATGATACATCAATCACAGTTCCATCGGTATCAAATTTAGGCATCGAAATCCAATCGCCCGGCTGAAGCATATTGTAGGCCGAAAGCTGAATCCCCGCTACAAACCCAAGGATCGGATCCTTGAAAATCAAGAGTAAAACAGCGCTGAAGGCACCCAGGCCTCCTATGATGGTCAGCGGATTTTGACCAAACAAGTTGGCAATTATGGTTATGATACCGATGATGTAAACCAATATTTTGGCCACCTGCACATAACCTTTGATGGGTTTGTGTTTAGCAATGGTGAAATCATGATAAATATCAACTACTGCATTCAGGAAAGCATTGGCAGCCATCACAACCACGGCTATCATATAAACTGTTAAAACAATTCGGATTCCACCGGCTATATCCGGATAGGATTCAAGCGAAACAGGAGTGAAAACATAAATGATATATGCCGGAACCAGGTAGGATAATATTTTGAAAAATTTCCGATCGGCGAGTTTATCGTCCCAATTGGTTTTTGATTTTTTAGTGAGTTGATGGATAAGCGACAGCAATACTTTTCGTGCAATAAAATAAGTGATGAAGCTCAGCAGTACCAGTATAAAAAACATGGTGAAATCAGCAGCTACAATTGAATCTGCATTTTTAGCAAAAAATCCGTCAAACCAGGAAATTAAGGTGTTTTTAAACGTTCTGATCATAGCAAAATAAATTTTGCCAAAAGTAAAAAAAGCTTATCGGTTAGATAAGCTTTTCGGAGGTATTTTATTGTTTTAACTTTTTCACCGCTTCAACATACTTTTTCTGAAGCATCCTGAGTTCGTCCATATTGATCTTTTCGGTGTAAATACGAACCATGTCCACCAGGCAGTTTTGTCGGTAAATGGTCCCCATTGCCGCGTCGAACTGATCATTGTCAAGATTGCGTTTCAGGTCAAGGGTTGTTTTTTCAAACTGGTTCCAGGTAAAATTTCCGGGGATTTGTAAATAACACATTTGTTTTTCGTTACCATCGCAGTATATGCCCGGTTCAGTAGTTTCCAGAACAAAATATTTCCGGATCTTAATGAGATTATAATACGGTTTAACCTTGCGAAACTTTAAAAACTGAATCCCACTTTGTTTGTATAGTTCAACCAGTTCGGGAACAAAATTGTAATCATCCAGAAATTTAACACGAATGCATGGACGTGTTTCATTAAAAACAACCACCTGTCCCACAGTTGCATCAAATTTCTTTTTAAAGATCTTTTTTACCTCATGATTGGTTCGCATAATATCTTCTTCCTGATGCTGAATTTTTGTTACCAGGAAAATCGATCCGGGATTTAAAACTTTTTTATCGGGGATGGTATCGTGGTAATATCCCGGAAACGGGAATTTGCTTTCAAGGACTAGCGCACCGGCGCAAAATTCTTCTTCCAGACTTGCCAGGATCTCTTTCTTCATGATGGTTCCGAAAGTCTCAATGGTTTTCAATTGTTCCATGTGTGGTTTGAAATTTTATGCGTTGAATATTGCTACAAATATACAAATTAATACATGTGAATATGAGCCTGTCAATAATTCATTTTGAGTTTAAATAAGGAGTAATAATGCCCTAAATAGCTTTTCGGAATTACTGATCCTGGCTAAACATAGGATCCCAGGGTGGCAGCATAACCGGCGTTTGCTCAAGGATCTTCAGTGTTTCAGGATCAATATATTTTTTATTGATCACTAACCTGAACATGTATTCACTGAACCATTCATCGGTCATGATCAGATGGCCTTCAAAACCGGTATTTCCCCAACTGTTTTCAAGCAGCCATTTTAAAGTTTTATCCCCTGCAATGTCAACGGCTACCAGCGCCATTCCATGCGTTGAACCGCTTTCGTAAGTTTCGATCCTTTCCGCTTTGATCATATCAAAGTTCACCCCGAAAAGTGCGTTGTAGTTATAATTATTGACATCCAGGGTGCCGTTGTCTTTATTGAGTTGTTTGCCAACATCACATGAAAAATACATGGCTTCGTTGCCTAAAATCGAGTTTTTTGCAAATTCCTTGATCTTTTCTGCTTCCAGGTTGATGTATTTCCAGTTGCCCCCATCAATCATGTGGCGATCGTAATCAATTTCATACAATTGCCCGAAAGGCCTTGATGGATCGTTCATAAACATTACATAGTCGCTCAGATCGGCTCCCACAAATTCATCGTAAAATGATTTGGGCGTATAAGTTTTTAATTCCGACAGATTTCCGTCCTTATCCTTATACCTCCATTGAAACTGAGAGGGTGGTTCTCCCAGCGTAATGGCCAGAATTTTATATACCTCCGATAACATTTCGTTTTTCCTTTCACGAAGTGCTTTTTCATTTTTTCCGTTTGATGCCATGTTTCTCAGCTCCATGCCGTCGCCGCGTAATTTCCTGCGGATAAGCCGCGACATCCATGCGGTGTTTTCGCTGTTTTGTGATTCGGGGAATACCTCAGCCGGAACCAATCCATATTTGCCAATGATATCAACCACACCCGTCCACTGCCCACCATCGCCTATAGCATTTTGAAACAACCATTCCACCCGCTTGTCATCCAGTGGCTTGTCAACCGTACTGATCATCCCTTCGAGAAACAGGTTTGCTTTTTCCAATTGATCATAGAAAAAATTAAAATTATGTGAAAACGAAAAGTTTCCCAGGTTTTTTTCTTCAATCACTTTGGCCCTGAAAACATTCAAACCTGTAAAAAGCCAGCAGCGGCCGGTTGATTTCTGGTCGGTTATCCCGGCTGATTCCACCCTGTTCGAAAAATAGGTATCCAGGTTGGCCAGGTTTTCTCTGTCGAGTGCCAGTTTATGAATATCATTGGAGGAAGCCGCATTTTGCAGGGCTTCATTGTTTTGATCGTTTTCAAATGAGAGCCTGAATTGCTCCAGCATCGAACCAGTAATGCTTGATGATTCCTGCGAAAACGCTGTAAACAGGGTTCCTGCTGAGAGGAAAAGGGAGATAAATATTCGTTTCATACAAAATGTTGATTTGAGGTAAACATTAAAACCAACGAAGGTAGGTACAGTTTGAGCAAGATTCAAGTTAATTAGCAATTTTTACTTTAAAAAGTTACCCGTACTCAACAGATTTCTATTTTGGGAGATTCGCAAAATTGTCGTTTCTTTGCCATTCATATCTAAAACCTTCAATATGAAATTCGTAAACTACTTTTCTCTTTTTTATATTGTCTTATTGTTATGCCTGATAAACGGGATTCCCCTTGCCATTTCGGCACCACAGGATAATTATAAAACCGTTAGTTCGGAAGAGCAGATCTTAAGCGGCGAGTTGCCAATGGGTTATAACTCCTTGTTTGCAGGATCTGGTGAGTGTTTACAATGCCATGATGAGCAGGTAAACAGTCAGGGTGAATTTATTGGAATCATCAGCGACTGGCGTTCTTCCATGATGGCCAATTCGTCCAAAGATCCCTTTTGGCGGGCCAAAGTGAGTCACGAAACACTTGTTAATCCTGAACATGCTGAACTGCTGGAGGATGTTTGTACCCGGTGCCATGCTCCTTTGGGTAATTTTAATGCCCATTTTAATGGTCAGGAGTTTTATTCAATTGCTGAAATGGAAACCGACTCCCTTGCCCGTGACGGTGTAAGCTGCACACTTTGCCATCAAATTATGCCTGAGTCGCTCGGAAATTATTCAGGAGAGATGCTAATTGGAGAAAATAAAACGATTTGGGGGCCGTATCAAAATCCATTTGGAAATCCCATGATCAACCATACCGGTTATACGCCTACCTATAGTTCGCATATTGAAGAATCACAATTATGTGGTTCCTGCCATACCCTCCTCACACCTACCATAGATTATGAGGGGAATATTACAGGCACATATTTTCCTGAACAAGCCATTTATCATGAATGGCTAAATTCAAATTTTAAGGAGAACAACATAACATGCCAGAAATGCCACATGCCCCACATTGATGACCTTGTGCAGATTAGTTCAATGCCTCCCTGGCTTGATGGCCGCACTCCTTTTGCCAAGCATCACCTGGCAGGAGCCAATGTATTTATGCTGAAGCTGCTCAAAGAAAATATGGAAGTACTCGGGATAACCGCAACTGAACAACAGCTCGATTCTACGATTAACCGGGCTAAAAGAATGCTCCAGCAATCTTCATTGACATTGGAACTAACGGAAACAAGTCGTACCAGCGATACCTTATTTTTGGAGCTGGCGTTAACCAATCTCTCCGGGCACAAGTTTCCCACCGGTTATCCCAGTCGGAGAGCATTTATTGAACTATTTGTGGTAGATGGAAATGACACCATCTTTCACTCCGGCGAAATCGATAATGAGTTTAATATTGTGGGAGAAGACGATACCTATGAACCACACCATGCTATTATTAATGATCCAGCTGACGTGCAGATTTATGAAATGGTGATGGGTGATGTAAATCTGGAACCAACCACAGTCTTGGCCTATGCTTATCAACATTTAAAAGATAACCGGATTCCTCCGGCAGGTTTTACTTCAGCGCATTTTGCCTGGGATACCGTTGCCGTTTCCGGTTTGGCACTTAATGATGCTGATTTTAATAAAAACGAAGGTGTTGAGGGTTCGGGATCTGATAACGTAAAATATCATATACCTCTCAACGGAAATAATGGACTGCTGAG
>Ga0116152_10000340_pt1 | contig 38198 bp, 43 predicted proteins | sample AD_UKC119_MetaG_FD_89894 | JGI IMG/M metagenome (GOLD analysis project Ga0116152, IMG submission 89894) | Active sludge microbial communities of municipal wastewater-treating anaerobic digesters from Hong Kong - AD_UKC119_MetaG | ecosystem: Engineered > Bioreactor > Anaerobic > Digestate... | reverse complement strand
TATTTCCTATAGTTATTCCATATATTACTTAGTTTCTCTTTTAGACTAAATCCATTAAAACCATTCATATACTACTCCTATTATAAATTCTATCATAAAAAAACAAATCTTTAAAGACTTGTTATAATATTTTCCTATTAATTAGATCAATAGTGCGTTTAGGATCACTTATCATCATGTTGTATAGTTTAGGATTGTTCTTCAATTCTCTAACAATTTCTATCTCCTCTTTTGCCATCGTGATTCCATAAGACTTATTATCTGCATCTTCTACATAATAATCACTGCCTATCAAATAATCTAATGATGTATTAAGCGTCTTAGATAGCATAATTAAATTATCGGTGCTTGGAAACTTTATACCTCTTTCCCAATTGCTGATGCTGACTTTAGAAACGCCAATTAGCTTGCCAAGTTCTTCTTGGGACAAATTCACATTTATGCGCAATGTTCTTATTCTACGATGTAACATAAAACCACCTCATATCTATAGCCATTATAAATAAGTAGTGTTAACATTTGGTTGAAGTTAAACAATAGTTTACTAAAAAACGAGTTTTAAAAACCCGTTTTTATCTATTTTTCTTCTTTCTTATTTGATAAAAATGTCACTTTTTCTGCTATTACTTCAGTTAAATATTTTTTTTCTTCATCTTTTTCATAGCTACTAGTTTGAATTCTTCCTTTTACGCCAATAATATCACCTTTGCTACAATAAAGATTAGTATTAGCAGCTACTCCTTCCCATAAAGTACAATCTATAAAGTCTGTTTCGTATTCGCCATTAACATTTTTATAACTGCGGGGAACAGCTAATGTAATTTTTGAAACTTTCTTTCCCTTGTCTGTTTCTTTTAAATCTGGATTTCTTACTAATCTTCCAACTAAAACCACCTGATTCAACATTTGTTTCCTCCTTTCTAACAACATAATAATAAGATTAATCATTCATGTCAAAACGGAGAAAAATGTTTTTAAAATATAAAAATATTATTAAAAAATCTATTTCCAATTATAAAAATAGATTTTATATATTAATTATACTTAAAATCATCATAATTGATACTTTTTAATTTTTTTATTAAAAAATCTATTTCTTTTTTAGTATTATAAAAATACAAACTAATTCTACATGTGCTATCAACTTGTAATTCTTCTTTTAACATTTTAGTACAATGATTCCCTGACCTAACACAAATATTATATTTATTTAAATATGTGGAAACATCTCCAGCACCAATATCACCAATATTAAATATGACAATACCACTATCACTCTTTTCATTATATATGGTTACACCGCTGATAGTATTTAATTGTTCAACCAAATGAGTTCTTAAATTATGTTCATATTTATAAATATTATCTTGTCTTATATTAAGTAAATAACTAATTGCTTGTCCTAGTCCAATAACTCCACTAATATTAGGAGTCCCAGCCTCCAATCTAGATGGCAAAGCAGCATATGCTACTGAATTATTAGAACTAAAATTTTCATTCATGCCACCACCATACTGCATGGGTGTTACTTTATTTAAAAGATCATACTTAATTTTAAATCCTATTTCTTTAGACAACTCCATCCAAGGAAGAACATTAGAAGCATGCTCTGTTTTTGTAAGAATTACTTCATCATCTTTATGAAGCTCATACCTCATGAAACCAAAAACGATCATATTTAAAGAATCAGTTGATCCTTTAGTAAATATTATTTCATCACTACTATTGGCATTTATTAATAATTTTACTTTATCTCTTACACTTTCATATACCTCATCAACTCTAATACTATTGTCATAGTCTCCCCTGTGAACATTTGCAGTATAAGATTCATAATAATCTTTAATTGCATCAACAACTACTTTAGGTTTTAATGTTGTTGCACCATTATCAAAATATATTAGATTTTTTTTTAACATAGGAAAATCATCTCTATTCAAAATAATCTCCTCCTCTATCAATATATTATTCTCAAATAGAAAGTCCATATAATAAAGATATCTAAAAAATATAAATTTACTTGATTAAAAAAGGAAGATATTTCTTCCTTATAGCATTTCCCTTAAATTATTTAATTTATCCTGCTCTTCCACTAACTTTAACTTGTCTAATTCAACGATATTCTTTGGTGCTTTGTTTATATAATTTTCATTTTCTAAAAGTTGTTTCCTTCTTGAAATTGATGTCTCTAATACTGATATTTCATTTGCAATTGCCTGTGTATTTATACTTTCACCATCTTGATAAAAAGTTATATCAACCAAAGCACTTTTGTAATTATAGCTTTTACAATTACTTCTAGGATCTTTAACTAAATCTTCACTCTTTATTTTTAACCCTGCAATATATATATTTTTCAATTCTTCTGATACTTCAATCAATATTTTAGCATTTTTCTTAATATCGTTATTTGCTTTCAAATTTCTAATAGCGATGATGTCAGCTATAATTTTATCAACAGTACTACATTCTTCATTATATATGTTATTATCTACTTTTGGATATTTTGCTAACATTATGCTATCATTTTCTAATTTCATATATATTTCTTCTGTCACAAACGGCATTATTGGATGAAGCATTTTTAAAATGTTGGTAAGAACATATAATAATGTGCTTTTAGTGCTATCTTTATCTAAGGCATTTTTTGATAGTTCTATATAGTTGTCACAAAAATCACTCCAAATAAAATCATACAAAGTAGTAGCAACATTATTAAATTCATATCTATCCATACTTTTTGTAACTTCAAGAATTGTTCTATTACACTTAGTTAAAATCCATTTATCAATAAGTGACAAATTGCTTAAGTCGTAGTTATTTTTATCAAAATCTTCTAAATTCATCATTACAAATCTTGAAGCATTCCACAACTTATTTATAAAATTCCAAGTAGATTTAATTTTTAATTCATCAAATCTTAAATCTTGTCCTGGTGCAGAGTTAGTTGATAAAAAATATCTTAAAGAATCAGCACCATACTCTTCAATGATATCCATGGGGTCAACACCATTGCCAAGAGATTTTGACATTTTGCGTCCATCTTTGTCTCTAATCAATCCATGAATAAGACAATCTTTAAAAGGTCTTTTACCCATAAATTCTAATCCTTGAAACACCATACGGCAAACCCAAAAGAAAATAATATCATATCCCGTTATCAATATATTCGTTGGATAATATCTTTTTAATAATTCTGAGTCATCAGGCCAACCTAAAGTACTAAATGGCCATAGTGCACTACTAAACCAAGTATCTAAAACATCATTATCCTGAACCCATCCTTCTCCTTTTGGAGACTCTAACCCAATATATATCTCTTCATTCTTATACCACGCTGGTATACGATGCCCCCACCATAATTGACGTGATATACACCAATCATGGCAATCTTCCATCCAATGCGTCAATATTTTTTCAAATCTTTTAGGAATAAAATTTACTTTATTATTTTTATTCTTTTGATTATCTAAAACATTTTTTGCTAAATCGTTCATTTTAACAAACCATTGCTCAGATAGATATGGTTCAACCATAACATTTGTTCTTTCAGAATGGCCTACCGAATGAACAATTTTTTCAATCTTAATTAGTAATCCAACAGATTCTAAATCCTTAACCAACTGATTTCTACATTCAAACCTATCCATACCATTATATTGTAAAGCATTCTCATTCATAGTTCCATCAACTGCAATACAAACCACCTGATCTAAGTTGTGACGAACTCCAACCTCAAAATCATTTGGATCATGTGCGGGTGTTATTTTTACAACTCCAGTACCAAATAATGGGTCAGCATGTTCATCTCCAATAATTGGAATTAGTTTATTGACAATAGGAAGTATTACGTTTTTCCCTATCAAATTATTATATCGTTCATCATTAGGATTTACTGCAACCGCAGTATCTCCAAATAATGTTTCTGGTCTAGTAGTCGCTATCTCTAAATAATCGTTGCTATCCTCTATCAAATATTTTATATGATAGAATGCTCCTTCGACATCTTTATAAATTACTTCTTCATTAGAAAGTGCTGTTTGGGCTTCGGGATCCCAATTTATAATACGTTTGCCACGATATATATATCCTTTATTGTATAGATTAACAAACACTTCATTAACCGCTCTATTAAGTCCATCATCAAGAGTAAATCTTTCTTTTGAATAGTCAAGCGACAATCCTAACTTCGCCCACTGCTCTCTTATAATATTTGCATACTCTTCTTTCCAACTCCATGCATACTTAAGCCAATCTTCTCTGGCCATCTTTCTTGGCTCATAGCCCAAACTTTTTAGTCTCCTGTCAACAACAGCTTGTGTTGCAATCCCAGCATGATCCATTCCAGGAAGCCATAAACAATCATAGCCACACATCTTTTTGTACCTAATTACAATATCTTGCATTGTCGTATCCCATGCATGGCCAATATGTAATCTACCAGTTACATTTGGTGGAGGAATAACAATACAAAATGGTTCTTTAGTCAAATCACCACTTTTAAAGTAATCATTTTCTTTCCAAAATTTATATTTTCCTTCTTCAACTGATTTATGATCATATTTTTTTTCTAGCATACTTTTCCTCCTTAAACAAAAAACAACTCTTCCAAAGGACGAATTGTTCGTGGTACCACCTTAATTTATATATTTTAAAATATATCTTTATTCTTTAACGCAGAACTACGGATTAATTATCAACTCCCAAGCTACGTTCAAATATTATAAATATTAGTTTTCACCGACCACTAACTCTCTTGGATTTATAAATAATTTACTCCTCTTGATCAAAGTTATTACTGAAATTATATATCAAACTTTATATTTTGTAAACAAATTTATAAAGATTGTTCCCCATGTATGGCAAGTTTACCATGCCAAGTTGCTTCTGATATTAAATCTTTAGTCTGTGAAGTTACATCATCTTCATTTACCCAAATCCTAAGTTCATATGTGTTAGTTGTACTGGCTGCTATCGTGCCACTATCTATAACCCCATTTGCTGTCCCCAAATTAATTGGACTTAAAACAGTATTATTTTTGGTAATACCAATAGTAACATAATTATTATTTAAAATAAGTCCTTCAAAAGAAGATTCCCACGCTGAATCTGATACTATTTCAATTGAATATGAAATTGTACCATGCCCTTCATTTTCTAAAGTAAAAGAGTAACAATCTGTCTGTGCAGCTCCATTTGTATTTGACATGGGCAATGTACTAAGTGATAATGCATTATGAGAGGCATCATCATAGGTCAAAACTAATTTACCAACAATAATTTGATTAGTACCACCTTCAAAAATTAAAGTAAGAGTTGCATAGGTCACGGCTGAAAGAAGTATAATTGAACATATCGCTGATATAGCACTAATAATCTTACTCTTTTTTAAAGCATCTTTGTCTTCCATATTACCAATCCTATCCTATCAACATTATATAAAAATATTAATATTTTTGCAAGTTACTTTAACATAATTAATGGTTGATACATATTATTATTTAACTCGTATATTGCAACATCATTACCGCCACTTGAAAAAATAATTTTATCATCAGTAATAGGCAATATAGCTTTATTACCATTTATAACCTTTTTATATAGTTCTTGACCAAGTTCAACAACTTTATAATCAAATATTTCGTGTGCTTGTAATAGCCTAAAATTATCATTCAGATTGTTACAATCATCTAATTTAAATGGGCCTTGGCTTACTCTCACCAATCCACTCATTGTCATTTGAATAGCTAGATCATTGCTAATGTCTTTTATTAAACTTCTTATAAATGTTCCTTTTGATACTTTAGTATAAAATTTAAAATATTGTTTTCTATCTTTTTCATATATATCTAGTAATTTTATGTCAATAATCTCTACTTCTTTTTTAGGTAATTCTATATCAATATTTTCTCTTGCATACTGATATAATTTTTTACCATTTAGTTTTTTAGCAGAATATAGGGGTATTTCTTGTAGATATTTCTTTTTATATGAACTAATGACATGTTCTAATGAATTTCTATTTACCATTTCATCACTAGTACTTAAAATGTTACCTGTTATATCTAGCGTATCAGTACATTCTCCTACTAATACCTCTGCTATATATTCTTTTTCATGGCTAATAATCATATCTAATAATTTTGTATATTTCCCTACACCAAGCACTAATACTCCAGTTGCAATAGGATCAAGAGTTCCACCATGACCAACTTTTTTAGTATTTAGTTTTTTAGATACTATATTTACTACATCTCTACTAGTCATATCTTTTTCTTTATTTACAATAATTATTCCATTCATAAAATACCCCTTATTAGAAAAAAGATTAAATATTTAAATCTTTAATCTTTTGTTCAATTCTTTCACCATATTCAATCGATGTATCATATTCAAATGTAATATCTGGCATCTTTCTAATATTAATTCTCTTAGAAAGTTCAATTTCTATAAAATTGGCTGCTCTATTTAGTGCTTCAATTGTCTCTTCTTTTCTTTCTTTATCTAATACTGTAAAGTATACTGTTGCAAAACTTAAATCATTTGTTACTTCACAATCTGTAATTGTTACAAACTTAATTTCTGGATCTTTTATTTCTTCCATTATGATATAACTAATTTCTTTCACAAAAGAACTGGCAATCTTTTTTGCTTTGATACTCATCTTTTTACCTCTACTTCTTCATATGATTCGATGATATCTCCTTCTTTGATATCTTGATATCCATCTATTGTTATACCACAATCAATTCCTTTTTTAACCTCAGTTGCCTTATCTTTGCCACGTTGTAAAGATCCAATCTTTCCAGAATATATTACTACTCCATCTCTAATAATTCTAGCCAGTGATCCATTTTTAATAACACCACTTGTAACATTAGATCCTGCAATTGAACCAACTTTTGAAAATCTAAATATTTGTCTAACTTCAGCCTCACCAGTTACTTTTTCTTCAAATGTAGGATCCAACATACCTATCATAGCTTGTTCTAATTCTTCTGTTACTTTATAGATTATATTATGTAATCTTAAATCTACTTTGTGTTCTTTTGCAAAATCACTTATCTTGTTATTTGGCCTAATATTAAATCCAATAATAATTGCTTTAGATGCATCTGCTAAGATAATATCACTTTCAGTAATTGCACCAACACCACTACTTATAACATTTACTTTTACGCCTTCAACATTAATTTTTTCAAGAGATTTTTTAACAGCTTCTTCGCTGCCTTTAACATCAGCTTTTAGAATAATATTTATTTCTTTAATACCAGATTGAATACTTGCAAATAAATCTTCTAGTGTCATGCCCTTACGATTATGGTCCGCTTCTTTAGCCCTACTAATACGCTCTTCTGATACTTTTCTTGCTTCTTTTTCAGTTTCAAAAGCCATAAATTTGTCTCCAGCAACCGGCAATATACCAAGCCCCGTAATTTCAACTGGCATAGATGGTAATGCTGATACAATGTTTTCATGCTTATCATTTTTAAGTGTTCTCACTTTACCATGATTGTTGCCGACTACAATTGGATCACCCAATCTTAAAGTGCCATTTTGTACTAAAAGTGTGCAAATTGCTCCAACATTTTTATCAAGTCTAGCCTCTACTACTGTACCAGATGCATATCTATCAGGATTAGCTTTTAATTCTAACATATCAGCAGTAAGTAAGATATTTTCAAGTAATTCTTTAATTCCTTCTTTTGTAACCGCAGAAATTCTATTTACTAAGACATCGCCACCCCATTCTTCTGGAGTTAGCCCATATTCTACCAATTCTTGTAAAACACGATCTATTTTAGCACCTGGTTTATCTATTTTGTTAATTGCTACAATGATTGGAACTCCTGCAGCTTTGGCATGATCTATTGCCTCTTTTGTCTGAGGTTTTACTCCATCATCTGCTGCAACAATTATTACAACTATATCAGTAATACTTGCGCCACGAGCCCTCATTTCAGTGAAAGCTTCATGCCCTGGAGTATCAATAAATGTAATCTTTCTACCATCTATTTCTACTTGATAGGCACCAATGTGCTGAGTAATTCCACCAGCTTCCCCTTCAACTACATGAGATGATCTAATACTATCAAGAAGTGTTGTCTTTCCATGATCAACATGTCCCATAATAGTAACTACTGGAGGACGTTCTTTTAAGTTTTTTACATCATCCACTATTTCATATTTTTCAAAGTTTGAAATATCTTGAGTCTCTTCTTTTTTTAATTTTTTGTCATAATCTACTACTATTAGTTCTACTGTATCAAAATCTAGCGACTGATTAATATTAGCCATGATTCCAAGAGAAATTAATTTTTTAATAATAGTTTGTGGTTTTTCTAAAACTAAATCTGCAACATCAGTAACAGTCATACCTTCTTTAAAAAGTACAACATCTTCTTCTTTTTTAGTTTTTTCAAACTTTTCTTTGTGCTTGTATATCGCTTTTTTATCTTTAATAAAATCTGTTTTTTCCCTAGTAATGGGTTGTTTCTTAATTTTTTCACTTTGTATCTCATCATCTTCTATTTCAATTGCATGTTCCATAGCAATAGCCTCAGCTTTTTCTATTAAATCAAAGTCAACATCTTCTTCTAAACTATTATCAAGATTAATAATATCATCTTCTGATAACATATCACCTTCTGCATGTGCCTCAATATGTAATTTCTTACAAAGTCTTAATATTGATTCAACTGTTTTTGAAACATCTTGTGCATATTCTAAAACACTCATCATATTAATCACCTCTTTCTTAAAATTTAACTACCTCTATACCTGATTCATCTAACATCTTTTTAGATAACTCATCAGAATAATCACTATTATATACTATTCTTTTAATCTCTGCATTAATTAACATCCTGGTACAAATTGAACATGGATAAGTATTAATATAAATCGTACCACCCTTAATACTTGTCCCATTTACAGCTGCTTGAATAATTGCATTTTGTTCAGCATGAACTGCTCTACAAAATTCTTGCATAGTCCCTGAAGGAACATTATTTTTTTCTCTAATGCATCCGCCATTTTCACTACAATGAGTAAGCCCTTTAGGTGAACCATTATATCCCGTTGAGACTATAACATTATTTTTAGTAATAACTGCACCAACATGTCTTCGACACGTCGATCTAGTACTGACATCTTCTGCTAACTTCATGAAATATTCATCCCACGATGGTCTTTCATTATTCATTTATATCACCTACCATATCTATCATTTGAAGATATAAATCATCACTAATTTTTACCTCTAAATGTCTCTCTAATATTTTATTTTTTTGAGCTCTTTTTATAACTTCAATATCTTTTTTTAAATAAGCGCCTCTGCCATTAGACTTTCCAAGTAAATCAATTATAACTTCATTTTCTGGAGTTCTAACTATTCTTAAAAGGTCCTTTTTAGGAAGCTTTTCACCTGTTACAACACAACTGCGCATTGGGATCTTTTTATTTTTCATAATAACCACACTCCTGTGCTCTTATCCTCAATAACCTCATAGTATCTTGATGTTTTTCAGTTGGTGGCATCTTTGTAGATGCTATATCTCTAAATAATTGCTGATATTCTTCATATAAATCTTGGCAATGCTCTCTCATATAATTTAAATTTCTATGTGCTTGTTTAGTGAGTGGTGCAAAATTATCAATGCTATTTTTTCCACCATTAACTCGCTCATGAATATGATGAATCGTTAAATAATTTTTGTGTGATACTCTATATAACATCCAATCTCTATTTTTAACATCATATATTTTTGTTATTTTTGCTAATCTATTATCCATGAAACCACCTACTACTTAATTTTATTGCATTTTTATATTTATACCCATCTCTTTAGCTTGTTCACTATTTTTAATATCAATTCGATACTTAGTAAGCTTTGATGCTAATCTAACATTGCCACCTTTTTTACCAAGTGCAAGTGAAAAATCATCGCCCTCCGCAATAACTAAAGCTTCTTGTTTTTTAGGATCAAGTATAAAAACATGTAAATTTTTAGCAGGATTTAGTGCATTTTTAATAAATACTTCTCTATCCTCATCATACTTTATGATATCTAATTTTTCCCCATTTAACTCTTTAATAATATTGGCAATTCTTGAACCTCTCTCACCAATACAACATCCAATTGGATCAATATTAGCATATTCTGAGTATACTGCAACCTTACTTCTAACCCCTGGGTCTCTTGCAACACCCCATATTAGAACAGATCCATCATGAAGCTCAGGAATTTCAAGTTCAAATAATCTTTTAACAAAATTATAATGTGCTCTTGAAAGTAAAATAACAGTTCCCTTAGGATTGCTTTCTACTTTAGTAACATATGCCTTGATTGAAGAATTCATCTTAATAACCTCTCCTGGAATTAATTCTTTCTTAGGAAGAATTCCATTAGTTCTACCAAGATCAATATAATAATTATCTACATCTTCAAGGGCAACTATTCCTGTTACCAATTCACCATCTTTTTGAGTAAATTCTTCAATAATACTATTTCTTTCTGCTTCTCTTATTTTTTGAATAACTACTTGTTTTGCTGTTGATGCTGCAACTCTTCCAAAATCTTGTGGAATTATCTCTTCCCCAATAACTTCAGATCCTTCTACATATTCTTTATCTAGTTTCTTAGCATCTTTTAAAGATATTTCAGTAATTTCATTTTCTACTTCTTTTACAACAATTTTGCATTCAAACATCCTAATATCACCAGTATTACGATTAATAATAACTTTGGCATTTTTAGTTACATCCATCTTTTTGTAAGCACTAGTAAGTGCAAGTTCCATTGCTTCAAATATAACTTCTCTATCTATATGCTTTTCTTTTTCTAATAAATCTACTGCCTTTAAAAACTCATCTGGTTTCATTAATTCATCCCTCCCACTTTAGAATGACAATCAATTACATATTTATCATCAACTAATTTTCTTTCGTCCAAAACATCATTAATTATCTTTGATGCTTTAACTATGACTTCCAAATCTACTGTGATATCACTACTATCGATAGTAATATCTAAAATATCTTGATTATTACTTTTAACAAATGCCACACTATCAACATAAACCTTCATTGATTCTAACTCTTTACACAATAATTTTTTTATCTTTTCTTCCACTATATCCATCCTTTACAATATAAAAAGTGGGGTTTCCCACTTCGTTGTCTAATAAAGAGTATAACACATTTTACTAATTTTACAAGTTTTTTAGTGATTTTTTAATATTTTTTAGTTATAATTAACTATATACAATATATAGGAGATTAAAATATGAAAAAAACTAAAAATTATTTATACAACTTTTTAATTATTGCTAGTTATTTTTTTTATTCTTTTCTTGGAATAATCCCTGTTTTTTTCTTAAACTATGATGTTTATAATTTAACAAATAAAGAAAGTTTAGTAATTGATATGTTTGCATCCATATTATATTTGTTAATAATACTATTTATATATCGAAAAACATTAAAAAAAGATTTTGTAAATTTTAACAAGAATAAAAAAGAATATATAGAGTTTGGTTTTAAGTTCTGGCTATATGGTATATTCGTTATGGTCATCTCAAATTTACTTATTTCAAACATCATACCTTCTGGATCTGCTAATGAACAATTAGTGCAACAAGCAATTGATTTAAATCCTATATATATGATATTTACAACTGTTATATTTGCTCCTTTAGTTGAGGAATTACTTTTTAGAAAAGCTTTTAAAGATTTGTTTCCAACCAATGTTATTTACATCATTATGAGTGCTCTTGCTTTTGGTTTCTTACATGTAATTACCAATATAGAAAGTATAACAGAGATGTTATTTATTATTCCTTATGGTGCATTAGGAGCATCATTTGCATACATGTATGTCAAAAAGAAAAACATTATAATTCCCATCTTTTTTCACATGATTCATAATGCAATCCTAATTACATTTTCAATAATAATTAATATATTAGTATAGGAGATAAAAATATGGAGTCTCGTGTAAAATTAAATAGAAGAAAAGCTAAAGAAGAAAGACAAGAGTTAAAGGCAAAAAAACGTTTACGTTTGAAAAAAAAATTTAAGATAATAATTTTTTTCATTATCTTCTTATGTATTGGTACCATTTTATATGCGCGCTTTTGTGAACCATTTAGGTTAGAAGTAAAAGAATATAAAGTTGATGTATCAAGTAACATAACCGATAATTACAATGGATTAAAAATCGTTCATTTTTCTGATTTACATTATGAATCAACTATTCTAGAAGATGAATTAAATAAAATTATTGATACTATCAATAATTTAAATCCAGATTTAGTAGTTTTTACTGGAGATTTGGTTGATGAGGACATAAGTCTTGATGAAAAAGAAACTGCTAGTTTAATAAAAGAATTATCTAGAATTGATAGTAATCTTGGGAAATATGCAATCTATGGCAATCATGATTTAAATATAAGTAGATTCGATAATATTATGAAAAATTCAGATTTTATGATATTAAATAATAGCTATGATTTAATATATAATCAAGATAATAATCCCATTTTAATATTTGGGTTTGATGATATGATCAATGGATCTCCTAGCTATGATACTCTTCTTGATGAAAGTCTTGTAGATATCCCTTACAAAATAGTTTTAGTCCATGAACCAGATTATATTGATGAATTTAAAAATGCTATTGGTGCCAATTTAGTATTATCTGGTCACTCTCATGGTGGCCAAGTAAAACTGCCACTAATAAGGCCTTTATTCTTGCCTATTGGATGTAAAGAATATTATGATGATTATTATGAAGTTAATGAAATTAAGTTATATATATCAAGTGGTCTGGGAACTAGTATATTAAAACTTCGTTTAAATAATATACCAAGTATCAATTTGTATCGATTAAATAAAATAAAATGAATTCATTTTATTTTTTTGTACATATCACCATATAAAAAATAATACATAAAATACCATAGAAAGGAGATTTTCTCATGTATTATCAAAGATTTAGAACGCCTTATTATAGTCCAAATAATAGATTTATTGGAGGTAGTGCTTTCTTATTACCATTTGCTGCAGGATTAGTAGCAGCACCTCTATTCTATAGACCAAGACCAATATATTATCCACCTTACTATCCACCATATCCTTATTATTAAACTAAGATTTACTTAGTTTTTTTATTGGTAGCTTTATTATTGTCGTAGTGCCTTTCCCAACTTCTGATTCATAGTTCAATGATCCTTTATGCAATTTAATAATTTCGTTACTTAAACTTACTCCAAGCCCAGTCCCCTTATCTTTAGTTGTATAAAACATGTCATACATCTTAGATAACGTTTCTTCATCCATACCAGTGCCATCATCTTTAACTTCTATAATTATTCTATTCTTTTTTATACAGGTAGTAATTTTTATATTACCACCATTTTTAATTGCTTCAACACTATTTTTTATAATATTAATCATTGCTTGTTTTAGTTTATTATAATCCCCCATAATGAATAGTTCATCATCAAATTCTTCGCATATAATATTTATATTATTATATGTGAAAAGAGATACCATAGAATCTACCACATCATTAAGAAGCATATATATATCAATCACGTCTAAATTGACTTTAATCTTTGTATATTCTAAAAAATCATCCATAATTGTTAGTGTTCTATTGATTTCTTCTTGAATAATTAAATTATATTTTTGAACTTTTTTCATATCACTATAATCCATCATATCCAAATATCCTTTACATACTGATATAGGATTTTTAATTTCATGAGTAATCTTAAACAACGAACTTCTTAATGTCTTCTCTTTTTCTAATTCTTTTAAAGAATTATTAAGATTTATTATATTTTCTCCTTTTTCTAGTAAACATATAATTAGCATAGACAAACCATAGAAAATACACAACATCAAAAACAATTTTAAAAACATATATGGTTCACTAATCGGTATATCCATAATATAATAAACTTCAAAAGATAAAATAACACCCTTTATAAAAACAAAATAGTTGATTACTCTCTCAGTTGTTATTTTCTTCTTAAGGATAAGGAAAAATAAAATATAATAAATTAAGTACTCACCTATAACTAAAAATATATTTATGTTAAATGTCAAACAATAATATGTTGCTATACCAATTATTAAAACAAACGATAATAGTTTCCTAGTTTTTACAAAACTAATTAAAAGTGGAATATTGACAAGTAAAAAATAATGTATGCATGCTCCTTCACAAAATCTAAGCATCAGATATAAAGATGTAATTAAGCAAAAAGAAAATATTATTTGTTGCTCTTTTTCTCTAATATTATTTTTATATGCTACAAAAATTAAAAAAATTGAAAGTGGAAACAAAATAAAAATAGTTGACAACACCAAATCACTTAAAAAACTCATAATATCACTTCCTGATATTAGAATATCAAATAGCTATGTCGGACTTTGTCGAAAAAAAAAGAAATATCTTCTTTTTTATCGTTTCATGTCATCAATATATTTTTTTAACTGTTTGGAATTGCTCCCCAAAATAATTTTTAGCTGATTATCTATTTCTACTATCCCCTTAGCACCAAGCTTTTGAATAGATTCCTTGTCTACTTTATCAATGTCTTTTAAAGTAACAATAAATCTTGAAAGATTATACTCCATATCTAATATGTTATCTTTGCCTCCAAGATAATCAACTAACTTATTTAATTCTAAGCCAACATCTTTTTTATTAATCTTAATAACTGCTAATAATAAGATTATTAGTATCACGCCTATAACTATATATTCCCAAATCATTCATATCACCTACTAAAATTATAATATATTTATGAGAAAAAATAAACAAATTTATCATAGATTATAATAATAGGTATTAACACGACACAAAATTAACTAAATTAGAATATCTTATATTAGAACAAATAAAGGGGTGGATTATATGACAAATGACAGCTGCTGTATGGCAGACATTTTAAGAAATATATTAACATTACAAAATAGTTGTGAAAATGTAACATCATGTTTAAATACTTGTAGTAGTCCTATACTAGGAAATATTCAAAATTGTTTATGCTACAACACAAGACCAATTACTCTATATAACTGTAGTGGTGCACTATGGCAATTTCCTTATACAATCGTAAATGGGGAAATAGTTACAGGGACATCTTCTGTCTTTAAAATAGAAAAAGTTGATGAGTGTTGTGCTACATTTAGAGTACTAGCACCAAATACTGATACTACAAGTGACCTTCCATATGTTTCAACAGATTCTTTTTTCACAATTAGTTTAGATTGTGTCTGTATTTTAAAGTGTTTACCTGATACTCTAATTACTTGTAATTAAAAAAGGGGGGAAATATTATGAATGATGAAAATTGTTCTTGTTTGAAAGATATACTATGTACTATTCTAAAGTTACAACAAAGCAGTCAAATAATTGAAGATACTACTATCAATTCTTGTAATAAACCATTTTTAGGAGATTGTCCTATAATTAATTGTTTAAATACTAGACTTGTTACACTTTATTCTTGTTGTAATGCCAATATAATAACTTTGCCTTATACACTAAATGGTGTTAATGGAGAAAGTTCAATATTTAGAATAGAAAAATTAGATGGTTGCTGTGCAACATTTAGAATACTTACATCAAATCCTGACACATCAAGTCAACAACCATATGTTGCAACTGATTCTTTCTTCACAATAAGAATAGATTGCATTGGAGCTATAAAATGTCTAGGCGATACTTTTATTAGTTGTATTTAAAAAACATCCATGGATGTTTTTTTTTATATTAATTCAATATCAATAATTTCTCTTATTGGAATAACTTTATTATCAACAGTTATAATATTATTGCCCATCTTACCCGCTATTTTAGTATCATAATTCTCATTCTTAGTTTTTATTAGAACTCTAATATTAAATATAAAAGATGGCGATGCAAATAAGTCTTGTAGTTTAACACTTGGCTTTTTTCTGTCTACGCTTACTTTCTCGCTAGAATAATATGTTTTTTTATTGTTACTTCTAATATCGCTGCCCTTATATATGTTTGGTAATTTATCTTTCATATAACACCTCTACTTTATATTATGATAATTATCATAATATTTTACATAAAAACCATAATAAATATATGGTGATTTTATGGAGAAAAAAAAAATAATTATAATTCTACTTATATTTTTTGTTGCTAGTTTATTAACAATATATAGCACCGTTATTTATATAGATGATCCTAATATTGTAGTTAAACATTCATTTTTCTACTTAATTAGTTTAGCAATCATACTAATATTATCAAAAATTAACATAAATTTTATCTATAAATATAGTTTTATAATATACATAATTCTAAATATTTTCTTATTGCTTGTCTTATTTTTGGGAAAAGAAATTAATGGATCAAGAGCATGGTTCGAGATACCTAAAATAGGTACTATTCAGCCAAGTGAATTTATGAAAATTGGTATAATTTTATTAAATGCTACCACTATAAAGAATCATAAAGGAAAAGATTTAAAACTTATCCTAAAAATATTTGTAATAACATTAATACCTAGTATTTTAACCTTTTTAGAACCCGATACTGGTGCTGTTATTATTTATTTTATAATCTCATTGGTGATATTAATGACATCAAATATTAGTAAGAAATGGTTTTATATAGGAGCCTGTTTATTAAGTATATTTATAATATCTTTCCTAGGATTATATTACTTGAAACAAGATTTGTTTATTAAGTTTTTAGGAAGTGAATTTTTTTATAGATTTGATAGAATAACAAACTGGTTAAGTAAAGAAGGAATGCAGTTAGAGAATTCTCTTATTTCTATCGGATCAACAAAAATATTTGGCAATGGCTTAAACAATATATTAATATATTTTCCTGAACCACATACTGATTTCATTTTTGCCTCTTTCATCAGCTGTTTTGGACTAATAAGCGGAATAATTTTAATATTATTAATTGTTTCATTTGATTTTACATTATTAGATTTAGCCAGTAAAAATAAAAATATTACTACAAAATATATTGTCATTGGTACAGTTAGTGCTCTTATGTATCAACAAATTCAAAATATATCAATGACTATGGGTCTCCTCCCTATAACTGGCATTACTTTACCTTTTATAAGTTCTGGTGGATCGAGTCTATTATCTTATTCTTTACTTATTGGAATTATTTTAAACACTAAAAAAAGATACAAAAGTATCTTTAATTGAGTATAAATTATTTACTAGAAATACCAGCATATTTAGAATTCTTATCAAACGCTAAGATTGCCATAAATATTGGGCTTAAGAACCATAGTCCTAATCCGAAACCTGATGATTTGCCAAATGCTGTTGCTAATTTAAAGTACCCTATTATAGTGTATACTGCAAATATAATTTGACCAACAACTGGCAATAAATTCCACAATATAACAAGTGGATTGATTCCACATATTTGGAAAAATACTACAATATTGTAAATTGGCACAATTGCTGCCCATCCTGGTTTCCCCGCTTTTTGAAATACCAACCACATACATACTATTCCAAAGACACCTACTAATAACGAGATAACAATTGTTGTAGTGCTCATTGCCAATAAACTAGCTAATAAAGCTTCATCTGATGCTGATGTGTATTGATATGATGATACGTCGTACATAACTTACCTCCTCTCCTATAATAAGTATATCACAAAAATTTCACATTTCAATTAATTATTTTCCCATCTAGACTCCATGTTTTAGCTTTGGTTATTTCAACAAGGACAATTTTACCAATATTTTCTTTAGATCCTTCTACATTCACTAACTTATTTTCTTCAGTGTAACCCATCAATTTATTTGGATCTTTTTCACTCAATCCCTCAATTAATACGCTACTTATTTTACCAATGTATTTTTTATTATTTTCATTGGCCTGTTTATTAATAATTGCATTTAATTGTTTTAGTCTTTCTTTATTTTCTTCTTGAGTTGATAACTCTTTCATATTATATGCTGGTGTGCCCACTCTTTTAGAAAATATAAAAGTATACGCAAGATCATAATTAACTTCTTCAACTAAATCTATTGTCTCTTTAAATGAATCCTCTGTCTCAGTAGGGAATCCTACTATTATATCGGTAGTAAGAGATAAATTAGGAATGTTATCTCTTAACTTTTTAACAAGATTCAGATAACTTTCTTTAGTATATCTTCTTCCCATCATTTTTAGTACTGCATTACTTCCCGATTGAACTGGCAAATGAATATGAGGCATTATATTAGAATTATTTTTGATGACATTAATCATATTATCAGTAAAATCCCAAGGATGACTTGTCATAAATCTAACTCTATCTATACCAGTATCAGAAACATCTTGTAATAAATTGCTCATATCATATTCTATATCTAAGTCTTTTCCATAAGCATTAACATTTTGCCCCAAAAGTGTAACTTCTTTATATCCTTTTTTAATTAGTTCTTTGATTTCATTAATAATATCATCTTTTGCTCTACTTCTTTGTTTTCCTCTTGTATATGGCACAATACAATATGTACAAAACTTATCGCAGCCATACATAATATTAACAAAAGCTTTGTACTTATTATTTCTAAGCGATGGCAATCCTTCTATGATATCGCCTTCCATACTATAAACCTCAACATTAAGTTCTTTTTTCAATATAGCATCATATATCACTTTGTTTATTTCATTGATGTTGTGAGTTCCAATTACAAAATCAATCCATTTATATTTTTCAATTATTTCGTTAACTACAACTTCTTCTTGGGCCATACACCCCATAATCCCAACGATCAAATCTTTGTTGCTTTGTCTAAGCCTTTTTATTCTTCCTAACATCCCAAAAGCTTTATTATGAGCATTTTCCCTAATTGAGCATGTATTTAATATAATTAGATTGCTATCATCCATTATATCCGTTTCTACATATCCCATATATTCAACGAGAGCTTTAACATTCTCACTATCATGTTCATTCATTTGGCATCCATAAGTCCTAATAAAATATTTTTTGCCTACAGAGATATTTTTATATTTCTCATCAAAAGAAAAATAATCTGTATTAATATTATTCTTAGTTCTTACTTTGGCATCTTTTAGATTAGGTAAATGCATAAATATCACTCCTCGCTTCTAATTAATTATAAATAAAAAAAATATGACTGTAAAGTCATATTTAATTATTAAAACTTTCTATATAGTTTTTAACTAGGCCATCTAATAAGTTTAATTTATTATTTAAAACTTGGTCTTTAATAACTTCATAATTATTTGCAATCATATTAATTAGTCTTGCAATATTATTGTTTAAGTCCTTTTCTAATAAGTTATCAACAATAACTTCTAGATTATTCAACTTAGAATATTTCCCATAATTTCTATTTTTAATATAATTATCATATAGATGTCTAAATGATACTAGATCAATATTATTAAATCTTTCATCTTCAAGTATTTTAACTGAAATAGTTATATAATTTGAATTAATTGATTTATCTAAGATTGTCTCGCCATTTTTATTAACTATATTAGGCATGAAATCATTATTTTTAAGTATCTGATTAACAATTGGTAACACATCTAAATAATTCTTAGTTACAAGTGCATGCGCAAATGTATTACCATCTTTATTTTGATTGTTAACATTCCAATCTTTTGACTTCATATATTTTGATACAAGATCATACCAATTCCTAAATAGCATATTTGCAAGTACATCATCATTATTACTATCTTTCGTATTAATATCAATAATACCTTTAGATAAAATTTTATCTACCAACTCTTTATATCCAGACTTAATAAATTCAAATATCAGGAGCGGATCTTCTTTACACGCTTCAATTGCTTGTTTTTCTTCATAAAACATAAATTTCGACACACCTCTTCTTCACGTGACAAGTTAATATTTTACCAAAGAAGAATATATTTGTCAAATTTTAGGTTAAAATTTATTAAAAAAGCAACGAATTGTTGCTCTAGAAATTCTTATTTTTTAAGAAGCTTGGTATATCTATTTCCGTTGGTTCATCAAAGTCACCATCATCGCCATCATCTTCATCATCAAACTCTTCATTAACTTCTATTTTCTTTTTATTTGTCTCTAAGGTATTAGCATTATATAATGGTTTGGCCTTTTTATCAAATCCTGTTGCAATTACTGTGACAATTACTTCATCAGTAAGATTCTCATTAATAACTGAACCAAATATTGTATTAATATCAGTATTTGCTGCTGCTCTTACAACTTCCGCTGCCTGCTCTGCTTCAAATAAAGATAAGTTAGTTCCACCAGTAATATTAATAATTGCATCTGTTGCCCCAACTATTGATGTCTCTAAAAGCGGACTAGATACTGCTTGTTTAGCAGCCTCAATTGCTCTATCTTCGCCCATTCCTATACCAATACCAATGATTGCATTACCTGATTTTTCCATAACTGTTCTTATATCTGCAAAATCTAGGTTGACAAGTCCAACTACTGCAATTAAATCTGAAATAGATTGAACTCCTCTTAATAGAACATTATCTACTTCTTTAAATGCATCAAGCATCGGAGTTGTTTTATCAATAATTTCTCTTAATCTATCATTTGGAATCACAATAAGCGTATCTACATGTTTTTTTAATTCATCCAGTCCTGTCATGGCATTATCCATTCTTCTTCTACCTTCAAACGAGAATGGTCTTGTTACGATTGCCACTGTAAGGGCCCCAATATTTTGTGCTATCTCAGCAACAATTGGTGCAGCACCGGTTCCTGTTCCACCACCCATACCACAAGTTATAAACACCATATCAGCACCATTTAAAGCAGCTTCAATATCTTTCTTTGACTCAAGTGCCGCTTCTCTACCTACTTCTGGATTAGCGCCTGCACCAAGGCCTTCAGTTAAAGTGCTGCCAAGCTGAATCTTTTTATCTGCTTTTGACGTATTTAATACTTGCAAATCAGTGTTAGCAACAATAAATTCAACGCCTCTAACACCCGCATCAATCATGCGATTAACGGCATTACCACCGCCACCGCCAATTCCTATAACTTTAATTTTTGCTAATTGGTCCATCATCGATAAATCAAACATATCTTCTTCTCCTTACTCAAATAATCGATCAAATATTTTACTTAGCATGCTCGATACACCAGCCTTTTTACGAGGAGATGTCATCTCTTCTACCTGAGTATCGTTAAGCATTGTATAATTTTTCTCTCTACTATCTAATTTTTCATCTAAATATTTAGATACCCCATAACTACTAGAATATATATTACTTCTAATTCCTAGTATATTTAAATTCAGAATTGTTGTATCCCTAACAAAGATGTCATCTACTAAGATGCCCATACCCATCATATCAGTAATACCACCTGTAATTATTATATAACCAATCTGTTTATTTGTTAAGTCATTTATGCGTCTTTTAATAGTTTTTAATATCTCATTCATTCTAGCTTCTATAATTTCCGCAAGTTCATATTGGTTAATTTCTATTTTAACATTAAATTTATTAGATAATCTATATATTTCTTCTTTATCTGCATATTTTCTACTTGCAACCGCAAATGTTTTCTTGATCTTATCTATTTCTTTATTACTAATTTTATGAACAAAAGAAATATCATTATCTATTTTATCAGATCCTATGTCAAGAATTTGATTTTTAACCATTACACCCTTATTAAATATAGATACGTCAGTAGTTTCACTACCGATATTGACCATTACAACAACATTTCTATCCAAATCATCATTTTTTACTGCATAGTAATCTCCAATTGATGAAAAAGTTGCATCTACTACTTCAACATTTATTGCTTCAAATACTTTAACTATTGACACTAAGTTCTTTCTTGGTACTGTTGCAACAACTACTTTTACTTTTAAGTCCTTCCCATACATACCAATAGGATTTTTAATGTTTTTAGTAGAATCAAGGGTATATTCAACCGGTGTTACTGTGATTACTTCTACTCCCTTTTCCTTACTACCCTTAACTGCATCCTGCAAACATGCATAAACATCATCTCCAGTAACAGTTTCATCAACACTTTTAATTATAGTACTGCCTGTTAGTATTTCAAATTCTCTATTATTTGATGGTACTGTTGCTACCACTTTATCAATTTTAGTACCTAACTTAGTTTCCAATTCTTTTAAACACTTCTTAATAGAGGCTGAGGCTAATGGAACATCTGTTATAAGACCCTTTTTGATACCAGAACTGCCAACAGAGGCTGAGGCAAGAACATTAAACTTACCCTTATGCTTTTCAATAGTAACAATTTTAATGGCATCTGAGCCTATATCTACTCCTGTATAAATCTTTCTCATATTATCCCTCATACTCTTAAATAAATTATACAATAAACTACTGTAAAAAACAAATAAAAAAGATAACTCATGTTATCTTTATAAATCAAATCAAAAATTTTCCAACAAATCTTTTATCTCTTGTGCCTCATCATCACTCATATTTTCTTTCTTTAATTCTTTATCAAACCACTCAGGGGTTACTGATGTTGGAATCTTCTTATCATCTTTAGTTATCTTATTTTTCATTTTGCTGTGTTCTTTCTCGCAAAGATTCATAGCATCCTCAACTGTTTCTATTCCAAGTCTTTTCCAATGCCCTGCAATAGTATCAATATAAGTTTTATTTAGTTTCTGATTATTTATCTTTAAAACATAGTCAATAAGGACATTTACAACGCCTGGATATAGTTTTTGATCAACTAATAAATCTTCTATTATTTTTAAATCCCTAGTCGTAACTTTACCATCTTTGTATTTGCTTTTTAGAAATGCATGCGGATTGACATTTTCAAATACATAAATCATCTTTGATCTTCTTGATGAATCTCCCACTGTTTTTCTTAGATATTCTGGTTGTTTTTTATATATTAATTTTGGTAAATTACCTTCGTTTTCAAATTGATAATAATTACGGGAGTTCTTTCTTAGCAGATCTTTATCAATTAATCCTCTATTATTAATTGATGCAAGAATAATATTTTTCATATTTAAAACATCAATATTATATACGAAAGAAAGTTTAGATATTAAATCTTTTACCTCTTTTGTTAACCATTTATCATTTAATATTTTACTATTAGTACTAGATAGCAATAAATCAAAATCAAACTCTTTTTCTAATAAAATATCATTAGTATTTGTGCCTAGTAAGTCTTTATTAACAATCAGTCCTTTTGATGAATCTATTGAAAATACTTCATCTATCTTATGAGTAATGTTGTCATACTCTTTTAAATCGATACGAGGGCTTCTATATCTTGATACTAACATATCATATTCATTTTTCCCTAGGTTATTATATAACAAAATATTTAAAACAGGATGATTTAAAAAATCTATTGCCGGAAGTGGTGCATATATTAAATATATGTAATTATTAAGATCATCTTTCTTGTAATAAGTCTCAATTAAACCAACAGCTTCTAATTTCTCTTTAGCAATATCAATGTCCCCAAGGGAAGTTTTCATAAGTGATATCAGATGTTGATGATTAAGGCAATCATAAAAAGTATCACTTGAAAGTGTAAAATATAAAGAAGTTGCATCACAACCAATAATAGGCTGATACAAATTCATGATTATTTCTTTATCATATTCAGTAATAATAGATTTTTTTACAACTTTATATTTATCTGCTGGTACTAACATAATATCACCTAAGATTAGTATAGCATTTATATCATTTTATTTACAAGAAAAAGGGACTAATTTATTGTAGCAACTTAATGCTATTAATAATTAATCCACTTAATACACCTATAAAATAAATAATTAATACTATTTTGATATTATCTTTAATATTTTTATTTTGTTTAAATAACACTACAAGTGCAACTCCACTACTAGTTAATAATCCCGCAATCATTGATCCAAATGATAATACTTGATTTAAATATAGTTCCGTAATCGCTACACTAGCACCACAATTTGGAATTAATCCAATCAAACTTGAAATAAATGGAGAAAAGAAACTATCGTGTAAAAATATTTTACTTATTAAATCAGAACCATAATAATCAAAAATAATGTTGATTATAAAAGTAATTACCAATATAAATAAATATGTATTTATTGTATGAATAATAACTGATTTTATTAAGTTATTATCACAATGGCAATGTTCTTTATCACATATCTCATAACTTGGTTTATCTTTTTCCTTGCGATAAATTAAATCAATTATAAATCCTGATACCATTCCAATAATTAATTTTATTAATAATATCTTAATAATTGTTTCAATTGGGGCTTTTTCTGCCAACAATATTGGTAACATTTCATCACTAGTAGACAGATAAATAGCAATTAACGTTCCTAATGAAATTATCCTTGTAACATATAGATTAGTTGCCATTACAGAAAAACCACATTGTGGTAATAATCCCAGTAACGATCCTAAAAATGGTCCATATTGGCCAGATTTACTAATTATCTTTTTGCTTTTACTTGATAGTTTATGCTCAATTAGTTCAATAATTAAAAAAGCAACAAATAAAAATGGTAATAGCAATATACTATCTATAAATGTGTCTTTAATAATCTCTAACATATTTATCCCCTCTTTGCAACAGAATTATAGCATCACATATTATTTAATGTCAATAAATAAAAGACTCAATTAATAATTTAACTGAGTCTTTATAATTCTTATCAATAAATAAAAATTAGTTAACTGCTGCTTTAAGTGCAGTTCCAGCTTTGAAAGTAACTGCTTTTCTTGCGGGAATTTTAACAGTTGCTCCTGTTTGAGGATTACGTCCTTCTCTAGCAGCTCTCTTTGAAACAGCGAATGTTCCGAAACCAACTAGTGGAACTTTTTCCCCTTTCTTTAATGCTCCTTCAATTGCTTCTAAAGTAGCATCTAGAGCACGTCCTGCATCAGCTTTAGTTAATCCAGCTTTAGCAGCAATAGCTTCTATTAATTCTGACTTCTTCATTTAAAATACCTCCTATAAATTTTCAAGCATATTCTTTTCATAGTATGCTTACATATATAAGATATCACGAATAAAATCTAAAAGCAACGATTTTTTTGAAAAAAAGTTCATTTTCCCTTTAATTTATAAGGAAAACAAACTTTTTTTGTCAAACTCATTATTTACAAGTATACCCATCCGCTACCATAGATTCTTCAAAAGATTCTAAAGTTGTTTCTTCTGTATATTGAAATTCAGAATTATCATTTGCTTCAATATTTTTAGATATAGCAACCATATCTCCTTCATAATTTACAATTATATCACTTTCTTTTTGCTCTGTTGCAACTGTGAAACCATATCCTTCAAGTACTGATTTTGACATTCCAATATAAAAATACATCATAGTAGCGGTTTCGCTATCTACAAAACTCATCACAGTATGCCCCTTAAAATAAATAAGTTTATCTCCTTTAAAGGTCGTAGTAATTGTCTCAGCTGTCTTGATATCATCTTCTGTAGAAGTTTTAGTACAGGTAATATTTTTGCTACTTGATAATATTCCTCCCCCACCAGTAGTAGAACCACAACCAGTTATAAATAAGCAAGCAAAAGCAACTAACAAAACTAAATATTTTTTCATAAATCCTCCTCTATAATATTTATTCACTATACTTAGTGCTAATTATATTATAACTTAAATATATTATTTAGACAAATCTAAAATTAGAATAAAAATATCACATAAGTGATATTTTTCTATATTACAATTGCTATTAGTTTATTAGATCCTTTATTTACGGTTTTGCATAGCGTTTGTTGCAATTTATATTTAATATTTTCTGGCATCATAGATATCTTAGACTGAATTCCCTCTTGAACTATCACATCTAGACTTCTTCCAAATATTTCTGACTTCCAAATATTTGCAGGATTTACTTCATGATCTTTCATAAGATAACTAATTAATTCTTTACTCTGCATTTCACTTCCAATAATTGGTTCAAAAGTTGACTCAACATCTACTTTAATCATATGTATAGAAGGTGCTACTGCTTTTAGTTTAATACCATACCTAGAACCTTGTTTAGTAATCTCTGGAGTATCGAGTTTCATATCAGCAAGTGTTGGATTTGCAACTCCATATCCCGTAGTCTTAACCATTTGTAAGGCAATTTTAATCTGATCATATTCTTTTTTAGACTCATTATAATTTTGAAATAATCCAAGTAACTGAGCCTTATTTGAAACATCTATTCCAATCATTTCATTTAATACTGTGCTAAATAAATCTTTAGGGGCATCAAGTGTAATAATAACTTCTCCTGTTGCAGGATCTACTTGAGATAAATAAGCTTTTTCAATGAATGTTGAATCATTAAAATGACTAGTAATCGAATTTATATCTCTAAGCTTATCTATTTCAACAACGCTTTCTTTCATCTTTTCAATATATTCACACTTTACATAATGATTAGGACTAAGTATTCCAATCCATTCTGGCATATTAACCTTAACTTCCATAACGGGAAATTCATACAATGCTTCTCTTAAAATATTAGTAATATCTTTATCTGTCATATTCTCTACATTAATTGGTAATACTGGAACCATATATTTATCCTTTAAGTCTCTTGCTAACTCTTCAGTTTCAGGATGATTAGGATGAGATGTATTTAATACAACTATGAATGGCTTATTTATCTCAGTAAGTTCTCCAACAATTCTTTCTTCGACTTGAGTATATTCTCCTCTTTCAAACTCTCCAAATGAACCATCAGATGTTATAATAATTCCAATCGTTGAATGGTCTTTAATTACTTTCTCAGTACCTATTTCTGCAGCTTCTACAAAAGGTATTTCTTCATCATACCAAGGCGTATGAATCATTCTAGGGCCATTTTCATCTTCATATCCTTTAGCACTATCAATAACATAGCCAACACAATCAACAAGTCTCATATTGCAAGTAAAATCATCTATTTTTACCTTAGCAACATTATTTGGTACAAACTTAGGCTCCATAGTCATTATTGTTTTACCTCCTGCTGATTGAGGTATTTCATCAAGCGCACGTTTTCTTTCATATTCATCTTCAATATTAGGTATTATTAAATTTTCAACAACTTTTTTAATAAATGTGCTTTTTCCAGTTCTAACAGCCCCAACAACACCTAAATATATATCTCCACCAGTCCTTTTGGCAATTGATGCTATAATTTCCTCTTTTCTCATTTAACTTCCTCTCTTTCATTAAAAGATTATTCTAAATGCTTCTCATATATGAAAAAAAACACAAAATTTAACTATTTTGTGTTTTAATTTTTACCATTTTGTCTAAATCTTTCCTTATCATCAAGAACCTTTTTTCTCAATCTTATAGCATCTGGTGTTACTTCTACATATTCATCATCTGAAATAAACTCCAATGCTTCTTCTAAAGAAAACTTCTTTGGTGGAATAAGTGTAAGAGCTTCATCAGTTCCTGATGCCCTTGTATTTGTAAGATGTTTATTCTTACAAGGATTAACATTTAAGTCATTATCACGATTACATATTCCAATAATCATCCCTTTATATATTTCAACTGAAGGTCCAACAATCATGGTACCTCTATCGCTTAAATTATATAGTGAATATGCCATAGTAGGACCATCTTCCATTGATACTAATACTCCATTTTTACGAGTATTAATATCACCAGCATATGGTTTATAAGAGTCAAATGCTCTTACCATAATACCTTCTCCTTTGGTATTAGTAATAAAGTTTGATCTATAACCAATAAGTGTTCTTGTTGGTGCATTGAATTTAAGTTCAGCATAATTATCACTATTTTCTATTGATACAAGTATACCTTTTCTCTCACTGATGTCTTGAATAACTGTACCAGAATATTCATTAGGACAACTTATAAATACATTTTCAAATGGTTCTTCTTTGATACCATTTTCATGTCTATACAATACTTGTGGTTTAGATACCATAAGTTCATATCCTTCACGACGCATTTTCTCAATTAAAATTGATAAATGTAGTTCTCCTCTACCTGATACTTTAAAGCCGTCGGCAACATTCAATTCTTCTATTTCAAGTCCAACGTTAGTTTCAAGTTCTTTTAATAGTCTTTCTTTTAGATGTCGATTAGTTAAGAACTTACCACTTCTACCTGCAAAAGGCGATGTATTTACTAAAAAGTTCATCGACATTGTAGGTTTATCTATTTCAATTGGTTCAAGTGGACAAATATTATTAATATCGCAAATTGTATCGCCTATTGAAATATTAGGTACTTGAACAATTACTATATCTCCATAATAAGCCTCTTTTACTTCTTTTTTCTTAATACCATCATTTACATAAACTTTGCCAACTCTAGCTTGATAAATACTGCCATCATTTCTAGAAATTGAAACCATTTCTCCACTTTTAATAATTCCCTTATTAACTCTTCCAACTCCAAGCCTACCTAAATAATCATCATATTCTAGATTAGTTACTTGTAATTGTAAAGGATCAGTCATACTGCCGTTAAACGGTTCAACTTGCTTAATAATAGTTTCAAATAATGGCATTATATCGTTATTATTATCATCTGGTTCATACTTTGCAATCCCAGTTTTAGCAACCCCATAAAGAATTGGAAAATCTAGTTGCTCATCTGTTGCATTAAGCTCACAAAATAAATCAAATGTCATATTAACAACTTCATCAATTCTTGCATCCTTTTTATCTATTTTATTAATAAATAAAATAGGATTAATATGTTGTTTTAGTGCCTGCTCCAATACAAATCTAGTTTGTGGCATAGGGCCTTCTTTAGCATCAACCAAAAGAATTACAGTATCAACTGTTTTTATAATTCTCTCTACTTCTCCTCCAAAATCAGCATGCCCTGGAGTATCTACTATATTAATTTTATAATCTTTATAACGGACAGAACAATTCTTAGAATAAATTGTTATTCCTCTTTCTTTTTCCAAATCATTAGAATCCATTACACAGTCATTAACAATTTCGTTTTCTCTAAATGCCCCGCCTTGTTCCAAAAGTGCATCAACTAAAGTTGATTTTCCAACATCGACATGGGCAACAACTGCAATATTTATTATTTTATCCATACTATCCCTCTTTTTTTGACTTACTAATAATACACCAAATTAATAAAAATTACAATAAAAATTTAAAAGAAAAGAACACTAATCTTAAATTAATGTTCCTTATTAGAGGAGTTTAAGTCTTGTTATGAATTTATTTAATCTATCATATATCACCTCCATTGATTTAAGTATAGAAAACAAATATGATAATTTAGTGTAATAAAAATGAAAACTAAGGTTTTAAAAAAAAATTGTCAATTAAAACATTATAGTGTATTATAAAAATGGTGATTGATGTGAAGAAAGTAAAATATATTGCACGTGTTTTAACAGGTGTAAGATTCAAAAAAATGTTTGCTGTTATGAATGAAATTCATAATCGAACGGGTAAAAGTAAATTTATTATGTTCTTTGACATTCCAATTTGTATGCTTAGATATGGTGCTGGATACTATGATTATCAAGCTTTAGGTTTTGATAAATTAAACCATCGTCAAAGAAAAACTTATTTAACTAGATTTAAGAGCAAAAAGCTTGTTATGAAATGTAATGACAAAAACTACTCATATATATTCAATAATAAAGTAGAGTTTAATAAAAGATTTGCTGATTATCTAGGAAGAGAATGTTTGGCAACTGAAGCCCTATCATTTGATGATTTTAAAAAATTTATAAAAGGCAAAGAATATATCTTTGCTAAACCAAAAGATGGTGATAGTGGCAAGGGTATCAAAAAGTTAAGCGAAAAAGACTTCAAAAGTTCAAAAGATTTTTATGAATTTATAATTAATAAAGATAACAAAATTGATGTGATTGAAGAGGTTATCATTCAAAACAAAGATATGAATAAAATATATCCTCTTGCTGTTAATTCTCTTAGAGTTGCTACTCTTGTATATAATAATAAGGTTAATATTTTATATGCAATCGCCAAATTTGGTGCCAATGGTGATTATGCAGATAATATGGATCGTGGTGGTTTGTGTTGCCCAGTTGATTTAAAAACTGGTAAAATTATATATCCCGCTCACTCTCCAAAATTCACTCCATTATATTCTCATCCTTATTCAAAGATAAAATTTGTTGGATTTAAGATACCTCATTTTAAAAAAGTGTTACAGTTGGCAACTAAACTAGCGACTGTTGTTGATGAAGTAAAATATGTTGGTTGGGATATATATATTGGTCCGAAAGGTCCAGGAGTAATTGAAGGCAATGATTATCCAGGATATGATTTTGGACAACTTCTAATTCATACTAAAACTGGCATTGGTATATTGCCACAAATTAATAAGATTTTTGATAATAATAAAAAAGACAGAATATAATGAAAAGCTATAAAGAAATTTCTTTATAGCTTTTTTAGTTTTCTACCTTATTAACTATATATTTATTAACAAAGTCCTCATATGTTTTTTCTTCCAAAGAAAGATCAAGCTTTTTAAGTTTATCATCAGGAACAATCTTTTTTAAAAAATATTCCAATAATTCTGGATTTCTAATTAATATTGGTCCCAAAATATATGTTCCATAAAAATTATTATTAATATATCCTCTATTATCAAAATCTAAATTTTTGCTATCAATAATTTTCCCAATATGGTTTTCAAAACCTAACACTTTGGATGAGACTAACGAACAATTACAATATACATCCGCCATAATTCTTTCTTGCTCAACAATAGAAAAATCAAATATATTTAAGCATGTATATGCTTTATCATTAGTTTTTATGATTTTGCCAAACAATTCAAGTGAATTCCCCGTTACCAAAAATAATTTCCCATCGTTTATTGCTTCTTTTATATCATCTTTATACTTCATTATATCATCCAATACTATTCTTTGATTTTTTTCAGTGCCTGATCCTATATATATAAAGTCATAACTTAGAAAATCAATATCATCACCTATTGTCAGGTAATCAATATTTACTTCTTCTTCTAATGACTTAAGAGAATAGCTTAATGCCTTTACATTGCCACTTTCACCATATAAGTTGAGGATATCATAATACAAATATGCTATTTTTACCATATCTTGCCTCCTTTAGATACTATCTCTTTCTTGAATTTTTTCTCTAAGTCAAAATAGAACAAACAATAAATTTTTGTCTTAGTCTCCTTTATCAAGAAATCAATAATTTCATGATAATCTTCACAAATAATTACCCTACTAGGATCTATCCCACCATACTTTAGCCTTAATAACAAATTTAATGCAAATGGGCCCACTAAAATTATTTTTTCTATTGATTTATTATTCAATTTTTCAAAATCAATATCATATAACCACGATAAATCTTTTTTACTATATCTACCACTTACATTTAGAAATCCAAGTGCAATTGTCTTTTTACTATTATTGCCCACCACATAATCAATAGACTGATTGTAAGATATTGGTGTCTCATTTTTGCTAAGCAAAATCTCACCATTAATCTTATCATATTCAAAATTAGTAGTACGCTTAAAATCTAAATTCATATTATTAATATGCTCTACTACATTTTTAACTGCAATTTTACTATCTACCGCCACAGTATAGCATGCTAATATATTATATATATTATATATTGCTGAATTTTTTAATTTTATTTTGTCATTACCTATCATATAATTATTAATATCTATCATAGAAGCTTCATATTTAATCTTAGGCCTTTTAAAATCACAATGATTGCATTCATAATTTCCCAAATTACCATAATGGAAATATTTAAATTCTAGTTTTCTATTACAAATAGGACAATATGCTGTATCTAAAACACTAGATGTGTCTTTTAAAGATAATAAAGTTTTCTTTAATCCAAAAAATAGTATTTTATTTTTTTTGTTCAAACTAAACATCATTGTTGTTGGATCATCGCCATTTAAAACTAGACAAGTTTCTTCTTTAATGTAATCATTAATCTCTTTGAATACTAAATCATAATGCCCATTTCTTGCTAGTTGATCACGAGACAAATTTGTGATAATTAGATATGTAGGTTTAATATATTGAAGTGCATATTTAATGCTTCTTTCATCTATCTCTAAAACCACTGCATCTGCTTTAATTTGACCATTTATACGACTATTGGCAATAAGAGTGCTTATTACTCCAAAGATTAAATTCGATCCTTTTTCGTTATTAGCAACTACCATACCATCTTTACGATATATTTCTGACAACATATGAGATACACTGCTTTTACCAGTTGTACCAGTAACAAATATAGCCTTTTCTGGTAACTTAAAATAAGATAAAATATGTTTATTAATACGATAGGCCGCCTTTCCAGGAAAGGAGCTTCCTTTTCCAAACATCGTCAGAAAAAATTGAATTATTTTGCAAATAAAAATAATAAATATATTCATAATTAGTCACCTTCATTAATATTTCTATAAATAATTGTAGCACACATAACTTAAAATATAAAGTTCTTATAAAATAAAAAAAGACTATAACATATTGTCTAAGTCTTTAGAAACATTATCCTCCAAAATAGTATTAATAATTTTATTTTCCTTTTCTTCTGATACATCCTTACCAGTCATTTTGCTTATTTCTCTAACTACCTCTCTTAATGTCTTTTCATCTTTCATATTTCCTTTTTGTACTTTTTCGGCAAGTGACATAATGGTATCCTTATCAACATTTGTTTTATTCTCTACCTTTTTAAAAAAAGAATCATTTAGTTTAAACATAAAACCTCCTACTATAAAATATGTAGGAGGTTTGTTTTTGTGATATTTATCTACGATTCTTAAACTCTAAAATAATAGGTGTCCCTTCTAAATCAAAGTTTTCTCTTATCTTATTTTCTAAATATCTCTCATATGAGAAATGAACCAGTTTCTTGTCATTAACATTAAACGTAAATTTAGGAGGTTTTTTGCCGGATTGATGTGTAAAATAAATCTTTAATCTTTTACTTTTATAAGTAGGTGCAGGATTTAAATCATAGGCATTGATAATAACATCATTTAAAATACTTGATTTAATTTCTTTTTTAATATTCTCTCCTACTTTTAACACCTCAGGCATAAGAGTATGAACTCTTTTTTTAGTCAGAGCTGATAAAAACACAATTGGGGCATAAGAAATAAACTGAAACTCCTGTCTTATTTTTTTAGTAAATTCTTTTAAGTCTTCTTCTTTGTCATCTACTGTATCCCATTTATTAACAACTAGGATAATCCCCTTGCCTTTTTCTATTGCATAACCAGCAATGTGTTTATCATGTTCAATGATACCTTCTTCTCTATTTAAAACCAATAGACAAATATCTGATCGATCTATTGCCTTAAGTGATCTAAGCAAACTATATTTTTCAACTGATTCATATACTTTACCTTTTTTTCTCATTCCTGCAGTGTCAATTAATAAATAATTTTCTTTATTATAAGTAAATGGTGTGTCAACCGCATCCCTAGTAGTACCGGATACATCACTTACTATAACTCTCTCTTCATTTAAAAGAGCATTTACTAGACTACTTTTCCCAACATTAGGGCGACCAATTACTGCTATTTTTAAAATATCATCATCTTTTGATTCTTCTAATTTGTTAAAGCCTGAAACAATTTTCTCCAACAAGTCAATAATTCCAACATTATGTTCACCACTAATACTCACATAATCTTCAAATCCTAACTCATAAAAATCATATATGTGATCTTCACTTTGTTTATTGTCTACTTTATTAATTGCCACTATTACTGGTTTATCATATCGTCTTAACATTTCTCTAACAACATAATCATTTTTAGTTAATCCTTCTTTGCCATCAACAATAAAAATAATCTTGTCAGCTTCATCTATCGCTAGTTCTACTTGTACTTTAATCTCATCATTAAATACATCTTGTGAAATATCTATTCCACCAGTATCAATTAAATTAAACTTATAATTCTTATAACTGACTTCACCATAAATTCTATCCCTAGTAATTCCTGAAACATCATCTATAATAGAAACTCTTTCTCCAATTAAACGATTAAATACTGTTGATTTACCAACATTAGGACGACCAACAATACAAACAATAGGTAACTTCATAATACCACCTCACATCAATTATATCTTAAACTTATTTTTATTACAAATAAAAAGACTTGAATAGTCTAATTTACTTTTTTAGCATGCTTTAATATACTTTCTAATTCATCACCATATACATATTCACAAAATTCACTTAAATAGATCAATTTATGATTATCTATCGTATCAATATTTACATAATAATATTCATCTAAATATAATTTATCTACATCCATTATTAAAAAATAATCGCTCATTTTTAGATATATTTCAACATTATCATATATTAATATTTTTAAATCTATCATATCATTAAATAATTCTAATTCTTCAATATTTTCAACTTCAATAATTAAACCAAATTTTTTATTTTCATATATTCTCGCTAAATATAAACCAGATTTAATATCTATTTTTTTCTTTTTTAAAAGAACTATCAATTTTTTTAAATATATCTCTAGTTCTTTCTTATCCTTAATATCTATTAAATTATCTTTTATATAAAAAATTATAGTTTCATCTTTATAGATAATCTTCACATATAACACCTAATCTATTATATGTATTTTACTTCATTGTGTTTTATATAATTTCATCTATCTTAGGATTTAATTCTTTGTCAATAACCTTTAGTACTACATCTTTTCCCTCTTTAGTTACATTTGAGAAAAAGACCACATTATCTCCTACTTCTAAGTCAAGTGTTGCAAGAATTACTTTAGAATTAGATGCTCTTTTATTATTAGATACCTTATCTAATTTTGTGGCCACTATCGTAACTGGAATTTTATAATACTTTAAAAATTTATACATAAGTGTATCATCTTCAGTCGGCTTAATTCTAAAATCAACTAACATGAAGACTCTTTTTAAATTTTCTCTATGCTCTAAATAATCTTCAATCATAAGACCAAATTTTTGTCTTGTCTCTTTTGATGTTTCAGCATAGCCATATCCAGGAACATCAACAAAATAAAAGTCATTGTTGAAAAGATAAAAATTTAATGTTTGAGTTTTACCTGGGTTGCTAGACACATAAGCTAAATTCTTACGATTTGCAATTGTATTAATAAAACTACTTTTCCCAACATTACTTCTACCAACTAGCAAAAACTCCGGCTTGTTATCATTTGGATATTGGCTTCTTCTAACTGCACTTATTACTATATCTGCCTTCTCTATTCTCACTTACTATCACCACTTTTTTCATTATAATCTATACACAAGTCTTCAAGTTCTTCAAGAAGGGCAAATGCTTCATCAAATGACTTAACCCTAGCACCTGATGCATATTTATGTCCCCCACCATTATATTTTTCGGCTATTTTATTTATGATGGGTCCTTTCGACCTAATAGACACCCTAACACATTCATTTTTTATATCCTCAGCCATTGATAACCATACCAATACTCCCTCTATAAAATTAAAATTATTAATCATATTCCCAGATGATGCTGAATCTATTTCATACTGTGAAATAATGTCATTAGTAATTTTAACATACATTAAGCCACAGTCTTTATAAATCATATTCTGTGCCATATATCCTTGAAATTTAACTTCATTTAAATGTTTAGTATACATACTTTCATAAATTTTGTTGATATCCAAATCATAATTTTCAATCAAATCTGCAACCACTCTAAATGTTTCTGGTTTTGCATTATTAAACATAAAACGTTCTGTATCACCTGCAATTCCAATAAATAATATCCTAGCAATATCACTATTTATTTTAAGTTTAGTATTATTAACAAGATCAACTATCATTTCAGCAGTTGAAGATTTAGTTTCATCAATTAATTCAATATCACAAATCTTTTCAATGAAAGGATGATGATCAATTTTAACTGAATCTTTATAATTTGTTATTTCTCCCATATCAGCACGTTTACGATCAGGTGTATCTAAAAGAATAAGCAATACATCTTCTAATTTATCATAATCAACCTTTTTATCAAGAAAACCAATATAGTTAAATTTAACACTACTAGTTCCCACTGTATAAACACACTTATCAGGAAAATTATACTTTATTATTTCTCTTAGCCCAATTTGACTACTTATTGCATCAGGGTCTCCACCAATATGCCGTGCTATCACAATATTTTTATACTCTTTAATCTTTTTATAAATTTTTTTATACATAATTCTTTCCAATCTATTTACTTATTAATTCTAATGTATCCATCGCAATCATTAGTTCCTCATCTGTTGGTACTAAATATACCTTAACTTTAGAGTCTTCTCTACTAATTTCTGTAAGTTTACCGCGAACATCATTTTTAGCATCATCAATATAGATTCCTAAGCAGGCAAGTTTATCAACGATTGCTTTTCTAACACCAATTCCATTTTCACCAATTCCTGCTGTAAAACATAATACATCACATCCACCAAGTTCAACAAAGTATTTAGCAATGTATGAAACAACTGAATTAATAAACATATTTTGAGTTAATATACAACGCTCATCTCCATCAGCAACGCCGGATTCAATATCTCTATTGTCACTACTTCTACCACTTATTCCTAAGAAACCAGAATTTTTATTTAATACAGATTCTACTTCTTCGATAGTCATATTTCTAGCTTTCATAATGTATGGAATAATAGATGCATCAATGTCTCCTGCTCTTGTTCCCATCACAATTCCAGCAAGTGGTGTAAAGCCCATTGATGTATCAATACACTTACCATCTTTTATAGCAGCCAAACTACTACCATTGCCTAAATGACAATTGATAATTTTTAAATGATCATTATTTAGTACTTCACTAATTGTTTTAGTAATGAACCTATGGCTTGTACCATGAAAGCCATAACGTCTAACGTTGTTTTCTTGATACCATTCGTAAGGAACTGCATAAATATAGTTTTCTACTGGTATGCTTTGATGAAATGCTGTATCAAATACTGCTACCATAGGAGTATTAGGAAGAGCTTCCTTAAAAGCATTAATTCCAAGAATATTAGCAGGATTGTGAAGTGGTGCAAGAGGACTAAATCTTTTTAATCCTTCTATTACTGCATCATCAATTATAACAGACTCAGTATAATCATCCCCACCTTGTACTGCTCTATGTCCTACACCATCTATTTCTTCTAGACTATTAACAACCTTTAATTCTACCAACTTTTTTAACAAAATGTTAGCAGCATCCGTGTGAGTCTCTAATGGCACTTCTTCTACTAATTTTTCACCTTTATATTTAATTACATATCTAGATCCTGCTATTCCAATTCTCTCAAACAGGCCTGATATTAAAACATCTTTAGTATCCATTTCAAATAATGTAAATTTTAATGAACTACTACCGGCATTAACTGATATTATTTTCATATTTTCTCCCTCTTTCTAGACATATTATACAACAAATATTTGAAAATAAAAAGATAAATGCTTATCTTCTTATTAATCTTCTACCTAAATCATACCAATTGTTTGCTCGTTCTACTTCTAAACTTTTTAATACACTATCGCTAATATTCCTATTATGATAAGCATCAAATAAATATTTAGTTGGAATATGGGATTGTAAATGATGCAGCCTATCATCAATTTGAATATCTGCTCTAAATATATCTTTTGTGTTAGTAAGAATCATCTTTTCTAAGTCAATAAATGGTAATTCTCTTCTTAAAAAATGATATTTATGGGCAAAAAAATCTCCTGATTCTTCCATTAAAAATGATATAATACATGCACTGCATAACCTAATATCATATAATTCATTCAATTCTTTTAATACTTCTCTTGCTCCTGGTTTTAACTTAGCATATTGATATGAATCATGTCTTGCAAAATATTTATAAAAATCACTTCTTAATGCTTCATCAAGTATCGCTTCTTCTTCAATAAAATAATTTGTAAAATCATCAAGTTCATAAGAAGTGCCCAAAAATTTATTTAAAAGTGGCAAAAAACCGGTTTCACATACTACTTCATCTACATCAAGCAAAATTATCTTTTTATTTTCCATATTATACTCGTATAATCTAATTATGGTCTAAATGACCTATATTAGACCCCTTTCTTATATATTTTAAATATAACTTTTTTAGGGCTATAATATTTAAGCACTGCGGATTTGTTCCTATATTATTACAGC